>ERZ808034.1-NODE-1-length-53256-cov-3.808139_pt1 | contig 53256 bp, 75 predicted proteins | sample MGYA00380188_ERZ808034 | MGnify/ENA primary metagenome ERZ808034 (study PRJEB31490, sample SAMN06133380) | cow dung metagenome | isolation source: M12 | host: cow | place: China: Chengdu | collected 2015-05 ...
GCGCAGGAACCGGGCACGAAGGTGTGCGGACGCACGCATTGCGCCATGCGTTTGCGTCGCAGCTGCTTTCCAGCGGTGTAAAAATGCAAGAAATTCAGGCATTATTGGGTCATTCATCTATTATTACGACTGAGAAATATGCAGAACTTCTTGCTCCGCAGGCGCCTGTAGCAACCGGTAATTCCGTGTTTGAAAAATATTGCAAAACCCATTGACCTGTGCGATAATATTGTATATTCCGCATAAAACAAGCCACAAAACCCGTTTGTACAAAACAAGCCACAAAACCCAAAGGACGGTGCATCATGAATATTCGTTTGCAGAACGACAACAAGCCGGAGGAAACTTCGGCTTCTTCCCATATCCAGCCGCGCGAACAGATGGGAACTCAACCCAGACCGGCAAGCGTCCGCAAGAAGCGTTTTCTGGACTTCCCCGGCTGGGGGTACATTTACAGAACCGTTGCACCCGTGTTGTGGATTTTGATTATCCTTTACATTTTTAAGGCGATGGGCTGAAAATCAAGCCACAAAACCCATTCGGAGGTACTTGTATGGATAAATACTTCTATGCCGTCTTAAAGAACCTGAACGACGAAAACTGGTCTCAGGGTTCTTTTGATCTTCAGGAAGCAGAAAGCATGCTGAAAGAACGTTACCCCAAACATGGCCGTATTGCAGTGATCAGTGCAGGCTATGACAAGGACGGCAACGCAACAAAAGAACCCGTCTGCGTGCATATGATGTCCGTAAAGGACCTGTTTAATGATGATCTGGAAGAAACGCTTTACCGTTCAGAAATCAACCTGACCCGGCACACTATCAAATAAGCTCCGTATTTCATCCTGTGTCTCTTGCGTTAAGCCCGTCCCTGTGTTATGTATCGTTCTGGAAACGCGCTGAAATCAAGAAATAAAACCCATGCGTAAAGGACGGTGCACATAGATGGATTTAACCAACGAAGCTCTTAAAATTTGGAACGCCTTAAAACCCATGATCGACAGCGAGATCAAGGCACAAACCAAATCCTGCGTCCGCTGCAAGAAAATGAAAGTGATTACCGCGCCCAACGGATTCACTGTCGGCGTGGCCGAACCCTACGGAGAAGTGATCAACGTCCCCTACTCCACCGCTATTTCCAACGTAGAGGTTGGGGATTCTGTGTGGGTCTGGTGGTTCTACGGCAATGCAGCCACCATGATCGCCCTTGCCTACGGCAACGGACAAATCGTGGATCCCTACGCCATTGTCAACGACCTGCCCCAGTTCCATGTCGACACCGCCACCGGCGAACTGTACTTTGAATACCCGTCCAGTATCTACGCAGAAAACTCGTTTGCCATTGACAATAACGGAAATCTGGTGATCAACGACGGCGGCAACTACCCCGAAGAAGATTACTCCATCAACGACGCTCAGAACGTCATTCTCAGCTATTAAAATCAAGCCACAAAACCCGTCATATGACACGCCATATGACACGCCAATGCATTTTCCCTTGTATTTCCTTGATAATTTGCAATTTTCACGGCGGTTCGATTCCCCTCGCCTCCACCATTACCCGGAAGTGTTGATTTATCAGCGCTTCCGGGTTTTTCTTTATTTTACAAGGGTTTGCGTGTGTTTTTATATTGCTCTGGAAGGAAATAATTTCCCTTCAAAAGAATCGTTTTTCCAAACTATATGACACGAAATATGACACGCCGACCGGCAAAAAATGGCCTTACTCAGGCCGTGTGTCGTTTGCCTCGTTCAGCAGGTTCATTTTCTCTGTGATCAGGATGTCAGTCTGTGCGCGCTTTTTGTCTTTCACGTGCTGGTAGACGGTCTTGAGCATGTGGGTTGTGGAATGCCCCATACGCTCCATCGCATACAAGTCAGGAATCCCGATTTCCAGCATGGTGGACGCATTGTAATGGCGCAGGTCATAAAAGCGGCACTTGAAGCCCAGTTTATCGCAGATCACTTCCCAGCGCTTTGTCACTGCCTGCGCGGAAAGAGAAACCAAAGGGTCCGTATCTTTCGTGGTGCTGGTTCTGGCCTTCTTCAGATATGCCGCAATGCTGTTTGGAAGATCCAGCGTGCGATAACCTGCGTAGGTCTTGGGCTGCTTGATCACCTGTTCCTGATGTTCATTCGTCGCGACCGCCTTGTTGATATCCACTTTTCCGTCCCGAATATCGCCCCACGTGAGGGCGCAGATTTCACCCCTGCGCAGGCCCAGCATGGCACACAAAGCGATGACAAGCCACATTTCCGTACCTTCTGTGTATTTCAGCGCCATGCGCACTTCTTCGTCAGTGGGAATGGTGATTTTCGGCTTGGTTTTTGCAGGCAGATTGATATCAAACTTCGCATACTTGTTTTGTTTTTTGATCACGCTCTGGATAAAACTGTTTACGTTGCGCACGGTCTTGGGGCTGTGCGCGGCTGCAAACTGGTTGATATGGCGCTGCAGGGTGAGTTCGTCAATATCCGAAACCTGCATGTTTGCCAGTTTGCCCAAGCCATTGTGTATGATGCGCCGGTAGCCGTTTACCGTCCAGGGCGAAAGCACGTTTTTGCGCACCTCAATGTATTCTTCCGCTGCGTCTTTCAGCGTGATCCTGCCGTTCTTCTCCTGCTTTTTGTTGGCGCCCATCAGGTATTCCGCAGCTTCAAATTCCGCCTGTTTCTTGGTGGGCGCGGTAAAGGACTTATATACCGGCTTGTTCTCGTCATTATAACCGGCAAACACACGCACGCGGTAATTGCCGCTCGGCAGCTTCTTAGCTGTTGCCATGCACATACACCCCCTTATTTCTTTTCAAATTCATTTACAGGCCGTTTTCCGCATGATGCGCTTCTGCATGCATGTGCCGTTTGCTGCGCCTGTCAGCAATCAATTCCTGCATCAGATGATCGCGCTGTTTTTCCAGCGAATCCACCCGTTCGGACAAGAAACGGAAGGTTTCCGTATATCGGCGTTCAAGCAAATCAATCTCGCCGCCGTACATTTTGTGGATCATGTCAATTTCGTTCTGATAATGCGCGGATACCCGGTCAATAAACTTGTCCTGGCTTTCCGACGCCTGCTTCATCACCGTTTCAATGACGGCAGGCTCGGCAGAAGGCACCTGCACGGCCACGGGCGGAATTTCCAGCATATCGCTTACAGGGGTAGGCACTTCCACCACCTGGACTTCGCTGACTTCGCCGGCCTTCGGGAATGCCACCACATCGTCGTATACATGCACGTCGTCCGCAGAAAAGAGCGCCGTAAAATATTCAAAAATCGTGTGCCCGGTGACGGACAGCACCTTCAAAACCACATCAATGGACACCTTCTGCGTGTGTCCGTACAGATGGTTGCGCAGGGTATCGTAATCAATGTCCGTTTCTCTGCGCACCACGTTAAAGGATTTATTCGACAATTTCATGAAGGCAGTGAGCACTTCGCCGGACTTTTTCGTATTCAGGTAGTAGTTTTTGATGGTAATTTCGGGCTGTGTGGGCAAAAATACGGCTGTATCCGGCATGATGGACCCTCCATGTTTGAAATATTGCGTAAAGCGTGATCCCTGTTTCCTTTTTTGTCGGTATTCCCGTCGATAAATACCGTTTTGTTCCCGATTTTTCGTATGGTTGTACGAATATTTTCCCTCTATGCAGAAGCGGTGCTTTTGCATATGATATGTGCAGCAAGAGAAACGGCGCAAAAAACGCGGCAGTTTCAGAAAAGCCAAAAGTTTGCGCCACATAAATGCACAGCAAATGCACATAAATGTGCAAACCGAATCCGATTCTGCAAACCATGTCTTGAAAGTCAAATTGGATAGGCTATAATGAGAACAGATGTTCCCAAACAACGAAAGGAGTGCTACACCATGACGAACGACACAGAATCACTCACCGTAAAGGAAATGCGCGATGCGCTGCCCGGTATGATCCTCTCCCTCACCGACCGTCAGGCAGAACTGGTGCTCCTTGCCATCCAATATGTCCGTCAGGGCATGCAGGAAGAAGCAGCACTGCAAAAGGCATACGAAGAAATGATCCGGCAGGGCGCAGCCTGAAGGTCAAACCTTCACATTAAGGGCTGCGGCCACCAGACGGTACAGCATGGACACCTGCTCTTCGGGAGCTTCATTGCAAAGTTTGAGAAGTGCAGAACGGGCGGAAGAAATTTCCATTGTTTGCACGCCACCTCTCGGAACATCAAGCCCCATGAGCCATCCTTCATCAACATTTAAGGCGCTCGCAAGCACTGTCAGTTTCCACTGATTCGGCACACTACGGCCACTAAGATATTGGCTCAAATTGCTTTTGCTTACTGTTATGCCGTATTTCTTTTCAAAGGGTTCGCATAAATCAAGGATATCTTTCTGGGTATACCCCATTTCATCCATGATATCTCTGATGCGCCTTGCTGTTGTAGTCATTCTGCGCACATTCCTTTCTTATTTGCCTCTGAACAAATATTATCATATTTGCTGATCATTTACAAGGCACTTAAACAAAAAGTTTAATTTTTTTCAAATTCCCTATTGACAGCGTAATCTTTCTGTATTATACTGAGCACAGTTAAACTACTTAAACCTTCTTAGATAAGGAGTGACCTGATGAAACAAAAGATTCTATATGATTATTCTAAGCTAAACGGAAAAATTGTCGAGAAATACAAAACAAAAGGCAATTTTGCTGCAGCGCTTGGGATGACCCCTCAGTCTTTGAGCCGCAAATTTCACGGCACAAGCCCCTGGACACAACCTGAAATGGTAAAGGCAATGGAATTACTTGGTGAGCCCATCGAAAACATCCGTGTAATTTTTTTTGCCCCGCAAGTTTAAGAAAATAAACTTTTGTAAAAGGAGGTCCACACCATGTCAAGAAACTCAACCCTTCACCTCACCGATGCGCAGGTGGAAATGGAGATCGCCCGTCTGCGCCAGTCCCCTGCGGTCAAGCTGGCAAAAAAGGAGCAGAACATCATCCACCGGCGCCGCCAGAACTTGTGCGGCCTGCTCGCCCTTGAAAAGCGCGGCAAGCAACTGGAAGCTATGGGCATTACCACGGAAAACATGCAGGAAATGCTCTTTGGCGACGATCTGGAAGAGGAGGCTATTGAATGATGAAGCGTCTGAAGAATCAGCTTCGCCGTCTTTGGGAAAAAGCGGTTCAATTCTACGAAGAACATCCAGTTCTCTTTCTTGCTGCGTTTGATATTGCTCGTGTCCTTGCGTTAATTGCAGTCGGATTGTTCCTGGCAAAGCGATTCGCGGACTACTTGCACATGCTTGAAAAGGTGGGTGGGATCAATTGAAGGGGTTATTTGAAAAGTTACGCAGTGTAAAACCTCGTACCCTTTACGCCATTTCAGATGTCTTCTCCATCCTTGCACTTCTCTTCTCGATTTATGTTATGTGCATGAAGTAAGTGACGACCAGATGCAGGAAAGAATCTCAACAAAAAGGAGGTTATTCCATGTCACCAGTAACCGCCCTTCCCCCGTTAACCCCCGAACAGGAGCGCATGGTGGAAGAAAACCTGGGCCTTGTCATCCACGTGCTCAAGCGTTACAACCGCGATTTGCGCTACGAATGGGACGATGCGTACCAGTACGGATGCATGGGGCTTGTGGAAGCGGTACGTAACTACAACCCCGAAAAAGGCGCAGCGTTTTCATCCTTCGCCGTCCGCTGCATCTACTTCTCGGTTCACCGGTGGGAACTGTACAACACCCGGAAAAAGAACAGTTTCGGCAAAAACACCGTGAACTATTCGCTGGAATACCGAACGCCCTATATGCCCAAGCCCCGCGAGTTCCACGAAATGCTGATTCCGCCGGACTATGTGCCTATGGAAGATGAACTGGCGAAAAAGGAACTGATTCAGAAGGTGAAGGCGTACATGAACACCTTCCCCCGGGAAGCACAGCTTTCCATCTGGCTGGTTTCCATCCTGCGTGTGCGCACCGCTGCCGAGGTCGGCAAAATGGTGGGCAAAACCGATGCACAGGTATACGCCATGATCAAGAAATACATGCGTCTCCTGCGCATCTACGGAGAACGGCTCCGTACCGCATAAAAAAAGAAGCCGACGTGCGCCAACACATCGACTTCCAATGGCAAAAAACAATATCTGTTCCCCACAGATAAATGCTCGTTTTGTATCTTAACACACAGTAAAAGGAGATGTCAATCCCTATGCCGCGCATCAAACCCTTAACCGAGAACGAGCGCAAGGACAACGCAGTACGCGGCCAGCTTGCCAAGTATCAGGCTGAACTTCGCAAAGATAACCAGACCGTTGCCGCTTATCTCGGCATTACCCCCCGTACCTATACCAACCGCAAGAACAACCCTTCGTCCTTCACGCTGGAAGAACAGCGGCGGCTCAAGCGCCTGTTCCCCGGCATCATCATTGAATAACAAGAAAGGAGACCCAAATGTCCACCAATCAGATTTTGATTCTGGTCCTCGCCATCATATCCTTTTCGGTTTTCATTCTTCTTCTCTCCGGTTCCTCTACATGGCTGCTGGTTTGCCTGTACTGGCTGGTGCTTACTTTGAAGAATGTGCACGAACTGTACGGCTACCGTCGGAAAGGAGCGCGGCGCCATGAAAAAAAAGCCCAATAACAAATTGAATTTGTATCTGGCGCTCCACAACATGACCAAGGCTGACCTTGCCAGAATCACCGGCATCCATGTCAATACCATCCGTGATTATGCGTCCGAAAGGCACATGCCCAGTGTGATCGTCGCCATGCGGATTGCAGAAATCCTTCAATGCAGCGTGTACGATATCTGGTCCACTTCCGATGGCGAAGAGATCAGAGAAATGCCCGTTCTGCGCAATGTGGACAAGACGCTGCCCCGTTTTTCTCAGGATCCGTCCTCCGTGCAGGAGCCGGAAAGCATCCCCGCTGTCAGTGTGTGGACTTCCCTTTTGCCGGACGAACCGGATGATCAGGAAGGAGAAAACAATTTATGACTTCCACCAGCAAAAACCGCGCTCAGCGCCGTTCAAGCGCCCGTACACCCAAGAGTGTGCTGCAGCGCATTCACATGGAAAAGGCTTAGGAAAAAGGCTTTCAGGAAGGCAAGAAATACGCCATCCGCATGATGTGTGCGGCCCTTGCCCTTTCCCTCAAGGAACACCATAACCTTTCCCGCGATCAGATCATGTTCGTATATCAGGATGCAGTCAAGCGCATGTTTGAAGCCAACTGCACCAATGAAATTCTGGAACAGGCCGAAAAAGAATGCGGCATTGAAGCCCATAAGTTCGATTTCTGCGATGAAGATATGGAGGATGAACTGCTTTGAAAATCTGTGTTTCTTCAAACGATCTGAAGAAGGCCCTGGACGCGGTGATGGATGCATCCCCTTCCCGGCCCGCGCTTCCTGCTCACGGCTGTGTGCACATCCAGACCGCCGTGGATTCCAACGGGTATGACTGCGTCATTCTCTCCTGTCAGGACGGCGCTTTGGAAATTCGCCGCTGGCTGAACTGCGTGGTGCAGGAACAGGGCAACGCCCTCATTCAGGCACGGCTGCTGCGCAATTACATCGCCGTGATGGACGGCATGGTGACCATTTCCTGCAAGGAAAACGACGCCAAGTGCCAGATTAACGCAGGCAAGAAAAAGAATTCCATTGCCTGTCTCCCCCCGTCCGAGTATGCATTCAGCGCAGCGGATAAGAGCATTTGCCAATATGCGTCCCTTCCTGCGGAAACCCTCAAGCGCTTTGTTTCCACCTGCGCCCATTGCGCCGGTACGGATATGACGCGCATGGCACTGACCGGCATGCTTCTGGAAATGCAGGCAGGCAAGTGCATGGCCACATGCACCAGCGGTTTTACCTTTGCCCATGTGGAAGCCCCTGCCAATGTGCACTGCGAAGGCAGTCTGCTGATTCCTGTTTCCTCTTTGCAAAAGGCAAGCAAGCTGCTTGGCGCTTCCAAAACGCCCATCATCATCCAGGGCGGCAAAACCCTCTGCCGCATGAGCGGCGAAGGCGCAGAAATCACCTTCTCGCTGCTGACCGCCCAGTATGTGGATTACCGCAGGCTTATGCATTATGAAGCGCCTACCAATGTGCTTGTGGATTGCAAAGAACTGCTTTCCGCCGTGAATTCCACCGCCATTGCTGCGGCTGATGGTCAGAAAAACGCCGTGACCGTATCGGTCGAAAACGGCGTGATCACATTGAAGGCGTCTTCCCAGAACTCCGATTCCGTATGCACGGTGGATTGCCTGCAGTACGGCACTTCCATTGAAGCGTCCTTCAACCCCCGTTACATGATTGATGCGCTGGAATGCGCCGCAAAGGAAGCGGCAAACGTAACGCTCCTGTTCAAAGGCCCTGTTTCCCCTCTGGCCATCATGCCGGAAACGGAGCAGAAGGAAAAGCCTTTTACACCCTATTTTCTGGTTCTCCCGGTCAGAACCTTTACGCAAAGGAGTTGATTTTCCATGTATGACGGACGACGCACCGCACGCCCCGGCGGCGTGGCCTTAAACCCCAACACCCAGCGCCCCCAGTGCATGATTTTCGGGTGCGGCATTCTCAACAATGCCAACTGCTGTTTCTATTGCCACAACCGCGACAACTGCACCGATCCCTGCCAGAACCATCCTGACCGCTGCGGCAAATGCATTTACCCCACCAAGTGGAAGGACAAAATGGTCAAGGTGTTTGTGTCCCAGCCCATGCGCAACAAGTCCGAGGAAGAAATCCGGAAAAACATCGAAATCGCACGCCGTTATGCGGAGGATTTGACCCGAAAGCGTGTTCATATTCTGGAAACCTATTCCCCCTCTTATGCCAAACTTCACCCCATTACCGCCCTCGCCCGCAGTCTGGACATGCTGTCCAAAGCCGATTTGTGCGTCTTCATGCCCGGTTGGGAAGAAGCGCGCGGCTGCAACATTGAGCACGAAACCGTGCTGAACTACGGCATCAAAGCCGCTTACATCAAGGAGGAAGAAGAATGATCGACAAAATCACCGTTCCCGGTCTCGCGCCCGACGCACCCGTTGTGGAAAACGAAAAGGGCGGCAAGCAGAGCCATTCCCCCTACGCCTTCCATATGCTGCCTGTGCAGGCCATGTTCGCCGCTGCCGAAGTTGCGCAGTACGGCGCGGAAAAGTACGGCGAAACCTTTGAAAACCGCAATTTCACCAAGATTCCCCCGGAAGAGCATATCGGCCACTGCATCCAGCATTTGTACGCCTACCTTGCAGGCGACAAGAGCGATGATCATCTGGCCCACGCCATTGTCCGCGCCCTGTTCACCTTTGAAACGGATTTCAAGCGAAACGAAATGCCCGACTGTGCGCATGCCGTGTAAGGCTTAAAAGAAAGGAGTAAATCACCATGCGTTTTCTCGTTGTTACCGTGCTCATTCTCTCTTACTTCTTTTCCGTAGGTTCCGGTGCTGCATGGGTCTGGTCCATGCGCAACGATCTGAACGCCGCATCGTCCATTTTCCTTGTCAGCGCAATATTGTTCCTTTCGTCCTGGGCGTATATCAAGGCAGATAACCGCTTCCACCTGACTGCCTGCGCCTGCAAAAAGGAACCCGTAAAAGAACAGGAGGATGTAAATGCCTGATATGCGCCAGAGCGGCATTATCCGCGATATTGACGGCGTTGCCGTTGCGCAGATTGATCTGATCCACAATGAACAAGACCAACACGAAAGCGTGCGCCTGTACACGCCCAAAGGCTTCCTGCTGGCAGAAATGGATTATCAGGGTTCGGAGGAAACGGGCTACCAATTGGGACTTGCCCTCTACCGCGGCTATGTGGCCGGGCGCGACAAAAGAGAATACGAACTCCGCATCTTTATGGAACAGGCACTTAGACAGAAAGGAGACTTCGCAGTTTGAGAAAGGATTTAATCAAAGTCGATATCAGCGGCATGGACCGTGAAGAATGGCTTCATGAACGCCGCAAAGGCATTGGCGGAAGCGATGCCGCCGCCATTCTGGGGCTTACCAAATGGGCCTCGCCTACGTCCGTTTACATGGATAAACTGAACCTTCTGCCGCCGCAGGAGGATACCGAAGCCATGCGCGTGGGCCGCGATCTGGAACAGTATGTAGCAGACCGCTTTACCGAAAAGACCGGCATCAAGACACGAAAGTGCAACTTCATCCTGAAGGATCCGGATTATCCCTTCCTGCATGCCAACATTGACCGTGAACTTGTGGGCATGGACGCCGGTCTGGAATGCAAAACAGCCTCCGCCTTCAAAACCAGCATCTACGAAGGCGGCGAGTTCCCGGACAATTACTACTGCCAGTGTGTGCACTATTTGTCCGTCACGCAAAAGCCCACCTGGTTCCTTGCGGTGCTGGTACTGGGCATCGGCTTCAAAATCTACTGTCTCACCCGGGACATGGACTATATCGCCCCCGAATGGTGCGAAAGCTGCGTCTATGTGGAGGAAGACGAAATTTCCGCCCTGCGCACATCTGAAATCGCCTTCTGGAAAGACTACGTTGAACTGAAATCGCCCCCGCCTCTGGACGGAAGCGAAGCCACGACCGATGCGCTGAACGCAGTGCAGGGCGATGTGGAAGAAGACGGCGTGTGCGATCTGATGGGATGCGAGAGGCTACTGGATGCCTTTATGCATATGTGCCGGGATATCGACGCCCTGGAAAAGGAACGCGAAAAGGTCAAGCAGGCGCTTATGCAGGAAATGGGCAGCTTCACAAAGGGCGAATGCGAAGGCTTCTCCGTATCCTACAAACCCCAGAAGCGCCAGAATTTCGACTACAAAGCCTTTAAGAAGGCAAATCCTTCCGTAGACCTGTCTCCCTACATGAAGCAGAGTATTTCCCGCCCTCTCAAAATCAGCGCCTTAAAATAAAAATTTCAAAGGAGAAAGAACAATATGGCTACCAAATCCATCATCCAGAACGCTGCTGCCAACAAGGCTGTCTCTTCCGACAATAAGCCCAAGACCATGAAAGACTACCTCAAGAGCATGGAAGGCGAAATTGCCAAGGCGCTGCCCAGCATGATCACCCCCGAACGCTTTACCCGAATTGCTTACTCCGCTCTGTCTGCCACGCCTGCTCTGCAGCAGGTAACGCCCCAGTCCTTCCTCGGCGCTATTATGACGTCTGCGCAGCTGGGTCTTGAACCCAATACGCCCCTTGGTGAAGCGTATGTCATTCCCTACGGCGGCAAGGCGACCTTCCAGCTGGGTTACAAGGGGCTCATTTCTCTGGCTTATCGAAGCGGCAACATCAGCACCATTCAGGCGCATATCGTATACGAAAACGACGAGTTTGAATATTCCTTCGGCATTGAGCCGCAATTGAAGCACATTCCTGCCATGAAAGACCGCGGCAATCCCATTTACTGCTACGCCATGTACAAGATGAAGGACGGCGGTTTCGGCTTTGACGTCATGAGCATTGATGATATTCGCGCCCATGCCCGTAAGTACAGCAAATCCTTCAATTCCGGCCCCTGGCAGACCGACTTTGAAAGCATGGCCAAGAAAACCGTGCTGAAGCGTGCCCTCAAGTATGCGCCTCTCAGCATTGAAGTGAGCAGAAACCTTTCCAGCGATGACAGCATTCGTTCTCACATCGGCGAAGATATGTCCCTGATCGAAACGGATTACATTGCTGCAGAAGGCAGCGTGGATATGTCCACCGGTGAAATCTTGAACGCAGAAGGCGGTGAAAACGCATGACCGAGCTTTATTTCAACGCCTTTGCACGTGAAGTGCACCAGAACGCAGAAGCACACGGCTGGTGGGATGAAAAGCGCGACGCATCCGAACTGTTTGCCCTCATGCACAGCGAACTTTCCGAAGCGCTGGAAGAAGCCCGTGCCGGACGCGCAATGGTGTGGGAAGGTGAAAATGGTAAGCCTGAAGGCATTGCCGTGGAACTGATCGACGCCGTGATCCGCTATCTGGATTTTGTCGGCACCTTTATTAAAACCGACAGCGCACTGGAAAACGATATCTCCTTTGAATATGCCATGAAGCATTGCCCCTACGACCTGTACAAGGAACATCCCTGCTCTTTCTTTATCAACTCAATGCACATTCATCTGGTGGATTGTTTTGTCAAAGCAGTATCGCCCTATTTTGACACCGATCCGGAGGACAAAGAAAAGAGACATGCACACTTGTATGAAATTGCCTTCCGCGGCCTTTTCTTTGTCGGTCTCATTCTGAACTGGTGCATGGAAAACGGCGTGGAAGACCCTGTTGCCCTCATGCTCAAGAAGCATGAATACAACAAAAGCCGCCCCTACAAGCACGGCAAACGTTTCTAAGGAAAGGAGTTACGCCCGTGTTTCTCCGAGATGGCAACAATTTTATGGCTGTTGTGAAAACTACGTCCAAGGCTGTATTCAAAGAGGACGTGGGTGCCAACAAGACCAATCTGACCGAAATTTACTGCACGTTTCGGGATTACAACCCCAAAAACGGAACGGAGCAGCGAACCGGCAAACTGGTTTTCTTTGAAGGTCTGTCCCTCGGCGCCATGGTCATTGAGCGCGGAACGGTGCTCTTTGTAATGGGGCATGTGGACGCCAAAACGTTCATGCGCAAAAGCGGCACATACGAAGAAAATTTTTGCATGATCGTGGAAAGCTGGTTCCCCCGCCTTGTGGACCCCTACCGTTTTCTGAATGCCCTGCAGGCCTGTTACCCCAACGGCATTCCTCCGGAACATTTGCAGTAAACCCATTGAACAGGTCCCCCGCCGGTCTGCGTGCCGGCGGGCAAAAGGAGGTAATTCCCATCGCAGAAAAGCGAATGTTTAGCCAGAAAATCGTCGGCAGCGACGAGTTTATGGACATGCCCTTATCTGCGCAGGCGTTGTACTTTCATCTCAATATGCGTGCAGATGATGATGGTTTTATCAACAATACTGCGCGTGTACTGCGTTACATCAAAGCAAAACCGAAAGATTTACGCGTTCTGATTGAGAAACGTTTTTTGATCAGTTTTGATAACGGTGTCGTCGTCATAAAACACTGGCGTATGCACAACACACTGCGCAAAGACCGCTATACCCCCACCTACTATCAGGATCACCTGAAAGCCTTGATTATCAAGGAAAACGGCGCTTATACAGAGCGCGAAAAAGCACCCGTTTCCAGTGGCCAAATGGCAACCGCGTGGCAACCAGATGGCAACCACGTGGCAACCAAATGGCAACCGGATGGCAACCAAGCGTCAACCACAATGGCAACCACGTGGCAACCAACTGGCAACCAAATGGCAACCACGTGGCAACCCAGTATAGAGAAGAATAGAGAAGGATTAATGTATGAAGAAAGAAGCGCGCGCGCGCACGCACGTGAGGAAAGCGTTCCCTTCGGGGAAGAACTGACGGACGAGGATATCACCCAGTCCTTTGCGCTGGACCAATTGATTGACGACCTTGCCTTCAAGTGGGGACTTCCCCGTGACCCCGGCAACCTGATGCAGGCGCGGGACATCTACCACGACTTTGAGGATTGTCCGTCTGAGTGGTTCAGCCTTGCAGTTGAATATGCAGGCAAGAAAGATGCTACCAAGAACTGGTCGTATGTGCGCGGCATCCTGAACAAAGCCAAACAGAGAGGAGATATAAACAGCAGTGAGCGATCTGGAAAAACGGGCACTCAGCCATGTGCTGAACAAACTGCCCGAGCTGAACTTGAAGAACTCGGCATCGCTGTCCCCTTCTTATAAGTGCCCCCTGTGCGAGGATACCGGCTGGGTGCGCACTTTCAAGGACGGTTACAGTTTTTCCGCCGAATGCGAGTGCCGCAAGGCAGAAAAATCCAGAGCCATTATCCGTAACAGCGGTCTGGAAGGCGTGCTGGATACGTGTACCTTTGAAAATTTCAAGGTGCAGGATACGTGGCAGAGCAACATGAAGTACGCCGCCGTCAAGTATGTGGACCTGATTGCCACCAATCCGAAAGCGCCGCGAAAGCCCTGGCTGTACATCGGCGGAAATCCCGGCTGCGGCAAAACCATGCTGTGTACCGCCATCTGCGGAGAACTGCTGAAAAAGAACTTCTCCGTCCGCTATATGATCTGGCCGGATGCGGCGCAAAACCTGAAGGCGTATGCCAACGACCCTGCCTTTCAGCAGATGCTTGCCCCCTACATCAACTGCCGCGTGCTGTATATCGACGACCTGTTCAAAAGCAAAAACGACCAGAAGAACGACCGGCCCAACCCTTCCGACCCGGATGTGCGCCTTGCCTTTGAAATCCTGAACGCCCGCTACACGCAGGATAAACCCACCATCATTTCCTCCGAATGGTATCTGGACAGCGAACTGATCCCCCTGGATCAGGGCACATTTTCCCGCGTGTACGAACGCTGCAAGAATGATAACCTCATTCTCAGCATTCCCCGCGGCCTCAAGTACAACATGCGCCTTCGTGCGGCAACTTAAATGGCTTTGAAATTTTTATTTTAACGCCGTTCAAATTTTCCCCATGCAACTGGATGGGGAACACCGAACAACCGCCCGAAATCAAAAATATGGAAGGATATGGAACAAATGGACATCCGATTGACTGTGAACGGAAAGGAAGTCTCCCTTACCGAAGAACAAATCAAGCTTCTTGGGCTGGAGCCTGAGAAGAAAAAGACCGGTTACGAACGGGTTGGGAAAGGGCATATATACTACAGGTTATCAGGCGAGATGGGCGTCGGAAATTATGCAGACACGCATGAAAAATCAGATTTTGCGCAGGCGTTTTACGATGTCGGCAATTACTTCAGTGATTTCGTCTTGGCCGCGAATGTAGCCCGCGCAACGGAATTGATTTGGCAGCTTCAACGCTTCGCTGCTGAAAACGGTGGCATCCCCACTTGCGAAGATTGGAAAAACGATTCCGTGTGCAAATATTTCATCGCGTGTAGAAATACAGAAGAAATTTCAGTTTTGGAGTCTTATCGAATCCGCGAATTCGGTCAGGTGTATTTCCTTGATCGGGATGCTTGCCGCACAGCACTCGCTCGATTTTATAGAGAACTCAACTGGTACTTCACTACCTACGAGCCAATGTTGAAATCGGAGTAACCGCCTATGCAAAACACTTTGAAAACAGATTATCAATCAATCGTCGCAGAAGTCAAGGCAGTTATCCGTGAAATCTACACTTACTCCTGTATCGGCAGCGGGCTTCACAACGTGCTGGACGATGTGAACGTCCGGGACGAGGACATTCACTGGTGCCAGAAAAACAGCATTCCCGAAGTGGAAAACGAGCAGGAGCGCCGTCTGTGCGAAAGGTGCGCCCATCTCCTGCTGCAGCTCCCCAGAAAGAAACGCCTGAGACTGCTTGAGTCTTACGGAAGTAAGTGGGGAGGTGAAGAAAATTCCACGTTACATTGATGCGGATATCATGCGCGAAGAATGGCTCCAAAATGGCGAAAACGAGCATGTATACGACACAAACGCGGTCCTGGAAAGCATTGATTCGCAGCCAACCGTTGACGCTGTGGAAGTGGTGCGATGTAAGGATTGCAAGCATCGTGGCACGGAAGGTGATTGTCCGATGTGCCATGATGATGACTGGTATGCGATTGACAACACCACGGATGAAGGGTTTTGTGATCGCGGCGAAAGGCGGGAAGAAAATGCGGCTGATTGATTTCTCCAAATTGTGCACAGGTTCTTTCCCGATCGAGGTGAGAAGCGCATATAACGGCAAATTACTGACTAAGAAGTACAACCATGAAAAGCATGTGTTCCTGGGTGAACGCGAGGTCGTTGCTTGTTGGCCTGACATCCGCGCCCATGATGGGTTTGCGCAAGCCGTGCTGTGTGTCTACCTCTATGGAGATGTTGAACTCAGGAAGGAGTTGGGAATAAATGCGACCGATTGATGCGGATGCGCTGACCGATAAGGCAGAGATACTATACCAACACACAGCATCAGGCAAAATCATTCCTTGGTCTGCCGTGAGAGTGTGCGTAATTAACAACATAAAAACCATCGTAGCCAAAACTGTTCAGTCTTTGCGATGGATCCATCCCGTTGGATATGGCAATTTCCCAGTCAGCGCTATTTGCCCTGCGTGTAGGCGTATGGTTGATAATTGCTTAGTAAACCACTATCGTTACTGCCCGTATTGCGGGCAACCAGTGAAAGGTTGTTATGATGATGCGCCCGATTGATGCCGATAAACTTATCGAATGGCTGACAAATGCCACTGGTTTTCTTGCAAATTGCGAAGATTGCAACTCTTATGGGCGCGAATGTGTTTTGTGTATCGTGGAAGAAGCGATTCAAAACGCTCCCACCATCGAAGTAGAACCTGTGCGGCATGGAATTTGGACTACTATGGTGCGTACAGACACCGGGAAATTCGCAGGGTACAAATGCAGCGAATGCGGCATAGTGGAATACAGAAATTATGATCGTTGCCGTTGCGGCGCAATCATGGACGGAGGTGCATTATGAATTTCATGAAAGACTATATCCTTGAAAAAGAACTTAGGGCTATGCGGCGTGAACTGACTGTTTCGCTTGTTATCTTGCTTCTCTTGATTGGGTATGGGGTCGTTTACAGATTAATGGTGGTGTGAAATGATAGATGGACGGAGGTCAATAAGATGGCGTATAAGCCCATTGTTTTCAACACCGATATGGTGAAGGCTATTTTGGAAGGCCGAAAGACACAGACGCGGAGGCTTGTCAAGGATTTCGCTGGCAAGGAGAAAATGAGACTCTTGAAGCCTAACGATTATGGCAAGTATGTCACAAAAGACTGGCGCGAAATGTTGCCTGATCGTGGAGATGGCAAGGTGTATTGCATCAAAGTTTGTCCTCCTTGCGACCCCGGCGACATCCTTTGGGTGCGTGAAACCTGGCACAAGGATGCAGGCAGGTACATGTACCGCGCGAATTACGCAGCTGACGAACGATTCTTCCGCAATGGCAGGGAGGTCCAGATCAGTTGGGAACCCCCCATCTACATGCCGAAGGAAGCGGCCCGCATCTTTCTGCAAGTCAATACTGTTCGGCCAGAACGATTACAAAATATTAGCGAACAGGATGCCATTGCTGAAGGCATTTCAAGGCTTTATGACCATCAATCCAAGGCAGAGTATGAAGACTGGGCATCCAAAGCTGGACGAACAGAAAAGCAGTCCGAATGGCCCTGGAACAACTACCTGTGGCACGGTAACTTCGGCGCTCATGGTATGGGCAATCGCATGTCAGATGCGTGGCCGTATCAATTCAGCGGATACGAAGATCCCCGTGAAAGTTTTTCAAGCCTGTGGAACAGCACGGTACTGTTGAAAGACTGGCGTGATAAGGGCTGGGATGCAAACCCCTGGGTATGGGTGATCGCGTTTGAACGATGCGAAAAACCGGAAGGATGGTAATGTGAAATGAAAATCAAAATCTGCAAGTTCTGTTCCAGGTATTCTAAGCACAATGATAAATACATCATCTGCAAACGCACGCAAAGCGTCCGTCGGGTAGAAGCGTGCAACGATTCTTGCCGGTTCTTTAAGCCGAACTGGCTGTACAAAATTATTCCGCATTGGTGGTGGTTGGTGTGAAGAAAACGCCTGACAAGATCAAGCCAAAAGCGTACAAGGTGTGGTTGGAGCAAGGCGAAGGCTCTACTGTTGTTTTTGCAAAAAGCAGGAATGAAGCAAAAGTTATTGCTTTGGGCTGTGACTGTTGCGAAGATGCGCGATATATTGATGTATCCGTGAAACGCATGAAGGATTTTGACCGATTATACAAAGGTGAATCCGAGATTGACTGGTACGACCCAGAAACAAAAATGATGCTTGTCCGTGACCACGGGTGGTCTTGCTTAGAACCATCGTGGGAGTGTGATAATTGCGTTGCAAAAAAGTATTGCATGTGGGGTGAGGACAATGAAAACACCTGAAGAGATTAAGAAGGGGCTGGAATATCTCAGCACCAAGTGCTTTGTAAAGATGGTAGATATGTGGAAAGAGGGAATTGCGTATGATTGTGCGGAAGACGCTGCTGCCGATGCCCTTGCCTACACCCAGCAGCTTGAATCAAATGACAGTCAAGTTAAAAAAGCCTTATCTGACAACGGTTTCGCGTCTCTGGAAGCGTTTTTGCAGGCGTACAATCAAGTAAAAGCGGAACGGGATGCGGCGATCTCCGACATGGGAACATTGGCCGAGCAACAGCTCAACCCATGTGATGTTTGCAAACACCTGGAACCATGCGACAAACCCTGTGAACGTGCCCTTCAAATGGACGAGTGTTTTGAATGGCGCGGCGTGTGCGAATCTAACGGAGGGAAAGATGGGAAAGAAACTAAATCTGATCGGTGAGCGCTTTGGTAGATTGCTCGTTGTCAACACTGCACCAAACAGGGGGGCAAAAACGTATTACCTATGCAAATGCGATTGTGGAAACATGACGGAAGTATCAACTAACAGTTTGAGAAAGGGCGAAATTATAAGCTGTGGTTGCTATCTGCGTGATTTTATCAATAAAAAGAAAGCACAATCTGTCAGAAACACAAGACTTTATCGATGTTGGCAGAGCATTAAAAGCAGATGTTTTAATCCGAATGCAAAAGCCTACAAATGGTATGGCGCAAGAGGGATAACGATGTGTGGAGAGTGGGTGAATAGTTTCCATTCTTTTCGGGATTGGTCATTTGCGAATGGTTATGCTGAAAATCTTGAAATAGACAGGATTGATAATGATGGAAACTATTCACCCGATAATTGCCGTTGGGTAACGCACAAAGAAAATTGCAATAACAGAATCAGAAAAACTCAAGGGTCATTGGCTGATGGCGTTTGCGAAGAAAACGGAGGTGCGGAAAATGCTTGAAATTCGTGGTTGTCCCATTTGCAACAGCATCCCCGACATTGAGGTTCGCTTGCCTATGTTTGGCTGGCAGGGTGTTGTAATCATATGCAAAAACTGCGGTTGTCAGCTGCGAAATGCAGACTGTGCGGAAAAAATACACTCTCCTGGGAGAATGGCAACGCCGATCACGGCGGAATCCCTTGGAAAATGTATGGCCAAAGCAATCAATTTGTGGAATCAGCGCAGCAAAATAGCCAATCGTTCGGATGATGATTACCCTGAAGTTGAGGAAAATGCAGCGGCATGGATCGAAAAACACTGGAACATTCCGGAGGTACACCATGATCAAATCCAAACGTAAAGTTGACCGGTTCATCAATCACCTGTTTACCCTCTACCATGTCCCCCGCATTCCCGTATATATCCACTGGCATCATCCTGCATTGGTGACCCGTGAAGGCGAATACGGGTTCGGCGTATTCTCCATCCACGATCCGGAGCACCCCTGCATCCATATTGCTGCCAAGGTGCTTGGTAAAACGGGCGTCATGCAGGTTTTTGCCCATGAGTTCGGGCACTATCTGCAGTTTCTATTCGGACAGGAATTTGAAGAAGATGTCGCTGAAAAGTATTCATCCGTCATCATGTCTTCCTGCAACTTTTACAGGCGTCATTTCGTGGTTGTGCCAAAACACGGAAAGGGGTTTGTAAAGCCCAGAAAAATGCGCATGCCGTTCCCCATCTACATTGATGAAAACGGCAAACGCAGCGTTAATCCGCCCAAAATCGAAAAGGAGGCACCGTAATGTCAAAGCCAGTCATCTGCTTTATCTGTGACCGGGTGATCAATCCGGGAGAAACCTGTTTCAGCCATCCCGTAGACACAAAAGACCATCCCTTCTGCGAGGAATGTACCCGTGAAGCCTTGCTGGAACTTGTGGACGTGGAAGATCTGGCTGTGTCCAATGGCTGGACCGTGGCCGAAGTGCCAAAAGAAACGCCTGAAGGTCAGCACGAACCCATCCCCGTTCTTCCAGGACAAATGGACATGTGGGGCAATGAGCACTGACAATATTTTGTCTTTTTGTCGCAGAACACATACAAAACGACTAATATTATATACCAAAGTATGTTTTAGAAAGGAGCGTTCCCTTGCCTTGTATCGTCGCAATCGACCCCGGAAATACTCACAGCGCAGTGTGCGTAATGGATGCCGAAACCTATGCGCCGCTCATTCACTTCAAGCTGCCAAACCGGGACGTAGTCACCTTTCTCCGTACCAAAGTATCCGGTCGCGACCCTGTTATCATCGAGCGCGTAGCCTCCTATGGCATGGCCGTCGGCAAAGAAGTGTTCGACACCTGCTTCTGGATCGGGTACTTTGCCGCCGTCGCAGAGCTTAACGGGTCTCCCGAACGCGTGCACTATATCTACCGGCAGGAAGAAAAGCTATGCCTGTGTCAGGATTCCAGAGCGAAAGACCAGAACATCCGCCGTGCGCTCATTGACCGGTTCGCCGTGCACGACCTGAAGAACGGACGCGGCGTCAAAAAGAACCCCGATTTCTTCTACGGGTTTGCGCAAGACCAGTGGGCTGCATTTGCCGTCGGCTGCACATGGCTGGATAAGCAAAACGGTCGTTTCTCTTCCCCCATCAAGTCGTAAAGGAGTGGTTCCCTTGAATCCTGTTGTGGCTTACTTGCTTGTTATCCTGCTCGTTATCGTCGCCTTTTCCCTTGGTGTGGAACGTGGAAAAGATCAGCGCGATAAAATCATTGCGCGGATTATCCGGGATGATCCGGAAAAATTCATCAGCTTCATTTTGGAAGCGCATGAAGAAATCAAAAACTTCGGCGAGGATTGCCGGATTGACTTCAAATTCACGAAGAACAAGAAAGGAGATAACGCCTGATGGTACACATTGCCGGTCCTTACTATTTCGACTCCGACGGCGTACGAAACTTTACGCTCTTTGAGCGCAAAACGGTCACGGGCGACGCCCCCGGAAAATCAGCCAAAGAAGGGAACATTGGCAAAACCTACGATTCACCCATCGGCTACTACGCCACCCTCCCCGCCCTCATGCAGGGCTACATCCGGCAGCAGGCATACACCATTGCCCAGTCTCAGGAGGTCATGGAACTGGCTGCGTTCATCAGCAAAATGGATGCCCTGACCCGTGCCGTGTCCTTCACCCTGCAGGATCGGGACGGCGCAAGTTATCAGGTGTCTGTGCAGAAAATCCCCTCGGATAAACCTTCGGAGGATGCTTGATGGATTTCTTTACACCGTCCCTTGACCGCTTCCCGGATGTGCCGGCGCCATCAAAAGTCCGTGTAGGATATTGTACCGCCTGTCATGAAAATGTGTTCAAGGGCGATACCGTGTACACCGGCACAGACGAAAACGGCAAAGATTTCTGCATCTGCGAAGACTGCTACGACAACATGCAAAAAGACGAGATTTTTGATCTTATGGGCGGTAAAAAGACGAGCGTTGAATAAAGGAGTGACTTTATGAAAATTCTCTGTAAACTTAGTGAATTTGCCCGCATGGTTCTGGATTGTGAAAATGGCACCTGCTATAGTTGTGTCATGAATCATGTTTGCGAAGAATTACGCAAGAAAAATCCGGACCTGGGTGAAAAGAATCTTATTGAACACTTTGTGACATCTGATTCCATTATCCGTGAAAACGATGACCCGAAGGAAAACATTTACAATGTAAGATGATTTGTAAAATAATCTTACAACCTTAGTTGCAAAAAAGGAGTGATCCCATGTCTCTGAATAAGGCAGTCCTGCACGGCAAGGAACACCGCAAGCCATACATTGGCGAAAAGGCTGTGGACAAAACCACCCGCAACCACGGCAGCGACCCCGTTTCCCAGCAGAACCGTCATTTCTCCACCGAAAAGCGGAAAATGGCCTGCACAGACACCGTGGACACACCCGTTGAAACAGAAAATGAATAAAGGAGTATACGCTCTCTATGCGCATTGTTTCCCCCTCCTACCGTATTCTCACCCCGGATTTTGAAAAAGTTCCCAACGCAGAAAAGATCATCTGCCAGAAGATTGAAACGGTGGCCCGTACCTGCTACCAGTCTGCAGATAAGGTCATGGACGGCAGTGCAGAACGCATCTGCAAAAACCTCATTGCCCGCGGACACGAAGCCATGCTGGAACACGCCTCCATCAGCGTTCTGTTCACCGTTGACCGGGGCATCACCCACGAAGCGGTACGCCACCGCATGGCATCCTTTGCACAAGAAAGTTCAAGGTATGTGAACTACAGCAAAGGCAAGTTTGGCGAAAACGTGAAGTTTGTGGATATCAAATCCGGCGCCGAACTGGATCCCATTTATCAGGCATTGCCTGCCGATAAAAAGAACGCCTTTCTGGATGAATGGTTCTACACCTGTCAGGACGCCGAGCGGCACTACCTGCGTATGCTGGAAATCTGCCCCTCTCCCCAGCTTGCCCGCTCCGCACTGAACTGCTCCACCGCTTCCGACCTTGTCATTACCGCCAACATCCGCGAATGGCGGCACATCTTCAAACTCCGTGCCGTGGGCACAACCGGCAAGCCTCACCCCCAGATGGAAGAGATCATGCGGGATTTGCTCCGCACCCTTGCCAATCATATGCCCGTGTTCTTCATGGACCTCTACGCCGAAGCACTCAAAAATCAATCGAAAATCGAAGGAGAAAAAACATGCAGCTGATCATTGTTACCGGTAACCTGACCCGCGACCCCGAAATCCGCACCACGCAGAACGGCAAACAGGTGTGCAACTTCACCGTTGCCTGCAACAAGCGCGGAAACGGCGAAAACGTCCAGACCGTTTTCTACCACGTAAGCGCCTGGGACAAACTGGGCGATATCTGTTCCAAGTTCCTCAAAAAAGGCAGAAAGGTCGCCGTAAGCGGCGAACCCTCGCTCAACGCCTACACCAAGCGCGACGGCACGCCCTCTGCTACCATTGCCATTTTGGCAAAGGAAGTGGAATTCATGAGCAGCAAGTTCGACGGCGAAGACATGGACGATGCCATGCCCTCTGCTGCCGGCGATATGATGCCTGCCGTGGATAACGGCGGCTACATGGTCGTGAACGAAGAGGATTTGCCTTTCTGATATGCAAAAAGAGAAGCCGTTTAACGCGGCTTCTCTTTTTGTTACTTGTCGCTTGTCATTTGTCATACATAAAGCGCACACTTGTCAAGGGTTTCCCAAGCAATCTTATATCGGACCAATGCACAGGGGCGTACACTCGTCTATATACGGATCGTTTGGTACACGCATTTCGTTTTCAAATGTGCCCATTCCGCACTTTATATAAAAATGGTACGCCCTATTTGTGGAATAAAGAACAATATACTTTGCGCCAATTATTTCATTGGAAATGCGGTAGATTTCATCTAAAACACGAAAAAATATAACCTCTGAAAGAGTCAATTCTTCGTTTCCATCTTCGTATTGTAACCCGTGATATTCTTCATCAACGGCAAACTTATCAATAAGAACAGAAGGGATGTACTTGTTAAGAGCACTATTGCCAGGTAAATTTTCAACAATCGCAGTGCAAGATAGGGAAGCGTAAGCGATTACCTTGTTTGTGTTTGTTCGGAAAATATAAGTGACGCATTCATTGTCGTCAAGTGCGTGTTCTGTCAGGTATTCGCTCAAGTCAATGGCATCACTACCACAGTTAAAACCGCCGATAAACTTTGCGTTATCAGCGGTTAGTCTTTCCATTGTGTACTCTACTTCGATTCCAAGCATTTGTATTGACCTTTTTACAGTTTCTTTTCGTTATTCCGTTTTGACAGTTCTGCAATACGCTTGATCTTTTCAATCAACTCATTGTTTGTCTTTCGAGATTCAAATTCGGCAGCTTTATCCGCAGGAATAACAATAACAGGACGAATAGGCTTCACGTATGCCATACTTCAAACCTCCCAACAAACATGATACATTTGAGTTCACAGCATCAGTATACACCGACATTTTTCAAATTGCAACGCTTTTTTATAAAAAATGGTAAAATAATTGTACATCCTAAAAGGGAGCAGCAATGCTGCTCCCTTCATTTATTCCTCCCACGGCAATGCGTTCACCGTGGCAACGGGAAAGTCGTTTACGCTGGTGGCTTCAATCTGCATGCTGCCCTTCTGGGCGATGGGCCGCGTAAAGCCTGTTACCAGATGGCGCTCCACGGGATTCCCGGGTTTGTCGGGCCGCTGAATGGTGACCAACTGGTTTTCCTGAAGGTGGAAAATCTGTGCACTTTCAATGCTCACGCTCTTTTGCAGCACGGTTTGCCTTTTCAGCTTGAATACCGCAAGGTTCTCGCACTGCTTGTCGCTGGCATAGCCGGGACTACTCAAGCGTTTTACTTTTCTGCCGATCAGGTTCACGTTGGTATCACTGGCGGGGTCAAAGTTGGTGGCGCGTCCGGATACGTTTTCGTATTCGTCCAACCCTTCGCCGGTAATGATAATGTCGTTGAACACTTCACTGTTCTTTACCGTGTAGGTTGCGCCAAGGAACTGCTTCCCGGTAGGTGTGAACGCCCACTGAATGGGTTTGTTCACGTCCAGAATATCGTCCTGACTGGGATCCATGCGCAGTCTGCCCGTCTGGTCATACCCTACCCATCCGGCAATCATGGTGTTCATTTCCAATACCACGTCCGCATAGGTCTGCTCGTCGCCTTCAAAGCGTGCTGTGTAGGGCGAAAGTACATAGCTTACGGTGCTGCCGTCCGCCAAAGTGGTGGTCTGGTCGTTATCGTAGTCCGTAAACAGGGGCGTTACGTTGTCCACCGGGTATCCGTTGCCACGCGGAAGGGCAAGCACGCTCTGTACGCCGGTGAAAACATTGGTATTCACCGGTACTTCGTAAATGCCTTCCAGATTGCCAAACAGTGTGCCGTCCAGGTACGCCCATTTGTCATCCATCGTCCATGTAACGGTGTTTCTTCCGGGTCTTACGCTTTCTTCGGGGTTTACCACGTAAAACACGCCCTGCGGCAGGTAAAATTCCTGCCCGTTGGGAAGCACCAAGCCTTCACTCAGGCGAATCTGCTGCCCAAACCACACTTTGTTTACGTTGTACTCGTATTCGCCGTCCAGATTGGAAAGCGTTACGGTTACCGTGCGGCGTTTGCCGTTTTGCAGATTCACGGTCAGCGTACCTTCCTGCAGGAAAGCGCCGCTGCGCTTGCTGTAGGGGTTATTGTCCAGTGCAAAAGCAACGCTTCCGTCCGGCTGCAGAAATTCCAGCTTGGCCAGTTTTACAAAGTCGGTTTTCAGCGTTTCAAGGTACTTTTGCCATGCAACGGGCGCACTGTAAATCACGTTGGTCACGGTGATTACTGCCACATTGCTGCGTGCAAACGCCGTGCCTCCGTGATATACCGCAGTAGCCGTTACATAGTAGTATCGGGTTCCTTCCACGCTGGTGGGCGGTGTGAATTTTGCGCCCGTCGCGCCGCTTACAAGGTAGAAGTTTTCGTTGTCCAAACTCCAATACCACTGATAGCGAATATCTGCCGTACTGGCCGTTGCCGTGCCGTCAAGGGGAACTGCAACCGCATTGCCTTCGTAGGCGGCGGAAAGCAGCGGTTTTACAAACACAGGCGGCTCTTTGTCGCTCACCTGAATGCGTGCCGCATTGCTGTACGCATTCACCGTTTGCCCGTTATTGCTTGCCGTTACCTTCGCACGGTAGTAAATGGTGCCGTAAGCGTTCGTCAGAGGCGCATATTCTTGATTCTGCGCGTTTTCGATATCGGTGTAGGGAATTTGTCCACCTGCGCTCTGCTGCCATTGGTATGAAATTTCTGCGCCCGGAGCAGTGGCCGCAACTTTCAGCGGAACAGGCATCGCGTTCAAGAGGTAGTCCGCATCCACGGGCTGCAGGGTGATTTTAAGGGGCGGCATGTTCACGGTAACCAAAGCCGCATTGCTGTTTGCTGTCTTGGCGTAGGAACCAGAGCCGTTTGTTACCACCACGCGGTAGTATTTCACACCGGCAGAAGCCGTAGAAGGCGTGTAATAATCGCGTGTCGCACCGGCGATGTCGGAGTATTCCTGCCCGTCCGCGCTTTCCTGCCACTGGTAGGTATACGTGTCAAGATCAGGCGACAGCACAACGCTCATGGTCTGCGCTTCCTCCAGCAGCGTGTAGGTTGCCCCCTGCGGCTGCTGAACAAAGGAAGGCACTGCGTAAGCGTTAACCGTAATGGCAACGGTCTGCGTGGTCAGCGTGCTCGTATATCCGTACAGCGTGTTGGTAATCACACAGCGGTACGGCGTTGCGCCGGTGCTGGTCGTGTAAGGCGTATAGGTACTCCTTGTTGCGCCGGAAATGTTCATCCATGCGTTGTTATAACGCTGCCACTGGTACGTAATGGTCCCGGGAGATGCCGTTGCACTGGCATTCAGCGGCGTTGCCGTATCGCCCTGCATGTAGGTGGCGCTGCTTAAGTTTGCTTCATCCGTCAATACAGGCACAGGCGTCGCTCTGATGGTAATGGTCGCCGTGCCGCTTCGGCTGGAAGCGCCGTTCGTGTCGGTCACCACGCAGTAGTAACCTGTGCTGCCCGCATTGGCGGTAGACGGGTTGAAGCTTTTACCGGTGCCCACCTGCGTTCCGCTGTTGCTGTACCACACATAGGTTAGCGTAAGGCCGGCACTGCTGGTGGCATCGCATGTCAGCGGCAACGCGCCGTTATATCCGCGGTAGTAAGCGGCACTTACAGGGTTCTTTGTGATGGTTACATAAGTGCTTAACTGCACGGTAATAACCGCAGCGTCCGTGGTATAGGTGGTGGTATATCCGTTCAGGGTGTTGGTCAGTATGCAGCGGTAATAATTCGTTCCCACTGTTGCGGTAGACGGGCTTAAGCTGCTCCCTACCGCACCGGAAATGTCGGTATAGCTGTTGCCGTCACTGCTCTTTTGCCACTGATAGCTGATCGTGCCTGCAGCAACCGTGCCAAGGGCAGAAAGCGCCGTGGGCGTTTCGCCCTGCTCGTAAATGGCGTCCTGAAGGTTTACGCCGCTGTCCGAAAGCCTGGGCACAGGCGTTGCCAGCACCGTAATGGTGGGCGTATTGCTTCGGGTCAGCTTCGTGTAGCCATACAGGGTGTTGGTCACTTCACACCGGTACAAATACTCGCTTACCGTATTGGTGGGCGGTGTATAAACTGCCGAAGTGCCAACTTCCGTCCAGTTCGCGCCGCTGCTGAGAGGGCTTCTCAGCCATTTGTAGGTGATTGTGCCCCAAGTCGCAGAGGCTGTGGCGTTCATCTGTGCAGCCGTTGCGCCGCGGTAGTAGGTGGCATTTGCAATGCTGCCGGGGTTCTGGATCACGGCTGTCGGTGTGTCATTGACCACAATACGCACCGTCTGGCTGGTGGTCTGCTTGCTGTAGCCGTTCAGCGTATTGGTTAAAATACACCGATACTGCACAGTGCCCACCACAGACGTCGGCGGCGTGTACGAAGTACCCGTCGCGCCGGAAATGTTCTGCCAGCTGCTTCCGGTGTTCCGTTGCCACTGAGCCGTTACCGTACCGCTTGCGTTGATCACTTCACCGCCGATAGCAGAAGCGGGCGCACCCCTGTAATAGCCTGTGCCTGCCATATTGGCGTTGGGGCCAAAGGTAGGCGAAGGCGTATCGTTTACCGTAATCTTGGCAACGGAAGAGTTCACCGTTTTCGTATACCCGTTCAAGGTATTGGTAACCACCACACGGTAGTACATGTCGCCCAAAACTTTAGTGGGCGGCGTGTAACTGGTGTTGGTAGCACCCGAAATGTTGCTGAAGGTATTTCCGTCGCTGCTCTGCTGCCACTGGTAATTGAGCGTACCTGCCCCGATGCTGATCACGGCTTTCAGCGGCGTTGCTTCCGCGCCTCTGAAGTAGGTCGCATTGGCAATGTCCGTTCCGTTTACAAAGGTGGGTGTAGGCGTATCCAGTACAGTTACCTGCCCCACATTGGTATACACAACGGCGGTGTAGCCGCCAAGGCTGTTGGTGACCGTACAGCGGTAGTAGTAAGTGCTCACACTGTTGGTGGGCGGCGTGTAGGTAGCGCTTGTGCCCACCTGCTCCCAGGTACTGGTCGTCAGGCTGCGTTCCCATTTGTACGTCAGCGTTCCGCTTACAGAGGTTGCCGTAGCGTTGAAAGCCGAAGCGGTTGCGCCCTTGTAGTAATTTACGTCGTACACGCCGTTGCTGTTTTGCAGCACGGGAGAAGGCGTGGCGTTTACCACAATACGCACAGAAGAAGAGTTCGTTGTTTTGGTATACCCGTTCAGCGTATTCGTGAGTACGCAGCGGTAATACATGGTGCCTACCGTGCCGGTGGGCGGCGTGTAGGTTCTGCTGGTGGCACCGGAAATATTGCTGAAAGTGCTGTTGTTTGCACTGCTCTGCCACTGAATAGACAAAGTGCCTGCATTCAGGATCACCGCACCGCCCAGCGCGGCAGCGCCCACGCCTCTGTAGTAAGAAGCGTTGGAAAGGTTGGCATTTGCGTCAAAAGAAGGTGTCGGCGTATCGTTTACAACGATCTTCGCCGCATCAGAAGTCAGGGTTTTGGTATAGCCGTATAGCGTATTGGTGACTACAAGCCGGTAATAAAGCGTTCCAACAACCGTTGTGCCAGGGGTGTAGCTTCGGGTGGTCGCTCCGCTGATGTTGGCAAAGGTTGTTCCGTTGCTGCCGCTTTGCCACTGATAAGTAACATTGCCTTTTGCAACGCCCACAATGCCAATGAGTTCACTGGCAGAAGCACCGCGATAATAGGTTGCATCTTCAATGTCTGTTCCGGCATAAAAGGCGGGAACCGGCGTATCCGAAATGCTTACCTGACCTACATTCGTGTATTTCTGCGCCGTGCTGCCGCCCAGTGTATTGGTGACAATGCAGCGGTAAAGATAGGTTACAACGGTAGAAGTAGGCGGCGTGTAGGTAGCCGTGGTGGCAACGTTTTCCCAGCTTGCAGCGGTCAAACTTCTCTGCCACTGGTAACTGATGGTACCTGCTGCAGAGGTGGCCGTCGCATCAAAGGTCGCTGCGCTCTCTCCGCGATAGTAGTTGGCATCAAATACGCCGTTTGCATTATTCAGTACCGGTACAGGTGCGCCCGCAACCGTAATGGCCGCTACTGTGGAAGTGGCGCTCTTGGTATACCCATTGAGTGTGTTGGTGGCTACAAGGCGGTAGTATTTGGTGCCGATGGAAGATGTAGGCGGTGTATAAAATCGGGCGGTAGCGCCTGAAATATTGGTCCATGTACTGTTGTTGGTGCTCTGCTGCCACTGATACGTTACAGTGCCCTTACTTACACCCACAATGCCAAGCAATTGGTTGGCGGTGGTGCCAAGGTAGTACGTAGCGTCGGAAATATCCGTGCCCGTGGTGAAATTGGGCGTCGGCGTATCGCTGATGCTCACCTGACCGACATTGGTCATTTTTGTGGCCGTATAGCCGTTCAGCGTGTTGGTAACGGTGCACCTGTACAGGTACGTAACCAAATTCGTGGTGGGCGGAGAATAGGTGCTTGCAGTCCCCACCGTTTCCCAGCTGGCAGCGGTCAGGCTCCGCTCCCACAAATAGGTGAGCGTGCCTTTTTCTACGGTCGAAGCGGCACTAAACGAAATGCTGTCGCCCTTGTAGCAGTTAATGTCGTATACGCCGTTTGCATTATCCAGAACAGGAACGGGCGTAGCATTCACCGTTACATATACGGTATTGGTGTCTCTCGTTGCACCGGTGTCATACTCCACAATGCGGCAGAAATACGCAAACGTGCCCACATAACTGTTATTGGCACTGATGCTGCTGCCGCTTCCGAAACGGCTTCCGGCGCGGAACCATGTGTAGCCGAGGGAACTGCCTCTGTCCGAGGTTGCGCTGCAGCTCAGTGTTTTGCTTCCGCCGCGGTATATGGTACCGCCCGTCGGCTGTTTACCAATGAGAATAGCCATCTTTTACTCTCCCCTTCCCATCAGTTGTTGCTCATGGTCAGTGCATCGCTTTCGTCCATAATGATGGATGCGTTCTTCGCACTCATGGTTTCCACCCACGGCAGCGTAATCTTGGCAGGCTGCTGGGCGTATTTGTCACCCACCTGCATGCTGATGGGCGCTGACGTTTCAATGCGGATCAGTTCGCCCTTCCGCGTTTTCAGGAATTTATACAGTTTGCTGGTGGAAAGCGCCCGCAGCGCATCCATCAGTGCAATACTGTCCACATATCTCCCATCCTGCGCTTTGCCGATATAGCCGGTCAATGTACCGCTGCGGTAATTGCTGGTCATAGGCTGACGCGTGGGATAGGGCGTAAAGTTCTTTTGCAATTCAGGTTCGTTGTTATTGGTTACAGCGCCGCTTGCCACGTCCAGACCGAAGCGGTATTCTTCTTCCACGTGGAAAACGCCGTTTTCATCCTGCGTGCAGGCAAGCACCGTCCAGTTCCAGAAGCAGGGTGTGATTTCAGATGTGGCTGCGCTCTCCGTTTCGTAGGTGTTGCCGGAAATACCGTACAGGTAATACTGGTAGGTCTGCTGGCTGCATGCGCCAAAGTCCATAAAGGACGCGGCACTTTTGTTTAGATCGCAAATGTGCTGCAAAACGCCCTGTCCGTTGGTCTGGCGGTACACCGCAATGCCTGTAATACCGGCAGCATTCGCAAGGTCAGAGGGAATGTTTACCGTCACTGCATCATGACCCGTGCTTCTGCACGCGGTAGCCGTGCCGTCCACCGTTGCAATCTGGTACTGCACGGTAAAATTCTGCCAGCCCGTGGAAACTTCCACGCCGTTCACCGTCTGCACCGTGCATTTCACCATGTACGTGTTTCCGGTAAGGAAACCGTCAAAGTCTGCACGCAAATCTGCCGTGCCGTAAATGCGCATGGTGTCAAGCAACAGTTCGTCCGGCTGTCCGCTGTAGGCAATCTGCCAGCGCACCCATTCAAGTGCATCTCCCTGCGCCTGCGTATAGTTTGCCGTGAAGGAAAAATTGCGTGTATTCAGCGGAGAAGGAATGCTGCCAAGCGTCAGCACGGGCGTTGTGCGGGTAATAAAGTAGCTGGCACTGGTCTGTTCTACGCTGCCGGAATCCCAAAACTGGGTGATGATCATTTTGTAGCCGTTTGCATAGCCGTTTGCCATCCCGGACTGCGTGAGCACGCTGGCACTCAGCATGGCGCTGAAGAACTGCACATTTCCGCTGTAATCCACACCGTAAAAGGGTTCATTAAGGTCCACCACACCGGTGTCCAATACGGGCGTGCTGTTCACATCGTTTTGCATAATGCGAATTTCATACGCCACAAGAGGGCTGTTCCCGTTTACCTGCCAGGAAACCTCCATCCCCTGCGTTACGTCCACCACTCCTGCGCCAAAACCCGAAAAAGCGGACGGCGTAATGTTTGTAGGCTGGTAAAGCGCCATTGTTATTGTCTCTCCTTTCAGCCCTTACGGGCAGGGTGCATGTTATTGCACCCTGCCGTGTTCGTGAATCAAAAACTTACTGATGGTACCCATAGCCTCCTGCACGCATTCGTCAGGATCCTTTTCGCTGCTCATGCAGGAAAGCATTTGCGTCAGCACTTCAAAGGTCGCCTTTTGCGCATCCATCAGCAAATCCTGTCCCTGCAAAATGCTTTCAAGGGATTTGGCTACCGTTTCCTGATTTTGCTGAATTTCTTTCAGCACGGTTTCTGTTCCCTGCTTCCACTCGTTCAGCGCTTGAATATCTCTCTGTTGTTTGTTCCGCTCGTCGCGTCTCTTCAAGAGTGCCGTTCCTATGCTTTTGATCGTCGGCCAGATTTTGGTAATGAAGGCCCATGTGAGGGTGATGCTGAGAATGACCATGACTACCAGTGTGCTCATGGAAACTTCGCCAAGCAACACTTCCACGTCGTGAATGGTATCGTTCATCTTTCCTTTCTCCTTTACGCGTTGTCATATACCGCAAGACGGCGTATGGTCTCGGAAAGCGGCAGAGAAAGCATCTCGTTGCCAATATGCACGCCGTTGAAGTAGTTGTTGATGCTCTTGTTTACACTATAGGAAGCGCCCCCGGAGAAGGTACCCAGAACGCCGCTGTTTTGAGCGAGTGCAGCGGCAATCATATCGTCGGTTGCGCCCGTGCCGCTGCCTGCAATCAGCGCGGCAAGGTTGAGTCCGTTTACACCCGGCATAACAGGTTTGCCGCTGGCAGCGCCTGCCAGAGAATCAAGTGCCTCTGCATAGTTTCCGCTGAAACTGCCGCCGGTCAAAAGCGTTCCGATCAGCAAATCCTTGACTGCCTGCGCACCTGTCTTTTCCGCAGAAGAACCGCCCTTGAGAATACTGGCCAATACGCTGTCCAGATTGCCAATCGGCGTGCTTACGCCGCCCTTAATCTCGTCCCAACGCTTCTTGATGGTGTCATATTCTTTCTGCAGCCGTTCTTTTTCGGCTTCCAGCGCTTTTACCTGCGCTTCAAAGGCAAGGTCGTCCTGATACTCTTTCAGCGCTTCTTCGGCATCCTTCAGGCTGTCCTGCGCCTGCTGCACCTTGCGTGCATCCGTCTGCCAGCTCCACGAGCCGTCATCGTTGAGCACACGCACCGTGCGTTCGTTCATGGCATCCTGAAGGTCTTTTTGCGCTTCGGCAACCGCTTCCTGTCTTTCTTCCAGTTCCTTCTGCGTATCAGCCGCATTCCGCGCTTCCTGCAGCGCTTTAATCTGTCCGTCAATGGCCTCCGTCTGCTCACTCAGTGCAGTGCCCAAACGGTTGAGAATGTATTCCATCAGTTCGGCAAGCGCAGAGAAGGTCTTGTAAACTACAGCAGGCGGATCTTCGTAGATGCCGCCGAACCCAAGACCGGTATCTGCAAGCGTTCCTACGTTAATGCCGCTGGAAGCGTTATCCGCAACATAGCTTGGCTTCATGTATTCAGACAAACTGCCGTTGCCTGCTGCATAAGCAGGAACACCGCCGCGCAGAATGCTTCTGGTGTCCTTTGCGCTGAACACCCTTGCACCACGGTCCAGTTTTACAAGCGCAGGCCGTCCGCCGTTTGCAATAAAGGCGCGTCCACCCTGCACAATCAGTTCGCCGCCTGCATTGCTGCCAACGCCGTCGTTGACAAGCGCCGCACCGCCGGGATGCCCGTCAGTACCGTCTGCATATCCGCGCACGGAATGAACCAGGTCTTTCAGGTTGCCGCCGATCATGCCAATCTGCGTACCGCCGGGTGTGTCGCTGCCAATAAAGGCACTGCCGTAAATGGCAAACTTCTTTCCCGTAAAGTAACGCAATTGCCGTTCTGCTTCACTCAGGTCAAGCTCGGCCTTGAGTTTCACCGGGTCAACATTCTTGTAAAGCTGCTTGTAAAAGTTCCTTAGATGGATTTCATCCTTAAGATCCAATCCGCCACCAGAAATGCCAGACGTAACTATCTGCGTTCCGCCTGCGCCCGGTTCTCTGACGGGGCTGTTCAGGTCGCCAATGTAAGTTGAAAGCTCTTTGACTGCTGCAGTATTATCTTCTGTTGCGGTAGTATTTTCCTTTGTTACGGTGATCTCCGGAGACTCCTGCTCTTTAAGCAGTCCTTTGTTGACGCCGGTAACGTCGTACTGGTCCAGAGCGCTGAGTGCGGAAACGATGATTTCTTTGCTCAGTTTGCTGTATTCAGCAATCTGGTTCAGGTCCAGTTCGGAAAACCGGTAGGCATAGTTGCCGGAAGAATCGCGAACATTCACTCCGGCTTGTTCAGCCAGTTTCAGGAAGCCGCCGCCCTGCACGATATCTCCGTGCTCGTTGCGATACGTCTTAAACAGCGTATCGTAACTTTGGGAAGCCTGCTCGTACATACTGCGAAGCCGTGCAGCATTGCCGCCCGCCAAATTATACGCTTCATCGCCAAGCAGCATCCGGTAAGCAGCGTGCGCGGCAGTGGAGTTGACTCTCCCTTCGTCAATCTCCTTTTTCAGCGTTTCAAAGGCTTCCTTATAGCCTTCAAGCCCGTCTGCCATCGTGGTGCTCATGGCTTTGTCAAAGGCTTCCTTGGCAGTGGTGGCTTTGTCTATCTGTTCAGCCAGATTCCCGTACTGCGTGCTTGCCGCATCAGTCGTATCTTCCTGTTTCTTTTCCTGAACATACAGGCTTTCATATGCGTCAGCCGTTTCGCGAATTGCTTGTGCAAGTCCGTCCTGCACGCCCTTTTCTTTTATCAGGTTTTCAATGTACGCGTCATATTCCTTGCCGGTAGAGAAGGCAGCATTCGCGCCAAGATTACTCAGCAGGAAATTGGATGCCTGCGCAGCACGTTTGGAATCACGGCTGTTCAGAATGGGATTCAGAAGCGTTTCGTAAGAGCCGATGATATCTGTAATATCATCAAAAATATTGCTGTATTCCGAAGAATACCCTTCGTTTGCCATCCAAAGCTGCAGATGTTTCAAATCATCCAGCATGGCAAGCATGCTTTCAACTTCTTCAGGCTTGTCAAAACGGATATAGAGTTCGGTTTGATAGCGGTCGCTCTTGTTGTAAAGGTCGAAATACTTGCTGCCGGAAACTTGATTGGAGAAGCCTTCAATGAACGCTGCATTGCTTGCGGAATGCAGTTTATATCCGTCGGCGATCTGCCACGTACCGCGTTCGTAGAAAAGACGGTTGTTTATCTTTTGACCCGCAAAGTTATTGGCAGCAGTTGCTTCTGCAATTCTGATTTCGTCCAGCTTTGCATTGTTGGCAGCAATCGTCTGCTCAATAATCTTTTCGGTAATCTCAGAAACTTTGTCGCTTACAAGCGAATAAGCGTTGGCCTGTTCACCAATCAGCGCAACAATCTGCTCATTCAGCGTTTTGGCTTCGTTCAGCTTGTCGTTATCAATAAAGCCGTTCCCGTCTTTATCCATGCTCTGAAGTTCTTTCAGCGCAGAAATGGCCGTTTGTGTATTGGTGGTTACGGTGTCGGCAGCTTTTGCAGCGTCTTCTGCCGCCTTATCGGCGCTTGCTTGAAGCTCTGCGTAATACTGGTCATATTCGCTCTTGATCATGCCTACGGCAGTAATGGCAAGCCCGGCGCCAATGCCCCACGCAGTTTTGCTTGTAAATCCTGCAGGTCCCATTGCCGTGCGCAGCGCCTTATAAGCCACCGCCAGACCGCCTACAACGGCTGTCAGATTTTCAAGATTCCCGGTGTATTCCAGTACACCAATACCCAAGTCAATCCAGTTCTTGATCGAGTCTTCGTTGATGGTATTGTTTGTGGTTTCCGTCCATGTGGTTTTAAACCGGTTCAGCTTCGCCGTCCAACTGTTGGTCATGGCGGAAACTTCGGCGTCCGCGCTGCCTGCAGCCTCGGAAATGTCACCTAGCATCCGGGTGTACACTTCATCCCAGTTCTGCACCAAAGCAATCAAGGCGTTGCTGTATCGTTGTCCGCCAATGCCGGAAAGAATGCCGGTCAAGCTCTGGTCGTTCAGCAATCCGTCCTGATACGCTTTTGCAAGAGACCCCAGCGCGTCCATCGGGTTCAGGAGTTTGCCGGTGGCGTTTGCTGCCTTTACAGCGTCGCTTGCATACTTATTCAGCGCATCCTGCAGGCTCTTAATCTGGTCCGTGGTGACGGTTACGCCTTCTTCCACTTCGGTCGTGGTGTCCTTCATCACGGTCAGCATAACGCTGCGCAGTGCACGGCCCATTTCACTGCCGCTGCGCTGCGTGACAGCGGTCATCGTGCCAAGACCTGCCATCAATTGCTCAATAGGCACGTTCATCTGATTTGCAAGGGATGCAGTCAGCGTCATACCTTCTGCAATCTTGGCAATGCTGGTGGCGTACTTATTGTCAATCTCGTTGGCAGCGTCCAGCACGCTGTTCAGTTGCTTTACGTTGCCGTGCAGTTTGTAGCCTGCATCCGTTGCCAAAAGGAAACTACTGGCCATTTCCGCAGTCAGGTCGCCTACCAGCTGCGTTTTCGTGGCAAGGTTCGCCATGTCCGCCGACTGCTGCTTGTAACCGGCACGGGCAAATTCACTTACGCTGGCAAGGAAATCGCTGGGGGTCTGTCCATACGCCTTTGCACTGGCATACGATGTGGCACGCACCTGCGCAAGCTGTGCGCCCGAAGCGCCGGTTACCTTCTGGTAGGTAACCAGTTCATCGCTCATGCGCTTCATTTCGGTAAATGCCATGCGCATGCTCTGCGCAACGCCGTTGAAACCAACCGTTTGCGCAATGAAACCGGCAGCGCGTTTGCTCAGCACTTCAAAACTATTGCTGACGGTGCGAATGCCGTTATCAAGCTGAAGCACTTCGCCGGTCGCTGTATTCACAGATAAGGTGAAATTTCGCGTGGTATTTCCGCCTGCGTCAACGGCAACCTTGTATTTCTGGAAAGTGCCTGCTGCATTGGTGGTTGCACCGGCTGCTTTTACAATGCCGCCGCGCATATCGTCCTGCGCTCTCACCCACTGCCGCATAGAGGAAAGGCTGCTTACCTGCGCGGTGTTTACATGGCCGATTGCAGTGCCCATCCGCATAAGCGACTGGTATGCCTTATCAATCTGAGCCGAACCACTTGCTCCGCCCAGCGTAAATGCGCCGGACATGTGCTTTCTGAGTTCTTCCGTCTTTTTGTCTAATGCAGCAATCCTTTTCAGGGCTTCGCTGTCGTTAATTACAATGGATACTCCAATTTTTCTCGGCATACTATTCTTCCTTTACCTGTTCATTACTGCCCGTTGAAATGCTTATCAATTCTCGGCAGCAGAATATCGTCAATGAAGTTGTTTTGAGCAATCGTCATAAAAGGTCGCTTGTAGGGCTGACGTTTAAAGATATCGGATTCTTTCCAGTGGTAACCCTTTCCGCTTTCGATAATGTCCGTAATATACCCCGGATTCCAGCCTTCGGAGTTGGGCGGCGCATACGCTTCATTACCGCGCGTGTTGTTGTAGAGCATCAGGGAAAGTTTGCCTTCCTCAACCTCGTAATTGTCAGGATCGGACAAACCTCCGTTCTCCTTTCGGCGTTTATAAGGTTCTGAGGCGTTTGATGCGTATGCTGCATACACATTGTCGTTAACGGACTGGCTTACGGCATCCTTAAAATCGTCTATGGAATGATGCATGATTGTTTGTATTTCGCCCTCTATTTCCCTGATGGCGGCAAGCAAATCCATCTGCAGTTCCGACATACGCACAACTCCTTTCCTTCCCTCTGCCGGGAGCATTTCACAGTTTCCGAAGGAAATACTGCGGAAATTCTGAAATGCTCCCCACGTAAATGGGGAGCACAGTGTTTTTATTCGACGGTAATGGTGGCCTGCGTCTTGATGTTGGCGTCTTCCTTGTAGGCAATCGTCACCTGCGTGGTACCGGCGTTACCGGCGGTCACAAGGCCGTCAGCAACCGTGGCAACGGAATCATTCTCAACATCGTAGGTCAGCTGGCTGTAGTTGGGCTGCACCAGAGAATTGTCGCGCATCACGAACTTTACAGGCAGCACAGCCGTCGCGCCTGCGGCCAGATCCACGCCGCCGCCAACCACCGCAAGGCCCGTAATGCTGCCGTCCGCAAGAGACATGGGCACATAGGTCATGTAGGCAAGGTTGGGATACAGGCAGTCCTGGCACACGCCTTCCTGCGCAGCTTCTTCGTAGCTCAGTGCCGTACCGGAAAGCACGGTAGTGGCAGCATCCGTCTGGCTGCCGTTGGTGCTGGCATTGCCGGAGAACTGCATACGGGGAATGATCATGTAGGCCCAACCAACCTGACTGCCGCGGTTTTCGCCGTTGCCGCCGTTGGTGGAATACACAGCCATCTGAGCCGTCACATGGTACACGCCGGGGGCGAACATGGCGCTGATGGGCAGAGCCTGCGCGTTGGCCTGACGTTCAAAATACTGCACGGTGTAGGTCGTACCGCTGATGGCAACGAAGTTTTCAATCGCGCCGTCGTCGCCAATCAGGTAAGCCTGGCCATTGTTGTCGCCGCCGGTCACGTAGGCATAGGCCGCGTTCATGCCGTAATCGGCAACGGGTTCACTGCCGGCGGGAAGCGCCAGCGTGTTTCCGTTGGCGGTCACAGACACGCACTTGCTCACAATGGCGTTGTAGCTCACCTGAGAACCAACCTGCATGCCGCGGGCCTTCAGGTCGAAGTCGCCCGTGGTCAGGTCAATGTTCACGGCGCTGTTGCTGGGAAGCTGAATGGCAATGGGATTGCCAAGACCGGCGCGAATGGCGCCCATGTCAACTTCGGTGTTGATGTTGTTGGTCATTACCTTGCTGCTGGCAAACACAACGTCGCCCGTCTGAATGTCGCGGACGTTCACGTTGCACGTACCCTTCAGGTACAGATAGGGATTACCCAGATTAATCATGCTTCTTCACTCCTTGTGTTGGGTTTACAAGCCTTTGAATCGTTCGCCGGAAACCAGTGCACCGCTGCCTGCAATTCTGTCGTAGCACCAACTGGGGTGCGGATTGCCGCCTTCCCATTTGGCGCCCTGAGCGGATGCTATGGCGCATAGCAGGTGCTTCTTGCTCCTGTCTATGGCTTTTCGCATTTCCTCAAATTCCAGAATGCTCCATTTGTCTACATCCATGATCCTCTTACCGCAGGCAAGTGCTACACTTGCTTTCAGCGAAGTCAGGTTGTAATCCAATCGTGGTGCGTTTCTTCCGGCAATTTCCTGTTCGGCTTCCAAAAGCTCGTCGTTCAGACTTTCGTCGGGCAAATCGTCCCCCTGCGCCCATGCAATGGTTTTGCGCAGGTTGTTGAACTGTCCGGGGGTGATGTGCACATCGTTCATTCCGTGGCGCTTTACGAGAATGCTCTTAAGGCGCTCACCCGTCTCGTCTGTTGTAATGGTTATTTCTTCCTTGTCTACGCTGTCTTTTTGCAGCCCAAGCGACAATGCAATGCAATGCAGAATGGCTTGCATCCATCCTGCCAGCTTCCCGGTCCGCTTTAAGCAGTCTATGTCCAGCGCAAACACGGCTTCAAGATAGGTCATTGAACTGTAGGAGACAGGGAATTTTGCTTGCCGGGCCAGCAAAAAACTCCTGCAATTCAGCCAGTCGATGTATGCGCTCATGGGGAGTGCGTATATTTTCAGGCCATGCACTTCAATCGGTTCGTCGTTCAGCACACGTTCTTCAACATACGCTTTGGTCATTACGGCTTTTTTCATCTTTTCTCTCCTTAAAGCCGTTCTATGTAAAAAGCGGGTATAACCGCGCTTTTACACGCATAGGGGGAACATTTGTTCCACATGAAACAATTGGTTATTCTTCTCCTTCGCCGCCCATAAAGCTTACGCCCATAACAAGCCTGTACCCCACGTTTTCCGCCTTGTCGGAAATGGGTTCCAGTGTGCATTCGGTGTGCTGCCTGCGGTCAAAGTAAAAGGTGCCTACACCGTCAATGTTCACGCCGTTAAAAGCGCGGATGATGTCGGTGCATATGGCATAGGTGCGGGAAAGAGCGTTGTTGCTTGCGTTCCCTTCGTAGGCCGTATTGGTCATTACTTCAAACACAACCGACTGGTCTACGCGGTAACTGTTGGTGGGTTTTGCCCAGCCCATGATGATCTTAATCGTGGTCTGCCCTTCGCTCTGTGCCTGTACCGGGTAAATCATGGGATATACGCGGTACTTTTTGTCCTTATCGGGCGGCACGTCGGGAGAAAGCGGATTGAATACCAGATTCATCTTCTGCTGCGGCGTAGGTAGGGGTTCATTCATCACGTTTTCCCCGTCGTAATACAGCATTTTGCCAATCCTGCACCGGGGAAAATCGTTGTTGTCAGGGGGCGTGTAACCGTTTTCCGGCATATCCAAGAGATACCGCACTACCTTCTGCAAAAATGTTTCCACATGCGGCAGTGTGGCGTAGTCCTGCACCCTCCGGTAAGGGTAATAGGGGTTGTTTTCAGGCGTCAGTGTGTTGTTCTTCATCCCCAGCCTCCCGGATCATTTCCTCCTGCTTGCGCTGTTCTTCCAGAATCCCTCTGGCAGATTCAGAAAGCATGGCCTGCGCGTTTTCTACTGCATCCTCGCTGGAAAGCACCATCATGGTGGCAAGCAGACGTCTGCACAGGTCGTTTTTCTGGTTGAGCCGTGCGTAGATCGCACAATTCACCCGCTTCTCCAAATCACGGAAGTCACTGAGCATATCAAATGCCTTGCTCTTGTAAGCGCCGCCCTTAAAACGCTCAATCTGGTTCATCAGGTGGTTGCCTGCCCAGCCGTCGTATTCTTCAAGAGGCAGGTTCAAAGGTTTGTCCGTGTTTTCGTGCAGGTAGTAGTTCAGAAAGCACCCCGTCATGCAGAGCGCCTTTTCCAGCGTGTTCTCGCGGTACAAAGGAGGCGTAGGCACGTCAAAGCCGTTTTCCTTCTTGTCCGCTTCCTGCGGAAATACACAGGGAACCACACACAGCTCCGCAATCACCGTCGCAAGCGATTCTTTTTCCGCAAGCGGAATATAAGTGCTTGCATTCTCCATCATTTTTTCCGTTACCAGAAACCTGTCCGTCATTGCTTGTTTTCCCCTTTCAGGCTTTCTTGTTGTATATTCAGCCGCTTTCTGAGTGCACAGGAGTTCCATGCATCGCTGTTCTCCCAGTGCCCCGTCAAACGGCAGAATTTCACATATCCGCAGCAGTTTCCGCTGCCGCCCATCGCACGGCAGCGCAGTGTGTCGTCGCCGTGGTTCTTATATGCGTGTTCACATCTGCGTGCCATTTTGAATCAAAATCCTTTCAGCTGCACACTCTTTTCAATCGTTGCTTTCAGCGCCGAAATTTTCATTTCCAGCGGCTTTTCGCTCTGGCTGAAACAAGTTATCGTCAAGTTGTTTTCATCGTCCAAAGAAGCAGAATAGGCCCAATCAGCAGCGCCGCTTGTCTGAAGCTTAACCTTTTCGTCCGTCTCTGCACCGTTCTCATACACGCGAATCTTCCCTGCGTATGTCTGCAGCATGCTCATGGAATCGGGGATGGGCGGTTCTGCCACGATCTGAACACCGGAAGCTGTTTCGCTGACAGCAATATCAAAGGTCGCATATTTGCTTTCATTCTGCGAAAGGTAAACCGTCACCATTGCCGTTCCTTCAGAGACGGCATGCACCGTTCCGTTTTCATCAACCGTGAGAACGTTTTCATTGCTGCTTTCAAAGCGGTAACTTACCGGGTTGTTCACAGTGTCAGGCGCTTCCCCGTTTCGCAGGCTTCTCACGCTCAAAATCTGCGTGCCGTTTACAGGCATTTCGTTATTGCCGCTCACAAGCACAGTCCACTCAAAGGCTTTGCCGCCGGCAACACCGTTTTCCATATCGTCAATTTCAAGCGGCTGCTGGTAAACCAGGTCAAAGTACAGAATGTGGCACTGTCCCGCCGCCTGTTGTTTGTCAGTCGGGTTGCCCATTTCATCCGTAACGTCCGTAAAGTCCTGAACAAAGTCCACAATGCCGCGCACTTCGTAAGCGCTGCTGCCAAGCACCATGCGCCGGTTATACGCGATGTTCCTTGTCGCATCGTTCAGCTGCATCACGCATTTCTGGTAACTGTTGGGAATGACCATGTAGTCCAGGTATTCGTTTGCAGTAGCCTGCGCAGGTCCTTTTGCCCACACAAAAGGCTCACTTTTGATGTTCCCGTAATAGTCCAGGTAATTCCAGAACGCATTGCACCTGCGAATAACGGCGTTCCCCGATGCGCTGGCCATGTTTTTCGGCGCAGTTGCAATCCACGTGTTGCCTCCATACCAAAGTTTGGCGCCGGTGTACAATCCCTGAATCGTCGGATCCTGAAAATACACCGCCTGCCAGTCGTTGGGCGCATTGCTGCCGGTGGATTGTTCTACAATGTCCATCGTGCGGATGTATGCGCCGCGAATCGTGTCAAAATCGCCCGGAATGCAACCCTGTACCTTGGCTTTGTAGTAGTTGTTGGCATACTTGGCGTTTTCAAACACGAACATCTGCGTGTCTTGCTGAAAAAACGCCTTTTGTCTGCCCTCATACGGCTGTTTACCGCTGCAGGCAGCAGGAAGCGCACCTGCAAGCAGGGACGCGTTTTTGGTCTGTTTGTTGTTTTTCCCCTGCATGGGTCTGCGCCACCCTTTCCTGAAAAATAAAAAAGCAGGGAGATACGCCGTATCTTGGCATATCTCCCCACTCGGAGCATTCCGTTTCCCCTTGGAACGGAGCATGTTCACTTTTCGCCATCATCTTATACGCTCTCTTTTCTTATGTCAACCCCTGTAAAACAATAGAAAAAGCAGGCGCGTATAGCACCTGCTCAAGTGTATTTTATTCGCCGTCTGCATCCTTTGCGGGAGGTTCTTTTTCGCCGGAAAGCAGCTGAGTCAAATCCAGTTTCTTCCACGCAGCACGCAGTGCATCCAGCACGCGCACATCGTCCACGTTGAATCCGCGTTCCTGCATTTTCTTAATGGCAAGACGCCACTTGTCCTCTCCAAGGTGACGACCGAGAATTGCTTCAACCGCGCCTACCACGATCTCTGCTTCTTCGTAAAGTCCGTGAATAAGCAGCCACGGCTTGATCCACTTTTTCCATGCGTAGGTCATGCCCACGCTCAGCAGTGCAACCACTACACCAATCAATGCCAGTACAATTTCAGTGTAATCCATTTACTTTCCCTCCGTTATCCGTTCTCTTTAGTTTCTGTTGTAATACCGGTGGCAATTTTCTTTGCGTTCTCTACGGCAGCTTTACCGTAATAACCCCCAAATACCGTAATGTATAAAGGGATCGCCGCGGCGTATACGCTGGCCACACTGTCCGGTATCTTCGCAATCACCATTGCTGCAATCGAAAGCACAGTGTGAATCAGGAAAATCCACAGGAACTTGTTCACCAGTTTTTTGCTGAACTCAGGTACCCTCAAAGTACCGCCCCCAGTGCTTCAAACAGTTTCTTGGCCGTTTCCTTGTCCAGCGAAAGCGTTACCTTTTCGCCGGATTCTTCATCTGCCGCAGGGTTTTCCTTTTGCAGATAGCGGCTCATAACATATCCGGTGTTTTCCTTGTAAACCACCTTGCTCCATTCGCTGTCGTAAACAGAAGACATCACTTCCGCACCATACGGAATCCGTACTATGGTCTGGTAATTGGTTCCGGGTCCGTTGCGCATGTTCAGAACGCCCTTATTTTCGGTCTGCACATACATGGTCTGCATGGGTTCTACACGCTCCTCTTCATAGTTTACTTTCCGAAGCCTGCCAAAGTAATTCCAATTCCCGACTTTGGTATCTTTTTTGATGCCGCCCTTCACGCCAGTGCAATGCGTAATCTCAAGGGGATTCGTTCGTGTCACTACACCAACATGGTAATAGTCGCGCACATCACCGCTGTTGTTATATTTTTCAGGCAGCGCATATCCGTCATCACCCGGTTCATGCGCTTTGTACACTACATCACCGGTTTTCAGCGCATCAGCACGCATGGGCATCAGGATATTCATTTCATTCCGCGCCGCATAGTTACTGCCATGCGTGCCGTTCCACGTTTCGCCCATCAGGCGCAGGGCACCGATGATCAGGCCAATGCAATCGCATGCGCCGTTTCGCCCGTCCTGCCCCAGTTCGTATCGGTCAACACGGGCAACATTTTTCCGCACGCCGTCCAGAAATTGCGAAGCAGTGATCATTCAACCGCCTCCCATCCCTGCGGATATGCTGACGGTGCATGAACATTGTTGTCCATTTTACTGCGGTAAACAACGCCGTTTTCCTCGCACACATTGCCAACCATATAGGGGCTGGTGCTGATGGCCACATAGGGCAGCGCATGCTTGGGGTCATTTGACCACACAAAACCCCACTGCGCAGGAAGGTCTTCCGGCTCCTGGGTGAACACACTGCTGTCATAGTTCTGAATCAGTTTCACAACGCGACCTGCTGAAGACTTGCACACAAAACCAATCTTGCGGTTCAGCATGTTCATCTTTTTACAGGCAGGAATGAAATCAGGAATATAATTGGATTCCGCATTCAGTTCTGTTCCGGTCATTTCACTGGAACGCATCTGCACAGATTCAGCAACCAGTTTTCCGGAACGCTTCAAGGTTTCAAGCACAATTTCACGGTTCGTCATACCTCATTCACCCCTTCCTTGATTGCTTCAGCCATGTCATCAAATGTGGGTTCATCCGTTTTAGGTTTTACGGGTTCAGGCTGTCCGTCATCATACGGGATAATAACGCCATCATAAGATTCTTTTTCCGCAAGGGTGCGTCCAGATTCATTATCAGGAACTGACATTTCTGTGAAGATTTCACGCTCCACGGGATTTCCTTCCATGTCCGGTTCCTGCACTACGGTGCGGAAAGTGTATTTCAGTCTTTTCATCGGTCAGCACTCCTTATTCCTTGTAATAATAGACGGTAGAATAGGTCTGCTTGCCCGTTACACTTGAACCGCAGAACATTTTTAGGGCAAAGCCTTCCTGATCAGGCATAAGATAATATGTCCATGCGCTATCCAGTATCTGATTGATGTGTGGCAGCGGATAGGAAGTACACCGATCTTCATGGCGGATCATTTTCATACCACTGTTTAACACTTGGATAACCTTGCCGTTTTCGGACGCGCCAAGGTCAACAAGTTTGGCATACACAGGCTTGCCGTTCCACCTTTCCGTGGTTCGGTATTCCACGCCAAGCGTCATGGGAGGATCAACCCAAGACCATTCAGTGTCCCACGTTCCATTCATGCACCATCTCTGACGCACAACAGGATACGCTGAACTCCAACTTGTAGAATATGCAGTTTGACAAACGGAGTAAGCGCTTGCCCGTGCGTCTACACGCATTATTGCGCTGACCCCGATGCCGTTTTGGGTAGAAGAATCGATCTTGAACCATCCATTTTGCCAAGCATCATTTGCATTTGAACAAAGAGGCGTAGAATCGGAAAGTCCCAACCCGTACCCAGAAGGGGCGAAAGCGGCGGGATCGCAATCCACCCACCCGCTCCATGTGCCATTGCATTTTACTCTCTGCTTAATAAGCGGTCTGGAAGAAGAATGACTTGCGCCATATGCCGTCTGTACACAATGCGCCCACGCTTCACTCTCAACACGCATGATGGCATTTGTTCCAATGCCGTTTGTGGTATCTTTGTCAATCAAATACCATCCGTTGCGCTGTGCTTCATTCGCATCGGAAATTGCAGTCATGTGCGAACCAGTCAGACCCAGTCCGTACCCTGAAGGTGCAAAATCCAAGTCGGTGAGCAGAGGCATCCAGTAAAGTTCGTCCGTGGGCAGGTTGCCGGAGGGAACATTGCTTTTTGCAAGGTACGGATATCCCTCATAGGTCACTACGTCCAATCGGGCATAGTCTTGCGTGGAAACATATTCGCCTTTCGGCGTGGGGCTTACTTTCCCCAAAACGGCGCTTGCCATAATGTTGCTCCCCCTTTAGTTCGCTGTCTGTTCATCCACCGTTTTCACAAAGGGCACATAGTTGTTTTGTCCAATGGGAGCGCGGTGGTTCTGCAGGTTCGTGTATGCAATCGCCTGTTCAAAGGCGTTCAGTTCGCTGTTAAGCTGCTGTGTCAGCATGCGCAGGCGGTTCGTGCCGGCGTTCATGTGGTTGCCTTCGCTGCCAACGTCAAAACTCCGGTCTTTGATCTTCGGCTGCTGAAGCAAAAATGCGTTCACAAACCGGTTTTCCCATACCAACTGTACGCACAAGCCCAGAATGCGCTTCATTTCTGCGCCAAGTTCGTACTGGAACTCGCCGTCCGTGTAGAAGTCAACTTCAATCGTCGTTCCTTCTGCAAGCTCCTGCTGAATGGTCACAGTGCCATTTTCTGCGTTATACGCAATAGGCAAAGGAAGCAGCACGGCGTTTCCGCACCCATCGTCGGTATGCACAACAGCGTTTGCCATTTCATATCCCGTCACACCGGTTTCAATTGTTGCGCCGCTTGCCAGCGCATTCTCCGCCGTATACAGATAGTCATCCCACTGCGCCGGCGTGTACTGAAGCCAGCCCCGAACGGCTGGCGGTCTGTTGAAACGCGGAATGGCATTGTTCATGTACAGGCACATTTTCCTGTAAAATCGCGCAGGGCTGACAGCAAGGTCCTGATTCAGCCTTACATCGTCAATTTCCACCATCGCGTAATCCGTAATGATCTCGCTGAAAGTCGTTCGGGGCATATCTTCAGTCCTCCATTAAAAGTTCAAAGTTCGGGAAATTTCAATTGCTTTCTTTTTGCCGTGCAGCGTAATGTCCGCAGGCGAGAACACCGTGGGCGAAAGCATCTTCTGTGCAGCATAGCCGCTGTATTTCAGCCAGGACGTGCATACAAACACTTCGTAGGGCTTCACGCTCACTTTGTTGTTATGTCCGTCCACAAGGTATTTCCCTACCGGGAAATCCTGCGGCTTGTGAATGTGACCAAGCACCATTACGTCAATTCCGTCAATGGCCATGCCAAAGCGTTCGCCGCGCATGGCAGCGTTCGTGGTGTAAATGCTGCTGCCGGCGCCGTGCGTAACCGCAAAAGTATAGGTGGGATTACGTGTGCCGTTGCCATCCTGTTTGCCGAACTGGATTTTCAAAAACGCAAGATTTTCCCGGTATACTTCTTCCAAATCCAGCTTGCATGCAATATCGTAAGAGGGGCTTTCGTCCGTGTCTTTCGTCGTTCTGCGCTCATGATTGCCTCCCACCATGCACAAAATCTTGTCGCGCAGCGGTTCAAGGTGCTCAATCATCAGTTTCTTTTGTTCTCTGGGGCGCATCGTCTGGTCAAAGGGGTTTCCTACACTGGTTCGGATGCCGTTATTGATCAGGTCACCGGCCAGAATGATGTAGCTGTCCTCTTCTTTTTCAACGCGCTTTCTAAATTCTTCCCATTCCTTCTCCATGTGTTCAATCGCGCCCAGATGCACGTCGGAAATGGGATAAATCTTAATGTTCCTGTTATTCGGGATTTTCTTGATAATCATGGTAAAATCGTCGCGCATGCTATCCCTCCCATCTTTTCTTGGCCTTACAGAACGTCTTCCAGATTCATCTTTTCAATGATCCAGTGGAAGCTGCCAAGGTTCTTCTGGCCTTCAATGGGCGCGTTCTTTTCATAAGCGCGGGAAAGGCGGTTCAGTTTTACCAGCGTATCGCGGTCAATCTTCAGCGTGCCGTCCTCCGCCTTCTTGCGGAATCGGCTGGCAATCATCGTCTTAAAGGTCGGGTGCAGTTTGGGGTAAATTTCCAGAATCTTTTCTCCGGCATCGTCCAACTTGTCGCATTCTTCGGGGGTCAGAATTTCGCCGTCGGCGTAGTCCACGCCGTACAGTTTGCGTTCTGCGTCGTTAAGACCGGAAAGCACAACCAGCGTGCGGTTCTTCAGCAGCGTCTGCACCGTCGCATCGCGGAAGCCACCCGCAAAGTCGTTTTTGTTGATAATGACCGTGGCAAGTTTGCCGGTCACCTGTCCGTATCGTGCATCCTTGCCGAAATACACTACGTTCGCGTCGTTCACTTCTGCAAAAAAGCGCATCACAACGCCTTCAGGTTCCTGCGTGTTTTCAAGCACTGCTGCAGGTGCGCTCTGTGCAGTCACTTGCTGAATGGCGTTCTGAACCGCTTCGGCAATCATGGCCTGCACCTGTTCCTGCGTAAACATCTGCTCCCGGGGCGCTTCCTGCACGGGAGTGGCCTTTTTCGCGGCAGTTTTATTCGTAGAACTCGTTTTCTTTGCAATCGTAGACATTGTATAATTCCCCTTTCAGGCGCTTACAATCAAAAATTTCAAACAGAAAAGGCGGGGTATGGGCGTTAGCACCCACGCCCCGCCTTGGAGGTTGTGTTAGCCGTTCAGGCCGGTCATAACAGCAATCTTGCTGCCAAACACAGCCTTCACATCCAGAGAAGCCGTGACATTCACGTTCAGCGTCATGTCGGCGGTCTTGTCGGGAGTCAGTTCCAGCGTGATGGGCGTGCCGTCTTCCATGCCGATGTAGATGGGGGCATAGCCAATACCCTTACGAGCGGCAATGTAAACCTGATCGTTGCCCAGCACCAGCTGACCGGTGGTGTTCTGCGTACCGGGAACCACGGCATTCAGCAGTTCAAAGCTGGGAACGCCCTGAATAGTGCCCAGATAGCCGTTGCGCATCCATTCAGCGCCCAGACCGTAGGTCAGAGCAGCATCCTGCGCCGTGCCGCTGGGAAGCAGCTTGGCCAGAGCACTGCGGCTACCGTAAACCATCAGGTCGCTGCTGTTAACATGGTTGATGGAGGAAACCAGTTCCACAGCGCTGTTGAAGTTGGAAGAGTTGTAGGTAGCAAACTTCAGGAAGTCAGGCACATACTTGGCATTGTCAGCAGCGGCGACCATAGCGCTGTTCCACAGGCCCATGATCTTGCTGTACAGACCGGCATACAGGCTGTTCAGCCACATACCAAAGTCAGCGTCGTTGCCAACCAGCTGATACCACTTGGCCGTAACGGAAGCCGTGCGGGGCGTGGGGTTCAGCGTAACAGTGGCAGGATACAGGGTGTTTTCGGGCACGCTGCGGGAAGCACCCCAGCTGGAATCCTGGAACAGGAAAATGTCGTTGCTTTCCACGGCAATTTCCATCGTCTGGCCGAGGGGCACGTATTCCACATGGCCCAGTTCGCCAACGGCATTGCTCAGCACAAAGGGCAGCATGGGACGCACAATGTCCGTCACAACGCCGCTCAGCGTGCGCAGGAAGAAGGGATTCTTGAAGTAGTCCCGGGATTCAGACAAGAAGGCCTGATAGTTGGCAGGAGCTTCGCGACCGTCCAGCTTGGCAGAATGAGAAGCGCAGAACAGCATCACCTTGTTACGGGTGTTTTCGTTGGTCTGGCGATAGGTCATATCGTCCATAGTGGGCGTGTAGCTGTTGTTCTTCGTCTTCACGTTGTTAATGGCACGGCCATTGGCTTCAGCCATCAGCAGACGGCCAAGACAAACCAGCTTTTCACGTTCATTGGTGCTCGTAGTCTCAAACAGAGAAGCAGGAGCAGAATTAAGAGACAGTTTCATTTATTTTCACCTTCCTTTGCAGTTCCGGGGTTACACGCGCTTGGCACGCAGCAGGTAGTAAGCAAAGCTGCTGTAAGCGCCGACGGTGAAGTTGCCCGTTTCCAGAATTTCAAAGTACAGCGCACCGGCAGTTTCGGGAGCGGCAGTACCGGCAGTCAGCAAACCGTTTGCGCCAATGGTGGCAATGTTCTGGCCTTCGGTGGGAGCAGCCGTGAAGTTGCCCACGCCAATGCGGAACATGTCGCCTTCGTCAATTCGGGTGTAGGTGCCGCGCATACCGGCAGGAATGGGCAGACCCAGCGTGTTCTTGCCGATCTTGTACACATTGCCGTCGGGAGCGGTAACCATCTGCACGTTGAAGGTGTTGCAGACGTAAATAGCGCCAACGCCGTTTGCGGCAGCGTTCATGTACCAGGCGTTTTCATTGTTCACGCCCGTGTAGCCTTCGTTGGGAAGCTGGGTGGTTTCTTTTACGAGCAGACCGGCAGGGCATTCTTTGTCAACCCCGGAAACCTGATACAAGCCCGTAACGTTCTTGGTCGTGTCGAACATGTGGTTGCTGACACGCAGTTCAAAAGCAGTGTTAGCCATTTATTTCACTCTCCTTGTTTCTACTCGCCCATTAGCGATTGGCGAACTCAATCAGTTCCGCAATGGAACCCTTGTTTTCGCGCTTCACTTCGTTGTTCCAGGCGAAATACTTGTTGTTCTTGCTGACGCCCTTGTCCATCTCAGCCTGAGCCTTCATGCACTTGGCCATCAGTTCGTTTACGGCGTTTTCGTCGCCGCACCACTTGCCGTCTCGTTCGTCGCGGGTAAAGTGGCCTTCGTTGATGCGGGCAATCACTTCGTCGGCCAGCTTGCTGTCGAAGGCGAACTTATCTTCGCGGTTGGCATTCAGCATGGTCAGCTTGTCGCGCACAGCCTTGGTGGCGGCTTCAACGCGGCGTTCATCTTCCTGCTTGCGCATGGTCTTCAGGTCGTTTTCCAGCTTTTCAACCTTGCCCTTTTCGGCAGTCAGTTCCTGATTGGCCGTCATGTTACGAGCAGCCAGATCATCGGTCACGGCAGCAACATCAACATTCACAGTGTTTTCGCTGTCGAAAACAAAGGCGGCGTTGACGCGCATAGGCTTAATGCGTTCGGGCACAACAGCGTTCATGTCCGCTTCGTTGCCGAAGGTATAGCCGCAGGGCGTGCCATCCTTCTTGGAAAGCAGACAAACGTGCTTGCCGTCTTCGGACGCATTCAGGACAATGTGGTCAGTAAACTTCTCCTGAAGCGTCGCCAGTTCACGCTTGGTCATTGTTTTGTTCACTCCTTTTTCATCTTCGGGCAGATCATCTTCATCGTCATTGTCGGCCTGCACCATAGAAGCGACCTGCACTTTCATGCTGTTAAACTCTTCCCGAAGCGCCTTTAGCGCCTTGATACGCGCACCGGGAATCGCGGGCGGCACATCGTCGCCCAAGATCGTTACGCCAAGTCCTGCCCATTCGTTGAATATCTCTACGCCGTCGGCAGTTTCTTCGCTGTCGTAAATGTCCGTCTCCGCAGAAACGCTCATTGCCCCTGTAGCAATAATCTTTTCCACGGCCTCGCGGGCATAAAACGCGAAAATCTTGCCCTTGGCCACGATCCACTTTCGCCCGTCTTTCTCTTCGATGCGGAAATCCTTCTCATCGTCGGAAAGCGTGCCGATAATGCGCTCTGCAGTGCCGTCCATGAACGTGTAAACAAACTCACCGTTCGGTTTCTGCACCTTGCGCATGTTATGGCCGTCACCCACCTTCGTGCCTACATAGGCAATCAGGATAGGCTGGCCAATAAAAGTCTTAAAGTGCTTGTCTACATTGCGGTAGTCCCAGTTGTTGTTGTTCAAGCCTTCCCGCATGATTTCGATCTCAACGGCGAATTCATATTTATTCAGCCGTTCAAGCACTTTCAGCGTGCCCGTAACGTTGTGGGTGGGCTTGGTCTGGTTTCTAAAGCTCATTCGTCGCCCTCCCTGTCGTCCAAATCTTTCACCCAGTTGTCAAAGCTGGTCGCGCTTACGGTCGTATCGTCATACATCGCCCACATTTCGTTGAAAAGCGTCCGGCTCTGGCTGTTTTCAACCATCAGGTCTTCGGCCACAAGCGCCATCGGAAGCAGTCTGGCATCCTTTTCGGCTTCCTCACGAAACGCATGAAGCGCCATCTGAATCTCGTCCAGTACACCGGCAATGTTGTCAAATACCTCGTCCATGTCTTCGTACATGTTCGGGAATTCGGGCGTCGCCGGGTATTCGGTCATCAGGTGGTTTTCGTGCAGCATTTCGCCGAATGCGTCAAACCGCTTGGGCATCTCATGCGCAAGATTGTGAATCTTATGCGCCGTATGCACCAACCCGATTTCGATGTATACAAACTCCTGCAGTGCGTCCAGATGGCGTGCAGCGTTCTGGTATGCGCCAACGACAGCCCTGGCTTTGTCGCGCAGTCCGGCGTACAGCGGCTTTTCCCAGCCGTATCTGTCCCTCAGTTTCATGCCATCCTCCTTTTGGGAAATAAAAAAGCAGGGCCTGCCTGCGCCGTTTCCGGTACAAGCAGACCCCACTCGGTCTTTCCCTACTGCAAATCAGTAGAGCAAAGCGGCATTTTGCCGCTTCAGTTCTTCAATTCGCTGTCATCATAAGTCATGTGTTTTCTTATGTCAACCCCCTGCTTTTTCACAGTATTTGAAAAAAAGCGCACCCGACAGGGTGCGCTCTGTTTATTTGCAATTAATTTGGTTCGGCCCCAGAATACTCCAATCCGCACTTTCCGTTTGCACAGGTACGGTCTGCTTCTGCACAATGCTGGGTTTTACTTCAAATACCACGTCTACCAGTTTGCCGTTTTCCTTTCTGCGCCGAATCATTACGTCGTTTCCCCGCGCCAAAATGCTTTCAATCTCCTTCGTGGGTAACATCCGCATCCTCCTTAACCGCCGTAGGTGTCCATATCATCTTCCTGCCCTTCGCTGGTAGCGCCCTCTGCTTTGGGGCGACCCGCCTGTGGGGGCAGTCCGCTTTTCTCCTGTTTGGCACTGTAGCTGCTTACAAGAGGCAGTCTCTTGTCCATAATGCCGCTGGCCATTACCGCATTGCTGATGGCAATATCGTCCGTCAGGCGCATGTCGTTAAGCGCAAGGTATTTCAGCGTGCTGGGCAGCACACCCAGCGTCATGCCGTCCTTATACTCCTTGGCAAACTTCTCGTCCTCTGCCAGACTGCCGAACATGTTGAACTTCCATTTGAACTTCAGGTTCAATTCCTCGAACAGGTAGTCCATCATGTGTTCAATCTGCCGGTAAATGATCTTGCCGAAATTGCTCTCAATCTGCATGCTCACCTGTACCTGACCGGCACGGGGATCGTCGCCTGCAGGAATAATGCCGATGCCGCTTTTCTGCATGGCGTAGGAGTAGCCTTCGCCGCTGATCTTCGTGGCACTGGGCGATTCGGCAAGCTGTTCCAGGTGCAAATTCGCAGCAGGCGCAAGGTGGTACCCGATCCCGCTGGTGTTGTTGTTCTGCATCATCTGGTAGAACAGCGCTTCAAAGAAGCTCATGCCGCTGGGCGACAATTTATACATGTCTTCAGACGTCGCCTGCCCGTCAGTGCGGTACGGAATTTCACCCAGTACCACAGACACAAGGGGGTTCTGTACCAGATTAAGCTGAATCTGCTCGTATCTCGCAATGTTCGTCATGGCAAGGAACAAACCCGTGAGCGGAGGGGCTACATTGGCGTTCGTATCGTCAATCTCAAACGTCCATACGCTGTCAATGGGCAATACAACCCAGTAGTACCAGCGTCCGCCCTGGTAATACACGTCCGGATTACCGGGCAGTCTGCCGCCGGCCTGACGCTTGCGTTCCCGAAAAATCGAAAGCCCGTCGCCGTCCATTAAACTGGCGTATACGAACTTCTTGCCTACCTGCACTTTGGGCAATCCTGCCTGCACTTCTCCGAATACGTCCAGATACGGCTTGAACAAATCGCCAAACTGCAAAGGATCCGTACCGGGTTCTGCAAAGTACATCATGTCAAAGGCAACCGTGTACTTGCTTACGTTGTTGAATCCCACAATTTTCAGCCGGTTTTGAGGCAATTGCTGCATGAATGCGTGATTTACCTGATTGTGGGACTTGTCCACGCTCTTGCGGAAGGTGTAAAACACCTTGCCTTCCTGCATGCACTGGCCTACAATCCGGTGCGCCATTTCGTCTACACGCGCTTTTTCAGTCATTTCCTGCAGCAGGTGCATTTCACGCCAGAACTCTTTCTCCTTGGCCTCGCTCTCATCCACGTCTTTGGGACTGATATACCAGTGATAGGTCAGAATG
>ERZ808034.2-NODE-2-length-50707-cov-7.498104_pt1 | contig 50707 bp, 66 predicted proteins | sample MGYA00380188_ERZ808034 | MGnify/ENA primary metagenome ERZ808034 (study PRJEB31490, sample SAMN06133380) | cow dung metagenome | isolation source: M12 | host: cow | place: China: Chengdu | collected 2015-05 ...
CCTTATTCTTGTCAATGTGTTTAATTACTATATAATCACTTTATGCCTTTTTAGTTTATATAAACACTTTTAATGATAAAAAGCGAAAACTTTTTATGGTTTTTGCTTTTTAAAATGTTTAGATTTTTACTAATAAAAAATACTGCAAAGCCTTATGTGGCTCTGCAGTATCTCACTTGGTTGCGGGGGTGGGATTTGAACCTCACGACCTCCGGGTTATGAGCCCGCAAAGACAGCCGAAAATTGTCAGTAAAATACTGACTTTTTGAAAACCGTTCCCCAACGGTTCCCCAAAATTATCAGCGTCATTTTCTTGTAAATATTAAGTTTCTTCAAGTTCCTTTTTCAACTCGTCTTCTTCTCTTTGTTGCTCTTCAATTTGCTTGTTATATTCACTAATAAGCTCTTGCGGCATTTCCCTTTTGTATAAAACTAAAAGTTCATTGCGGTCAAGACAAGAACGCAAGTCTTCTTCGCGAACAATGCGCTCACAGTCAAAATAGCCGTTTAAGAAACGCCAAAGCGTTAAGCCTATATCTAATATGCCGTTAAGAATTACAGTAAACACCGTAACAATGCGGGCTTCAAGCAACGCTTCGTCAATAGATAAGGCAAAAGAGCCAGCGACAAGTGTTAAAACTATTGTAAAAATAATACTTGAACCGATTGCACGCGCCGCGTTGCGTTTTACATTTGAACGCGTTTTATAAAACTTATACCCTAAACCGTTTTCAACGATTGAATTAAAGTCCGTATCTTTAACAATATAATAATTAACGTTTAGCGAGTTTATATTGTCTTTTATATATTCGTCAGATAAAAGCGTTTCAAGGTCTTCACGTTTTTTACAATACAAGTCGGCTTTTGCTTTAATCTTTTTGCGTTGTTTCGGCTTAAAACGTTCAAAGTAGTCGTCCTTTCTATCATTATAATATAATAGGTAAAAATCGGGGACTTTTTTGTTTAGTTGTTCAAGCCTACTATTTATAAGCGCTTTCCAAGCGTTAATCTTTACAACGACGTTTGTTCGGCATATAAAGTCGTTAAAACGGGAACCATCAATTTCTTTAAGGACTAATAGTTTACGGTTTTTCTTTAACGCAAGGCGCAATTCCATATTTGCGTTTTTTGCTTTTGGCAAGCCGATTCTAACACCAAGAACCGCCGCCAATATGTATGCACCGATACGACAAGCCGCGTGATACCAATAAGATGGTTGCATAAACTTGTCGGACTTTTTCAAAATAAAAATATCAAAAGCCCCAAGCGCAAAACATATAAACACAAGCAAAAGATAATCAACCCAATGCGCCCTAAAATACGCCGTTGTGGCGTTTGTTGCTTTACGCCCTTTTTCAACGACAGGCGGGGTAAATTGCATAGGCTTAATTTTTGGTGTTTGGTCCATAATTATTCACCCCCGCTTGCAAAATTATATCCGTATGCTTCGTGCCAAGCTTCTTTTTGCGAAATTGCAACGCTCTTGTTGAGAACCTTTTCGCCGTCAACCATTTTGTATGAGTGAGTGTTATACACGTCAGCCACAACGGAAACGACACTACTTGCAACCCCTGAAACGCCCGAAACAATGCCGATAAGCGCCAAATAAGATGCCAAAAATTCAGCAAATAAACCTATAACTAAAAGCACAATACTAACGGAAATTATCGGCTGTTTTTTGAAAAAAGACGCAACAAATTCTTTAAACATTAAAACGCAAAGAATTAAAACGATTATCCCCCAAAAGCCAAAAACTTTACCTTGCGAAGAAAACGCATCGTGTTTAGCAATAAATAAAATTGTCATAGGTATTACGTAAATAAGGAAAGTATAAAGTTTGTAAATACGGCACATACCGCTGTTTGTTAATTTCATATTACACCACCCCTAAATCGCTGATAATTTTTTCCGCTTCTTCCCCTTTAATCTCTCTGATATAGTTTTTAAGCCTTTCGTTTTCTTTTGCTTGCGCTTCCAACGTTGATTTTTCTGGCGATTCGGCAAGCAATGCAACTACTTCGGGTTTAGCCGCCCACGCTTGTCGCGCAGCATCGCAAAGTGCTTTCATTTGCGCATAGGTTGTTTCAATAGTGATTTTCATTGATGCAAAAGTATTCATATACGAACCAAATTCGCTTTTAAGCAGTTGCATAGTGTTTTCAATATAATTTCCAAACATATCCGCGATGGCCTTTTGTATAGCCGGCGCGTCGGTAGAGCTTAACAGCGTTGTAAGGTTTTCTTTGTCATTTTGCAACGCTTGAACATAACCCTCCAACTGTTTTGCTCTATTCTTGTTTTTAATATACGGTCTAATAATTAAAAAACCGACCATTGCCAAGTCAGTAATACCCGTTATTAACCACGGCAATATTTTATTTTTGAAAAAATTATCTTCCCCGGTTAGCGAATTAACCTTTGCAATAAGTTCTGCAAGTTTTGCTTCAACTTCTTCTGCTGTTAGCTCTTTGTCGTTTAACGTTTCTTCAATCTCGGTAGATATTTCGGTTTCCGAAATTTCTTCCGCAAATGCGGTTGTAGTGGTTCCGATACAAAGCGCCAACGAGAACGTGAGCGCAAGCACTAAAAATAAAATTCTTTTCTTCATTGTTATTCTCCTTATATGATTTCGGTAAATCTTTCGACTTTTTTAAGTCTTTCGTCAAATGCGGTTAAACAGTCAACGAATTTGAGCCCTTCGGGCGTTTGGGTAATATCAACGGGGAAAATTTCCCAACGTTTAGCCACCTTTCCACCAACAAGCATTTCAACCTTGCCCATCAATCGCCCCGCAAACATAAACTTGTCAGGGATCGTGAAAACCTTTTTAAAATCATAAACGCCGCTAACATCTCCGTTCTGCAGAAAAATCTTTGCGGCGTTTAGTTCGTATTCGGTTTCAAAATTGATAATTAGGTTGTCGTCTTCCGTGGCGGTAAATGGTTCTGCAATTCTTATGCCGTTTTCTTTCGGCAACTTAATTTTTATTTCCATTTTTTAACTCCTTATCAAGCAGTTTGTTCCAATCTTTGCAAGGTTTATCACAAGGCTTTCTACCCGTCAACACCCTACAACGATGGCAAATATTATCAATCGTTATCTTTGACGATTTCATTATACTGCTCCTGTGTTATCCAACCTTTTTCAACAGCGTCGGCAACTTGGCTTTTAGTCCAAAGCCCGCAAGCGTAATAATCTTTTACTTTTTCAAACTTATTCGCCGTCATTTTCGTTTACCCCCTTTTCGGTGTCGATTCCCGCCATCATAGCGATATAATCGGTTTTTGCTTCTTGCGCCTTAACTTCGGCTTTTATTTCCTTGTTTTCGCGCAATGCCTTTTTTAACTGTTCATCTTTACTAACATATTTCATATCTTTATTCTCCCATAAATTTTTATAAAATTTGTCCATTTTAAGAACAAGGTTGTGGGTATTCCTACGCATAATAGGTCGCCGCTTTCTTCGATTTTTTCCGTAACGTCGCCCAGAAACGTGCGCTTTCCAACTTTTATAGCAATCGTCAACTTGCTCTTTTGTCATAAGCCCCGCCTTTGCCCTTTCCACTTGCTTTTTAAGCTTGCGCCTTTCGTGTGAAATTTTGGCAGGCAAAACGCGAATAACCACCTTCCCCGTTGTTGTTAGTTTATAACTAAAACCGAGAAAATGAATAGGTTGTGTAATATCGTTTACTTGCGATTTCTTCTTATTAAGCGTTAAACCTATCGCTTCGACCATTTCTCTAATTTTCTTTTTACACTCTTTTAAGTATTCTTTGTCAGGGTGTATTAAGATAAAATCGTCCATATATCTAACGTAGGTTTTTATATGCAACCTTTCCTTTATGTAATGGTCAATATCATCCATTACGGCAAGTTGTATAAGCTGCGATACTTGCGAGCCTAAACCAATACCGATAGGCTCTCCGTGTCCAAAAGAATCAATAATGCGAAAGAGTTCGCCAACCACCCACTTGTCGGCAACTCTTTTTTCTATTGCTGCCTTGGCAACGCTATGTAGCGTGCTACCAAAATAATTTTTAAGGTCGCATTTAAGCACGCCGCCTGTAAGACCATATTTGCGGAAATGCGTTTGCAAATGCCGTTTTAATCTTCGGCGCGCAAACTCTGTTCCTTTGCCTTTTAGGCAAGCGCAGTTGTCATAAATAAAACCTTTTGTTATTTCTTTCGATACATAATTATCGCATAAGCTTCTTTGAAAAACACGATCCGCTATTCGCGTTGATTGTATGTGTCTTTCTTTTGGTTCGTAAATAACAAATTCCGAATAAGGCGAAATTTTATACTTGTCATTGTCTAATCGTTCCTTTAATCTATAAATGTTTATTAGGCTATTGTTTAAATGTCCCGCAACACTATCTTTCCATTGAGTATTGCGTTTGCATATTTGTAGTGCGTTATAAAGATTTCTAAAATCACAAATTGTTTCTCGTATTTCCATAAAAAAATTTGTTGGTCGGCGCTAATAGTGATAATTAACGAGTAAATCACGTCGCCGCTCTTGTTTTTACCCCGCAGGGACGGGATAGCGGTTCCTTGCATAATTCTCTTGCGAGAACTACCCAATCGGGGACGACGCCGTTGTTGTTGTTGGCATTGTTGTTGTTCAATTCACCCGAAGTATTGACATTGCGCACATTACCGGCGTTAGTCGAATTCGGCGTCGGACAACCGCTACCCCCATTAAATTTTAAATTCGGCGTTGCGCCTATCCATAAGCAGGTCTTGAACTTCTTTAACTAAACCCGTCCAATAGTTTATTACCCTACTCGGTATATTGCACAACACCATTGCTTTTTCCATATCTTTTAATAACGCGGCGGTCTCTGCAACCGCTTTGCTCCAAAACTCTCTACGCAAATTAAAATCTTCTTGCGTTTTCACGAACACCTTATTTGCCCGCGTTGCGTAATTGTCTATCGCTCGCGTTTCGCGGTAAATATCTTTCGCAAGGTCGGGCTTGATATTATTAGGCTTTTTCTTCCCGTCTTCGATAACGAAATCGTCAACGGGAAAATACTTTTTATTATTCACAAGGGCTTGCGTGTAATCGCAAAGTTGCCTTAATTTTGTAAATACAAGTAAGTGGCCTTGCCCACGTTTACTTTTAGGAACCGACATATTTTCTCCTTATTCTTCGCCCCTAACGGCGCGAATTTGTTTTATTTAGCCGTTTGTAATAGTCTGTTTACTGCATATACAGCAAGCGGGGACGACGCCGTTGTTGTCGCTGGCATAGCGGTAGTACAATTCACCCGAAGTAAGGACACCGCGCACACCACCGGCGTAAGTCGAAAGCGGCGTTCTCATCCACCAATAAGACGGCGTGTTATTCCAATATTTTATACGGTCAGCGTTCTCTGCGCCTTTCCAATATTCTAATTGCTCGCCCTCTGACACGCCGCTAAATTCGTCTGAACCGAAAATATCTTTTCTTGATTGTAAGAAAATCTTATCAAGGGTAATATCAAAAGTAGCGCCGTCAACTTTGTCAACTTGGTGTAAAGCCGTTTTAACTTCGACCTCACCGAGCGCCTTTACAAAATCGGGGTCCATACCGTATAAGAAGCCCGCAAGCTTTGCGCCGCTTGGAACTCTATCAAATACAGTCGCGGGTTTCCACCAATTACTAACTGCAGAAGAACCCGAAGCAACAGCGGGCGCGTCGGAATTAAGCCATTGTCTATAAACACTATCACGCCAACGGTTCGTGCCGTATGCTTGCCTACCGCAAACGTTTCTTTTACCTTTGTAGGTTGTTCCCCCAACAACGATAGACGCGTCTTCTTCGTAATATGCACGGTTGTTGTCGGCGAAAGTTCCAAGGTCAATACAATCGGAGCCGTCCCACAACGCTGTTGCGATGCCCGACTCAACTTCCGCCCTTTCGGGTTGAACGCCGTAAGTTGCAAAAGTGCCGCTTACTACTCTGTCTTTTGAATGAGATGCGTCGTAAACACCTATTTTCGAGTGTCTAAAACCACCGCCAGCGGGAATTGCTTTTGTGAGTGTAAACATATAGGTCCCGTCTTCTGCGGTTGAGCCGTTAAACGCGCCGTGGTCTAACGTAAGTTTATATTTGCCAGCGGGTAAGCCGTCTTGCGCATAATAAAGCAACTGCGAAGCTGAAAACTGAATAGAACCGTAAGTCACTATATCGTGCATACCAAGAACGATACAATTTTTAATCGTTGATTTTGGGTTATACTTGTCGAAATCAAGAATATCGAACGGTAAAACCGAAGTAGTTATCGTGATTGCGATTTTATCGTTTTCGGCGGGTGTTCCCGTTGTGGTAATACCATATTCGGCAAGCGATACCGCGTCAAAATCGTTAGTATGCCAAGCTGCGCCGTTGAACGTTAATTCAAAAACACCACTTTTTACAATGCCAAGTTTTGCTATAAACTTCGGCATATCAACCGTAGCAGCGGTTATTCCCGAACTGTTTCCAACGGATGCGGTTATGGTTTTTACCTTTTCCGTTTCAAATTGGTCGCCAACGCTAAACAGCGTAGGTGCAATTCCTTCCCTTACATACTCGCTAACTTGCGCAAAAGACGTAATGTCTGCGCCGTTAACATAGCCCGTAAGTCGTGCGATATTTTTATTCAATATCGCCATTTCTTTGCTAAATGTTTCGTCTGTTAAAAGTTTGTGAGGCATTTTATTTCTCCTTTAATCTTTACCGTAAATGTAGCCGTCGTCCCCAACAAAAAACGGGAGTTCGGCAAACGCTTCGGTTCTTTCCTTTTTTTCAGTAGCGATTTTTTCGCTTAATTGTTCGACGGCGGTTTGTCGTGCCGTCTTCTCTGCTTCTATGCCGCTTTTGAGTTCAGCATTTACGTTTACACGCGCAAGAGATTCCGTCGTTAATTTTCTCTCGATTTCTTTATCGGCGGCTTTTCTTGCTTCGATTTCGGCGTTTAGTTGTTCGGTGGTTGCAAGCCCCCTTACTATTGAGCCGATAGGCGCGGTGGTTGTGCTTCCGTTGTTAAGAGTGAAAATAAGGTTTTCCCCCGCTTCGTCAACTTTAATATTGACAACGGCGCTTTCGATAGGAAAATCTATTTTGTGAGAACTCAAAATTTTACCATTGCGCGCCATTAAAGAGAATCGGCAAGTTTTGTTTTCGCCGTCAGCCGTAACAACGAGCGAGTGTGCAAGTTCAGACGTTAAACGGTCTGCAAGAATTTGCATTATTCCGTTAAGTTCGCCAAACAACTCACGCACTAATTCGTCGGTAACGATTTTTAATTTTCCCATAACTATTCACCCCCTACTTGATTAGCGTAAACGTTCCCGTCGTCGTCAGCGGTAAAATATACCAACGTTCTTTCTTTGAGTTCGTTTATACTTGCTTGTAATTTATCGTCTGCGCCCGTCCTTGCCGTTTTTTCGGCTGTTATTGCTTCGCTTAACACTTTGCCTTGTCGGGCGCTTAAAACCTTTCTAAACTCGTCGCTTTCAAGGTTGTCTATAATGTCTGTATAGTTGACCTTTTCAACGATTAAGTTTATTAAGCCGTTAATGCTTCTTTGCTGTTCGACGTTCTTGATTTGATATTCTTCAAAAATATCTTTGAACTCTCCCGCCGAACCTATAAATGTCCTAATATAAATCTTGCCGATAGTCGTAATAAATGCTTCCGTAAAAACGTCGCCCATTTTATTAACGAGCAAAATTCCGTCTCTACTGTTTGTCACCCTATCGTATGAACTGCCTTTATTGAGAACCGACGGCACAATATCGACAACGTCGTGCGTAAAATTAAAATACAGCGCTGGGGCGGTCTTTGCTCCGTCGGCGCTGTATATAACCGTGTCGGGTAAAGCGTTAACATTATATTTGCGGAACGCTTGCGCCGATAAAGGTGTAATAAATTGCAAAACAATTTCGTTATAGTTTTCACTTGAAATATTAAGCGGTTGCGCTATCTTTCCGTTGTCAACTATGAACGATGCTTCATCTGACGGATATTCGGGGCGAACTTCTTCGGCTATGGTTATATCGTGCCAACGAACTACAACCGTGGCAATGCCCGCGACTGCCGTGTCCCACGCTTGCAACGTGTAATAATACTTGTCTTCGGCATCAATTTTTATCATTGAATACCACCCCGACTGTTCGCCGTCTGGTCGGGTAATACATAGTTGAACCGCCATATTGTCGGCAAGTATCTGCCCGGTATCAATAGGCGATTCGTTTTCGTTCCACTCAACGTAAATGCGACGTGATAAATCTTGCCCGCGCCTTACTCTTTCGCCGCGTAGCAATTCGACGCTTCCGTCTGAACTTAATACAATTCTCATTTTTTTGCTCCTTTGAAAATTTGATATGAAAAAAGGAACTTGCTTTCGCAAATTCCTTTTCTATCCTATAATAATTATTTAGTTGTTGTTTTGTTGTGGTGGTTTACGGTCTATAACGCCCCTTGCAGCGAGCTCTTGTTCAAGATAGAAAACTCGCCCGATTAAATGTTCAAGCGCCCTTAAAACAAGCAAGACGGCGTAAGAACAAATATATGCGAACGCGATAATAGCATAATAAACAAAATCGGCTTTTATATTAGTCAGTTTGATAAATATAAAAATCGCAGCAACCAAAGAAATGTAAAATAAAACTTGAAACGCTCTTCTTACTTTTGAAATAAGCCTACACGCCATCAAGCCCTTAAATTCGTCTTGACCATTATTCATTTTTTTATCTCCCTTTAATAGATAAAGTATAACATTTTCAAACGAACTGTGTCAATTAAATCTTGCGTCTAAACATTAGGTAAATAGCTGGAAGTAAACTGTTTTGATAAACAGTTCCCTCAACGTATATACAAATACGACCATCTTCTGTAATAATCCCATAACCTTCGCCTACCTTATCCCCTAATGGTTTTTCGCTATTATCTTCTTCTATCCAAACAAAAGGACCAACGCCACCGCCACTACCGCCACTTGACGTTCCATAATAATTGCTTGCGCTGTTTTCCGAAATGCAAATATGCTTGGTTTTTGAAGTATAACCTATGTTTGGCATATTCAAATATATAAAATCACCTTGTGCCTTATCTGCAAGATTGTTTTGTTTGTTTTTGAATATGACATAATTATATTTTGTAGAAAAATCCCCGACCATAGGAAGCGTAGCCGACAACGCGGGACCTATATGCACGTTTTTATTTGGCGTAACGAAATTAAGTTGAGCCGTAACGCTTATACACTCTCTACTATCTTTGTTAACAATGCAGTTGTCAAAATTAGCAAAAACCCCATCAGCTTGTGCGTTTTCGCCCTTATATAATTCTTTTGCAAAAGCCGTGTCGTCTAAACCATTAGACGTGAATGTATTTGCGTAAACTAGTGACATTTTGTCAAAGCGTCCAAACGAGTTGCTATACCTAATATATTGCTCTTCGTTATAACTAGACATTGCATAAACCGAAGTTGTTCCCGCGCTATAATTGTCATCAAAGGAAAAATAAGCAACTATCGAATTACCAAAAGGGAAACAAGCGACAGGGCAAACGCAATAATAGGTTTCTTTCTTCCCGTAACTTTCGGAAAGAGTATCAGCGCATACCCCTTCCATTTTACAAAGAACCGCGCTTATTTTTTTCAAAACTACGCTAACCGCATTGTTCGTGTTTGAACCGCTATTACCGTCATCAATACCACCCCAAAAAGGAACCACACCGCCCGAACTACCGCCGCCACTACTACCGCCCGAACTGCCGGGCTTTAAGTTTGACAATTTAGCAGCTATTTGAGATAGGATAATATCTGTTCCAAATCCTACATTTGCAAGCTGTTTTTCGATATAGTCTTGATAATATGAGTAGTTTTCACTATCGTAAAAATGCTCTATATCTAAATTTATATCAACAACGCAAAACTCTGGTAAATATAAGTTTCTGTCGGTGCTTTCTTTTTCGCTTATTTCATATTGCCTATAATTACTTTTAATCGCTACATTTGCATACATTTCATTATAATATTTAGACCACGCTGTTGAAACTTTAATAGGCGCATTGAAATTTATTTCTCTATTTACTAAAAACGTAAAATAACCGCTTGTGTGCCATTGCCCTATTTTTGGAATACTTGAAATTTTATCAAAATATTGTGTTTTCCCGAGCTTAACATTGCCCGTCTTTAACAATGTTGCGCTCATATTTTTACCGTAAGCATCAACGTCAACCTCGTGCGCTTGTTGATTAAAGAAAAGGGTTGACTTTTCTTCGTTTTGCTTAATTAGTGTTTTATATTGCTTTGCTTTGAAATTCACAAAAGGGATATACGTAACTCTAACTATAATATCTTTCAATAGCGCATTTTCTAATCCTAAAAGATTTTTAATAGCTTCTTTAACGGTAAAATTTTGTATTTCTACTTTTGTCGGCTTAATCAAGGTTAGCCCGTAAATATTTTTTTGCCCTTCCGTATAATACAAATGTAGCCATTTCGCTTCGGAGCCAAGTGTAATATTGTATTCTTTCTTGAGATTGTAAATTGCAGACTCGACAACAAATGCCGTAATATCTTGCGCACTTGAACTCCCGTGCCTTGCCTCAACTTTTACGATTGACCTAATAGGCAAGCGAGTTCTTATAATGCACTCTTTGTCGGAAATTTCAAAATTTGTGCTATCCGTCCTTGTTGATAAAAAACCATTTTCAAATGGTTCGGTGACAGTAATAACACCGTCGTAATTTGTAGCCGTCGCGTTTTGAACATTGCTTAACAAGTCTGTGGCGTATTCTTCTGCTGGCTGTTCAAAATCAATTAGCGAATAATTCGCGCCTTTGTATTCTTCATTTTTACCATATCCTAAAAAGTCAAAAGTTATGACGCTCCAATCGCTCCAGTCATCATCAACAACCCTTATCGCAAGAACTTCTTTCCCATCGCTGTTTTTAGCAAAAACATATTCTTTTTGATTTTTAATTATTTTAGGTTTTAATCTTGGTATAGCGTGTATGTATTGCCCTATTTGTTGCAACGCTTCGAACAACGTTCCTTGCGAGAAAGAAAATTCAGGGGCTTCAATACTTCTTAAAATTGGGCGCAAAGAATCGTCTAAAACAAATTTCTGACTATCAAGTCCTTCGCGTCTTGTTTCATAAACACTTAATACGCGGTCAATAATTTCTTCTAGGTTGTATTTTCTTGGTTTAGAAGACTCGTCAACCATAGCTCTAACTTCCCACGTGTAAGTCATTTTAAACGCCGGTTCAAAAAATAAAACGTCTAATTCCGTGTTTTTGACATAATACTCGTATGTTTGCGTAAAAGTATGAATACCTTCTTGTGTATATTTAAATTGACCGTCGGTAGAAAGCGATAAAGTTTCACCGTTTGGCTGTTTAACGGTAAAAGAAGAAAGCGATAAATTACAATCGCTTGTTCCGCCTAATAATTCGTCAGTAATACTGCCCGCATAAGTCCCCACTACATTAAGTTTTACTTTTGTAGATATTGTTTTAGAATACCCCGAACTGCTTGAATTATCCGCCGATAACAAAACATAGGGACCTAATATTCTTTCACTATCTTCGGTGTATCCTTTTGTAGTGATATATTGCGGGAAAAATCCCGTAATAGTAATATGTTCGATTGTTTCAATAGTGGTCTCTAACGCATTACCGTAATAATCAAGTGTATCGTTAAAATTGTTTTTTATTGCATCCCAAAGCCCTTGCGTTGCGCAGTCTATAATAAAATCAAGCCAACCCGGTTTTCTCTTTACAGTTGTAGTTGAAGCTTCCGTGACGATGTTTTCCACCCAATATTTCTCGTGGTAAACGTGCGACGTCATATATGGTTGAGATTCAACATAATCAACCCCACGCTCTAACGTTGCATAATTTTTAGGAAGATAATTTGTAAAGGTTAAGTTGTCAACAATATGGCGCTCGGTCAACTTTGTTATTTCCGTCAAATCTACTTCGTGTTTATATAATGCCTTGTTGCCCCTAACAACATTTGTGACAACGTCGTTCTCAACAAGTCTATATACTGTTTCGATTGTTTCTTTGCCGTCAGCGGTGTCGGTCAAGTCTATAATTATACGCGTTAAGGGTGAAAGTGGTGTTTTTGAGTTATTGACTAACGTTATTTTTGACGTATCAAAAACAGAATCAAGCCTACTCGTATCATATATTGGAACTTCTAATTGATTTGTTATTTCGCGCCTATAATATTTAATCTTATCTAAAATAATATGTTTCGGAATTACTTTCCAAACGTTTATATTTGTTATCATTTATCTCCCCCTGCTTGACATGCCCGCACGCTCTCTCAATACGGATAAGCGGCGTCCTTCAACCCTGCTTGCTTCTTCGTAATCTAACAGACTATTTACAGTATCAACGCCTATCGCAAGTATTCCAAGAACGGGGTTTTTAGCAATCATTACACCATATCCCACCATTTTCATAGCAGTATTTACTTGCGCCTGTTTAACATTACTACGCGTCATAACACCAACCCTTGACGTGACCATTGTAAGCGCTTGTTTACCTACATAAATAGCCATCGCTTTGGCGTCAAAAGAGTCTGTTTCGTTCCGCTTCTTTTTTGTTTGTTCTGGTGCTTCGGGGTTTGGGGTTACGCCCGGACTTTCGGGATCGCTCTCGCTACCCCCGCCTTGCTGATTTGAAAAAATAATATTTATATTAGTGTCCATATTTACCCCCTATTAAAATTCCATTGAACCGCCGCCCAAACTGCCCCCGTTGTTTGAACCACCTGAACCACCCGAACCTACTGTCACACTATAAGAAAGAATAGCAGCCGCGTTTTTCCCCGCAGTTGTTTTTCCCGTAAACTCTAACGTTTTTTCTTCGTCGTCTGTCGTTAGGTTTTCTTCATCAAGTTTTTCAATTTTAAGCCTATCTTGTAAGGTTATATTAAAAGTCACAAAAGCACCGGCGTTACGGTCTATTGTAGCGTTTGTTAATATTAAACTCTTGCTATCTTTAATTACCCCTTCGCCATTTATAAATTCGGGATATGTTTCGGTTATTATAATTTCTTCGTTGAGCCCAAACGGCTCAATATTTTTTATTGCTTTCAATAGCCTTGCACATACTTTATTTTTCAGCATTAAAATCGTGTAACTATATGTAAATGCTTGTGTGTTATTAAACGCTTCTGCAACAATCTTGTTTGCCATTTGCGGAGCCTCTTGCGTTTTAGTTAACGTCGTATTTGTCGCTAAAACTTCGATTATCGCTTCAAATTCCGTCGGCTTTCCTATATCAAGCTTGATTTTTGTTTCAACTTCGTTTCCGATTAACACACCACCTTGTGTTTGCGTTACAAGACAAGTTCCCGCAAGTTCAAGCGGTTGATAAAACTTGCCTGTATCAATAATAGGCTCACTTAAAGGGCGCGTAAAGTCTAAAAAAGAGTAATAGCGATACGTTTTGCCATTACTCTCAAAAGTTCCCTTATTAAGCCCCGCAAGTTGGCTTAAAATTTGTATAGTGTCGTTATAAGTTTCTAAATCTTCGCAACAAGTATAAAAATGTAAAACAATCTGCAAACTTTCGGCTTTAACATTAGATATTTTATAAGGTTGTCGAGTGGCCAACATAAAACCATTTTCACGTTCGCTATCTATATCCAAGTTTGCGTTTAATTCAATATTAAACCTATTGCCTATAATTTTTTGATATTCTGCAGCAAGGTCTTCAAGCCTTACCATTTCAGTTAATTTACTCAATATCGTTTACCCCCATATAGCGCGCATAAGTCCCCTACAAACTGCTCAACGCTTCGAGCTTGCCAATTTGGTTTACGACTTCGCGTTTCGGTGTATGGCAAATATCCAACTTTACCATCAACACCGCTTAATACTATCGTGCCTTTGTCGGCTGTTTTGTAGCCCGCATAAATACCGTTATTTTTTAAGTTTCCCGGATATGGCGAATACATATTCGTTCCGGGTTTTCCCTTTGGTCCCGGTGTCATACGAACGGGCGCGTTTTCCTTAAGTATGTAAAGCAATTTATTCATTGCCAATTCTATCGTTAGATTCATAACGTTTACCCCAAATAGATTATTGTTTCAGTCTTTTTTTGTTTGCTAAATTGAACACGAACAGTTGCCTTTGTTTTGCTTTTGCTCATAACCTTATATTCAACGCCATCAACGATTGCTTGTTGTGAATAAGGTTTTATTTTTTCAAAAACATTTGCATTAGTGGCTATCGAATAAGTATGACCACCCGAAGCAACACCGCCCGCTTCAAACCCCGCATTGTTTACAACGGGTTCGTTTTCCCTTGCAGAAAAGGTCGCCACGATTTTTCCAGTCTTGCGGTCTTTGATTATAACTTCAAGGTCATAGTTAAAGTTAAAAGAATTATTATTATACATAAACTACCTACCCGCAAATAATAAATTTGGCTTTGTTGAAGCGAGCATATTAACGATTGACGGCGCAATAATCTTTTCGTTGATTTGCGTGTTGTCTTTGATATCTGCACCGTTCACAGTCTTAATGACGCCGTTAAACAGCTCAATATTGCCATTACTTAATAAATAAGCCGCTTGAACTAAAAGCGCCATTTTAAGCGTCTTTTCAACTTCGGCTTTGTATTTCTCAATTATCTTAATCTTCCAACGTCTATCGCCGGTTGAAAAAATAAGAAAATCGTAAACGTGTTGGTGAACTGTGTCAAGGAATTGGGTTATTTTTTCCTTACTGTCGCCGTCAAGTTCGGTTTCAAGGTCAATTCCGCGATATTTCTTGCAATCTTCGTCCGTTATTTTAACGGGCATATCTTCATATAAAAAACTTACTGTTGCCATATTTTACCCCCTTTTTAATACCACGCCTTTAACAATTTTACGGCGTGTGAACTTTCAAGCGTTGTTCTGCTCTCTGCACCCGTCAACGTTGCACCTAAACCAACTTCGCCCATTTCGCGCTTGTTGTATTTTGTGTTTTTTACAACACCCAAGGCGGAAAGCAAAATCATTTGTTCGTCGGAACGTGCGCCTAAATCAGCGTTAAGCAATTCGAGCGCATTTTCGATTTGCGCTTCCTTAACTTCGTTAGGTATAGTTGGGTTTTCTTTGGTTGCGGGCTTAAAGCATTTAATACGCGGAAATTGTAAAGGCTGATTTCGGTCAAGTGGCTTACCTTGTAAAACAAGAGCCTCCATTTGTTGCAAAGACGTGTATAAATACGAAGCCTTTTCCCTTTCCGTAAGCACACCCCAAACAACCGCCAAATCGTCAAATTCGGGGTAATATTTGCTAATAAAATCGTCGGCTTCTGCGACGGTTACATAAGTGTCAACACCTACTGTCATATCTACCATTTTAATTCTCCTTTGCTATCTGCCGGAATTGCACAACGGCACTTTGCTTTTGATAGCATAAAAAAGCCACTCAATTAAAAGTGGCTTTTCGTTTGTTTAGTTTTTATTAACCTTTAACGCCCGGATGAACGTAAATGCCTGCACGCTTATTTTCATAAGTGTTAGTATCGTGAACGATACGATATTGGAACTTATGAGAATCTGCGTCTTGGTTTTTGTTGTTGCCGCTACCATTGTCGCCGTCAGCAAGGAAAATTCTTAACTTAACGTGTTTAGCGGTAGATTGTTGAGCAGACGGAACAACAATCATAAAGTTAATAGGCGCTGCGTCGTCAGCTGGCGCGATAACCTTATGAGTTACGCCATTAACTTCTTCATCCTTGTAGGTTGTTTTAGTGAAAAATCTACTCTGTGGAACTTTGACAACTTTTGCAAATTCTTCAAATACTTTCTTTGACTTGTAGTTGTCTACTTCGTCAACGAGTCTTTTGAGAGTTGAAGAAATGTAAAGAATTCTACTTTCTTCGGGAACTTCGTCTTCATCCATCTTGCTTGCTGCAACGGTAAGCGCTTTAAGAACTGCTTCGCCGGTAGACAGTTTAGCTGCGGTTGCAACCGAAACGCCCGTAGTTGAAGCAAGTTTTGCAAAACGGAAAAGGTCAACTTCTGGGGCTACTCTTGTTCTAATGAATTCTGAACTTGCTGCGCCGAAAGTTGCGTCAAGAGATTCTTCGTTATCTACTGCGTCAACCGAGAATTCAATACCCCTGTCTTGTTCAAGCGTCCAATCTTCCCAATCTGCTCTAACTGCGCCTTTCTTGAAGCCGCTATTTCTGTCGTAAGCGTCAAGGGGTGGGGTTTCCACTTTAAGAATTTTAACGGTCTTTACCCCGTTAAACTCTACTTTGTTGTTTTCTAAATCGGTGGTAACCGATGCCTTCTTAAATACTTCGTCCAAAAGTGGCGTGTATTTTGTTGCTAATGCGATACTGTTCATACCCATAAAAATTTAATCTCCTATATTTTGGCTTATGCCTTATTTGTTTCCGGTATCTAAACCGAAGCAACCCCTTAATGTTGCGTCGCCCGCAGGTTTAGGGTCCTGTGTTGGCGGGTTTTGGGGGTTAGGACTGCCTTGCGCATGTCCGTCGAACAAGTAAGCATCCGATTTTTTAATCGCGTCAACTTGTTCGGTAAAGCCTTTAACCACGTAGCCACCATTACCGTCGTCGTCATAAGTAATCTTTGACTTATCAAGCAACGCTTCAAGTGCTTTCGGGTTTTTAGACTTCGCGCCAAGTATCGCGCTTGAAAGAGCGCTTTTTTGGCGGGTTTCGGTTAGTGATTTTGTATATTCGGCGTCTTTGGCTTTAATACTGTCTTGAAGCTCTGATATTTTCGCTTGTAATTCAGCATTATCTTTTGACGCTTTTTTCAAATCGCCTAACTCTTTGTCGCGGTCTTCAACTTGCTTTTTCAGAGCGGCTTTGTCTTCGTCATATACCGTTTTAGGTATCCACTTTTCTTTGCCGGGACTGATAGCGTAGTCGCCTAATTTTTCGTTGACTTGTTTTACCAAGTCGGGACCGAGCTTTTCGTTGAGTTCTTTCATAGTGTCTTCACTCAACATACCTTTGATAAACTTCATAAAAATACTCCTTTGCCTTGATATGGCAGTTGGCGCTGCCCTAGGGTTTTTATAAAGTGCCGTATGGTTTTCGGCTACCTTATGTAAAGCGGGTTGTTTCCCCGTTTTTACCAAATAAAAAGCACTTTGCTTATTTTGCAAAATGCTTATTTCTTTTTGAATTTGTCGTAAATTTTTCTTATCGCAAAAGTTATAGCGAAACATAGCGGAATAAACGGTGTAAACGGTGCAAGCCAAAAAGCCAAACACGCCGAACCGATTCCCAAGAACCACGCGTCGCCCGTTATAAAGTAAAGCAAATACATTAGCCAAACTTCGCTTGATACAACTAAAAACACGATAATAAAAATAACGATATTCGTTGTGTCTTTAAGTTGGGCGAACAGCTTTTTGACCGCCGCCCAAACTTTTATAAAAAACTTTTTCATTTTAACACCAATAAAAAAGCACCGCCCTTTCGGGTAGTGCCTTGTAGTTGACTAATTCTGATTGAGTATGTCGTCGTAAACTTTTTGAAGTTCGGCGCTTGTTTTTGTCGTTTCGTAATCTTCGCCAAGTTCGCCAACAATGGCGTAATTTAGTTCAATTAAAAACGCTTCAAGCCCCGCGTTGATTTTTTCTTCAACGTTGTCTATATATGGACGTATTTTCTCAATCTGTTCTTCGGTTATAATAAACTTTGCCATTTTACACCTTCTTTGTCTTTTTCTTGAACGGGTTTACTTGTATGATTTCGCCGGTTGTTGGGTTTACAGAAACTTGTGCAACACCTTCTATTGTAAACACCTGACTTACTCTACCTTTTTTATCCGTTCTAACGTCTTCCGCTCTTCCTTTCGTTATACAGTCTTTTACCGCTTCAAAAGGAACGCCTTCGCGTCTATCTTCAACCGAGCCAAAATAACGCTCGTAAAAATGTTTGCTAACGCCTTTAATTTCTATTCCGTTAGACGTTGTTTGTCCGACAATTTCCGACGCTATTCGTTCGCTTTCGCTTTTATAAAGTTTGTAATCTACAAGCGGGGATAATTTTCCGCCGCCGATAGAGTCTTTATAACTCTGCAAGCGCCTATATTCCTTATCGTCATTATATCGAATCTCTTGGAATTTGTCTAATGTTTCTGGCATATTCTTTTCGCCGACGGTATCTTTCCAACTGTTATAAAGCTTTTCATCCCTATTGTGATAATGAATTTTTTTATATTCAGTAGTTCTTGCGCGCCTTGCTCGTCTAAACCCGCCAAGCGTTTTATACGGCATCTTGTCGCCTAATGTATCTTGCAATCTATGAAATTCACGGCTTTCGTCAACCCATTGTCTTTGTAAGGCTTGATTTCGATTATAGATTTTAAACATATTATCGTTTTTATCAAAGTCTTCAAAGTGGTTGCTTTCCTTGATAATTTTTTGCAATTCTTCGGGCGTTTCAAGTTCTTCAACGAAAGGAATAAACTCGTGTCTGCAGTTCGGGTGCATTATATTATAACCGCGCTGCAACGCTGTTTCATATAACGCGGGGAAACGTTTATCATTTCCCGATATGCTATAAACTTTACCCTCGTATTTTTTACAATACGGACAACAACCGGGAACGGTTGTGCAACGAACAAGGTCAATACCTAACTGCTTACACCTATCAAACGCGCCCGTGTTCGCCGACATAATGCGCGAAGTTCTTGCAAGCATTTCAGCGTATTTTGGCAACGGCATTTGCGCGCCGTTGCTATAGGTTATAATCATACTCGAATTTTCTTCTGCAAGAGTTTTCTGTATGATATCCTTAACCCCGCCAACAGTTGCGCCATAAGGGCTTTCCTTTTCGGCTTGCTCTATCGCGGAAGAAATAACGTCTTTCGCGTGGTCGGTAGCGTGTTGAACTTGATTTGCCAACTGAATATAACTGTTGGCCACGTCGGTTCCATCCGCACGCAAACTGCGCGGGACTTTTCCGTCAATGTTTTTAACGCCTTCTTTATACGCCGCTGGTATATCTGATTTAGCCCACGACATTGATTTTTTTATAAGCCCTATATTAACCTTATCAAGTTTTTTATTAAGTTTTACTTGCAAGCCTTTTATGTCGTCCGCATCAGTATCGAATAAAACCGTGTGGACTTGCTGTTCGGCTGACTTAAACGCGGAAATAAGTGCTTGTAATTTATCGCTATCGTGGTGCAACATTATTCTTTATTACCTTTCGCCCCGTCGTCTCCGCTTGGGGGCGTGTTTCCGTTTCCGTCGGGGGCTTTTCCGCCATTGCCATCTTCGCCCGTTTTAGAGCCGTTTTTGTCGTCATCTTCTTTACCGCCGCCAAAGTCGCCGTTCTTACCCGCACCAAACGCTTCTATAAAAGCACTTGCCGACTCTTCGTGCGCCTTGTCAACTTCTTTCTGTGCTTGTTCTTCGGTTAAACCAAAAAACTCAACTAATATAGAGCCGAGCGATACGCCCAAATTCTTCTTTGCTTGCGCCGTCAAAATGTTTTGATATTCGCTAACGGGAATACCTTCGTTAAAAATAATGTTGATATCTTTATCTTCAACGCTTGAACTATTGATTAAAAAGGCTATTAACTGTTTAAGTGGCTGCTTAAACGTTTTACACATACGGCGAACTTTAAGCTTCGCGTTTGTAAGTTTAACGTTTAACGCTTCATAGCCTTGCGACGAGTTCATTTCTTCTTGATTGATTACGGGACCTACTTCACACATTGAATAAAGTTCTTTCTTTAAGTCAAGAATACGCGCTTCGTTGGCTTGTAAACTGCCGTCCCAAGTGATATATACCGGCGGTTGTTCGTTTGGTGCAACAACGAAATTTCTTCCGCCCGTTTTTAACACCCACACACCTTCTTCGTTTCTCGTAAACGCGCTATCAGGCGCAGCCATACGTGGCGCGCTGTTTTGGTCAAGAATAAAGCTTGCAAGACAACGCCTTATGGCGATTTCTGCTACTATTGCGGTAATGCGGTCATAGTTCGATATACCGTGCAAAGACCTTGACGTTGTTATCCCCGGTATATTGATTATGAGTTGTGAAAACGGCGCGTCTTCAACCTTACTTTCCAAAAGCCCGCCGAGCGTGTAAATAGTTTGTGGACCGTAATTCTCGTTGGTGTTTTTGTCTATAAAGTTGTCATACGTCTTAAACGTCGGTAATGAATAGCGCCTTATTTCGATTTTATCAGTCCCGCGTTTTTGAATTTTACAGTTTAACTCGTATTTATTTTTTGCGGGGTGGTTAGCGTCGTGGTAAACACAAACAACCCAACAAAGAACGTCGTCGGTAATTTCCTTTATATTTTCAGCGTTGCATATAGGGAACCACATTGTAGGCGATTGCGATACAAAATCACGCTCCCCTTTGCTGTTTATGTAAGGGCGAACAATACACTCGCCCAAAGCATCATTATCAATAACAAGTTCGTTTAACTTGTTGTGAAAGTTGCTTTTTTGTAAAATTTCTTCAAGAACGTCTTTTGCCTTTTCGCAAATAATGTTCGGCTCTTCGCCTATCATTAAATCAACCGTTTTAATTGTTGATAACTGCCAATAGTTTGGCATATCAAAAAAGCTGTCGTGTATTTTGTTGTCGTCCTTTAACGCGTTAATAATTTCGGCGAATCTGTCCGCATACGGCTTCAATACCAAAGACGGCTCGTCGTCGAAAAGGTTAGCGTTGTCTTTATACATTTTTAGCCTATTCAATTCCGACATAGGCGGGAAATAGTTGTTTTCTTTCAACCAATCTAAATTGTAAAGCATTTGATTTTCTCCTTTTAATAATTAAGCCTACCGCTAAAATGCGATATATTCGTGCCAAGACTTAAAGCCAACGCGTCCGCACGGTCAGGCGAACTAACACCGCGCTTTTTCATATCTTGTTTACGTTCTAATTGAATATCCCCGTCCTCATTGACGCGGTATTTCCTATCTGATAGTTGAGCAACAAGCGCCGAATCTTCTTCTACAAACAACTTATTAGCCATTAGCAAACGTTTAAGGTTGCCCCAAAGCAAGCCCGTTTTGTTGCTATACTTGATAGGTTCTTCGTTAAGCGTTCCGCCCGCCCCGCCAAAATTATGCGCTATCACGTTGTATTTTAAGTTATTGTGGTTAGAGCTTAAAATATCAACTACGCCCGCACCTACACCCGTTTCGTCAACGTTAACGTCAACATAAATGTGTGAGTGTTCTTTGTTTAATCTTCTAACGATTTCTTTAACGCGCCCAGCAAGTTCAACCGTGTCGTTTTTATACAAAATAAGTTCTTTGCGCGAAACGTAATATTGCCCGTAGTCATAGGTTAGCCAAATCGTGCTTTCATCGTCGCCAAAACGCGCAACGTCAACACCTAAACTAATGTGTCTAACTTCGGGGCGTTTACTACTGCCCGCCGCCGCCCACTCTCTATAATTCTTAATACCCCTTTCGATATGTTCAAGCGATATAAAAGTATCGGGTTGTGATTTTGGAAATTCGCCCAACACACGAACACGATAGGGGTCGCTATCCATACCATACAACGCAATAATAGAAGCGATAAACTCACGTGATACGCGTCGGCTGTTTTCGGCGTTTAGTGTTATACAGTTAAACATTTCGCGGTTGCGAGTAAAGGCGTCGTGAAAAAAGCCTTGTGTTCGGGTGGGGTTGCCCACCATTACAAGTTTAGTTTCTTCACCCGTTAGCGCGCCTAATATCGGCTCAAATATAACGTCGTTAATACCACTTGCTTCGTCCATTACAAACAAAAGACTGTCAGCGTGAAAACCTTGCATTGCGTCGGGCTTTGTTGCTGTTCGAGCAACGGCAAACCACTTTTCTTCTTTTGTTTTAAGAACAACCCTTTCAACAGTCCACTCAAAATAATGTAAAAGCACGCTACTTTTGGCGTGCCACTTACTTATTTCCGACCATAAAATATCGCGTAGTTGGTGCATTGTAGGAGCCGTGCAAGGTATTTTAGGATAAGGGCGGGTAAACATAAACCACAATATTACCCACGCAAGCGTCGTTGTCTTTCCAACACCGTGCCCGCTCTTAACCGCCGTCATCCTGTTTTTTCTTACACTCTCTAATATTTTAATCTGCTCGTCTTCTGGTGTCGCGTTAAACATTTCCTTAATGAATAAAAGCGGGTTATCGTAATAGCGATTAACGAGCAAGTCAATTTTCGCCATTGTCGTCTTCCCCCTTTTCTTCCTTTTTAACGTTTAGAACTGCGTTAATAAAATCGTCAACGGGGTCGTTGTCTTGTGGTCTATCCCTATCGGTGTCGCGCTGCCCTAAATATTGTTTACCAAGCCAAATTGCCATACGCGGGTTCTTTTCCGCTTGGTCAAATTGAATACGTCTTAAACTTGCACGTCCTAACGCTTTATAACTTGAAAAAACCGCGCAAAAAGTCGCGCCATCGTAATTCTCTTTTACCCAACTTAATAAAGTGTTTTCCGAAACCATTAAAACCGCACAAATTTCTTCTTTTGTGCATTGTATTTTCATTAGGTTTTCAAAGACGTCTTTGTTGATTTTCTTCTTTGGTCGCCCGAATAGTTTTTCGACGGTCTTTGTCTTCCCTTTTTGGTTCTGTTTTTTATCTTCCATTTTGACCTACTTTTTGCGGATTTCACTTCTTCATTTTTCCAAACACCTTTTCAATATAAGTTCGGTTGTTTTTATACTCCCATAACTGCGCTCTTGCAAATGATTGTTGTTGCAACTGTTTTTCCATAATTGTCCTTTGGTGTAAGCCCCTAAAACAAATTCCCGTTCCGACTTCTTTTTGCTTTTCGGTAGGGACTGGCCTTTCACCGTTAATAATATGATTAAGATTGAAATGGTTTCCAACAAACCCGTCAAGACCGTCAATTCCGCAACACGTTAAACTGTCCCCGAGTTCTCTTGTTCTATTCTCACCCGAATAAAACTTTAAGCCTAATTCGTGGGCTCTTTCTTTAAGGGCGAGTATATCGGTTTTAATTCTTTCATAAGGGTAAAGGAAATCGCCACCGATTTTAATCGTTCCTTGTCTTTTGTTTAAGAACTTCATACCTTCAACGATTACGCCGTAAGCGCCCGCTTCTTTGAATTTTTCTAAATTGTTGAAAACTTCTTCAAATACTTCGCACATATACGGCTGTATTCTTATAATAAGTCTTTTAGCAACCGCCGCCACTTTGCGCGCTATTTCTAACCTTTCGTTAAACGTTGGGCAACCGGGTTCTAATTTATCGTAACTTTCACAAACAAGCGAAATCTGAACAACGCAGTTGCACTCTTTTATAAGTTCAAGATATTCGGGCTCGGCAATAAGTTTTCCTTTTGTCGATACAACGAAAGGATACTGCGTTTCCTTAAATATCTTTAAGCACTCTAAACTTCTGCGCCTATGTTTTTCAACGGGTTGGAAAGGGTCTGACATACCGCCCCAATGTAAAGGTATATTCCAATCGCACCAACTCGTTTCGGCGTTTCGTTGACCTTTTATAAATTTAATTAAAGCTTCGGGACCTTCCCCGTCTTTTATATTTGATATGGTGTTCTTCCTTTTAACAAAGCAATATTCACAAGCGTGGGAACAACCCTCGTAAGTATCAAAGCGTATAGGTAGGTCGCATAGGTAGCATTGACTTCCGCATTTAGGCATCTGTTAATACCCCCCCCCCGATAACTTTTTCAAGAATCGCATTGATGAAGCCGTCCTTTCCGCATGCGGTTATGTAGGCGTCAATTTCGTCCTTGGCAGTTTTTGGGAAAAGCAACGTCATTTCAAATACGTCTAATACCGGCGATTGCGATTTGAATTCGTTTTCAAGCATATCGTTAATAAATTCGTCGGTTGACTTTTCAAAACCTAAACACGTTAAGTCGATTGACGTTATTTTCTTAAACTCGTCTTCTCTCTTTCCAAAGTCCCACTCTGAAATGCTTGAAATTTGATTATCAACAAGCCTTAATGCTTTGGCTTGCTCGTCGGTTAAATCTTCTCTGCGTACGCACGGAACTTCTTTAAGCTTTAATTTAAGCGCCGCCTTATAACGCGTATGCCCCGAAATAATAACGTTTTCTTTATCAACGGTTATCGGGAAAGAAAAACCGAACTTCTTAATACTCTCCATAAGCGGCTTAACACCCTTATCATTTTTGCGCGGGTTGTTGTCATAGGGGTATATTTGGTTAATCGGTAAGTATTCGATTTCAAGGTTTAACTTGTTTAGCCCCTTGTCTTTTGAATTTGCTTTACTCATAATCTCTCCTTTGCCGGTTAAAATAGTTAAGGCGCATAAGCAATAGCCTACACGCCTAACCCAAGGAAGATAAACGGCGGGAAAACCAGCGAACCGCCGCCAAAGTGTGAAATAAAAAACAGCGTCCGCTGTGTGGTCAAAAGAACGCTGTTTATATACATTAGCCCGCGAGTAACGTTTTCTCCGTCGTCCGTCTTTCTCCCGGCGGGCTGTCGTATTTATTATTTCACGCTATATATTATAGCACGTATTTTGCAAGAAATAGTCGCAATTTTTGCGACTTTTAATTTTGTTTGATTTTATTAGATATATACTAACGATTTTTGCAGTAAATTTTGCAAGTATACCTTAAAAACCGCTATTTTTCAAACGCTCGCAACTCAAACGCCCAAAATTCCGCCGTGAGTAGTATTTCGTTTTTCCAACGGAATAGTGTCGCCCTATCTATATTTAACCGCCTTGACGCCCGATTTGGCGTTAATCTATTAAAATACAAATAGACTATGAGTTTATGACGGTAATCATCCCTGTATTTTATAAGGGTGTTTTCAACAACCTTAAACCATCTATAAGCTTCGGTTTTTTCGTCAATGGCTTTTATTATCTTATCTTCGGCGGCGTTAGTCTTACTCGACTGAACGCTGACCTTACTGTAATCTGTTCCCAACCCGCAATACGCTAACTCTGCGATATTGACGTTGGCTCTTTCTCTGTTTAATTCAAAATTATAAAATGCTTTTTCGAGTTTCTTCCTTTTGCTGATTTCCATTTTTGGGTTTCCCCTTTTTAATTTGCGTTACCGTTAATACTGCGATAGCAGGTCGGAAAGCTCCGCCTGCATATCGTTTGTAATTAAGGTCGCTGAAAGAGTTTAATTCTCTTTCCAAATTTCAATAAAGAATTTTGAGCGAGTGCCGTTTTTGTTTAGGTCCTTGCCTATATGAACACACCACCCTTCTTCAAGAAAAATTACGCCCAACCTTTGCGCTGCCTTTTCGCTTGTGCAAGGTATCTTAATTCTTCTTCCGTCTTCCACGTTATTTAATCCCCCTTACATTTTTCCGTGCCTTCCGCCGAGCAGAAAAAACACTTTTCTTTTTGTTCAGCGGTGGCTTCTATATCATACCCCGCCTTACACCCGATTAGTTTAAGAAAGGTCTTGCCATATTCCTTTTTTAATTTCATAGCACGGTGTCGGCAACTTTCACACTTATTCGCAAATGAACACGGGCGGGCGTAGTTGGCGCAGATTCGCAAATTCTTATACTTATTCTTGCTCATTTCTTGCCCCCTTTCTTGTCGCCCCTAACGTGGCGAATTTCCGTTTTAGGTTTGAGTATGCAAACGGGGACGACGCCGCCGTCGTTGTCGGCACTGCTGCTGCCCAATACACCCGAAGTACAGACATCGCGCACATAACCGGCGTAAGTCGAAAAACCCCAAGGGGTGCAAGTCCACCACCAATCTTTGTATTTTGGTATGTATTTGTAATACTTTCTATACAACCCACAGCATATAAGCCCCGCACCGTCTGTTTTATACTCTTTGAGTGCGTCGTCGCCGTTGTCAGACGTTAAGTCCATTGTGTAGGGCAATAAATCGTCGGCGTTTAATTCGGCGCTAAACGCTTCTAAAACCGCCTTAATTTCTGACTTTGAATAATCGGCATCGTCGCCGAAGACTTGCTCGTCAATAAGCATATCCGCTAATATGCATAAGATACCGCCTTGTTCTTCGCCGAGCCTTACCCAAATTCTACCGCTATACTCGAATTTTGCCCCGATAGGCAGTTCTCTTATTTTTGCCTTTTCTTCGTCGGGCATTTTTGCGACTTCGTTTTCTAACACTTTAATTTTTGCCTTAAATTCTTCAATGGTTTTTTCAAGTTCTTGTTTATTCATTTCATATTCTCCTTAATTTAGTCGGTTTCTTCGGTGGGTAGTCCCAATTCTTCAAACCAAGACTGTTGACCTTCGATTTCGATTTTTGATTTTTCTTTATATCCGCCAACCCACCAAGCGAATACGTCTTCTCCGTTTTTCCAAGAGTGCGTGCCTTCTTGCATAACTGAAAGCATCCTATCAAATGCGCGTATGTATGCAATTTTATACGTTGGGCGTTTTTTAAATTCTTCTAATTGCCCTTGCGGTCCCGCCATCGGGCAGCCTATGCACCCCAACCGTTTATAACCGCAGTCGTATAGTTCGCAATATCGTATTTTCTCGCCCCTTATGATTTCCCATACTTCGTTGTTGGTAAAATCAATTATAGGGTTTACAAGTGTTTTTCTTGTTCTATAACAGTTTTCAACCATACGGCGTGATTCTGTATTATCTAAATTAAGCACCAACCCACCCCGCGCAGTAATTCGCCCGATTTGCAGTTCTTCGGTTTTTGCTTTGCTTGCCTTGCCCAAATCGTGAATTAACGCTTCGCCTTGATTGTTTCGCCGGTTAATACTTTCTTCCCAGCGCACGCCCGTGGCGGTTATTCTTCCAACACCAAAACACTCTTTAAGTTCCGAGCAGCAATACCGAACTAAACGCGTAGGGGGCATTTTCTTTTTAGGAATTAAATTCCACATTGTTTTTTGCTTACCGTCTTCATAGCGGGGAATGTCGATTGTTAGCTCTTTGTCTTCTTTCGCAAATTTAACCAGTTCGGGCGGGTCCACAGACGTTAACGAAAAATGCTTTTCGTATGCCACCCTGCTTAATGCAAAAATGTATTCAAGAACAAGGCTGTCTTTACCTTTGCTTGTTGCAAGCCATATCGGATTATCTTTGCTAACGTCTTCAAACATATTGACGCGCTCAACCGCTTTTTTGACTTTGTTCGTTATGGGGAATAATGAAATTTGAATATCATTTATTTTCGCCATTTAGAAATTCCCCCTTTGCCTTTTCGATTTCGCCTTGCGCTACTAACAACAAACTTGCACCGAGCTTGAAATCGCCGTCGCTTTTTTCTGACACGCGCTCTTTATAAATCGCCGAAAGTTTAGCCTTTATGTATTCGGTAAACTTATTAAGCGCTTCTTGTTCCGCCGCCTTGATAAATTCAAGGGTTTTTCCGTGCGTTCTTGAATTTTTAACAAAGTGTGCCGATACGGGTTGTTGATACGACTTTAAAATCTCGTTAAGCCTTTCGTTTTCACGTTCTTTATTACAGCAGTTGCGGAAATAATCTTTAATTATTGATTCTTTTTCGGTTATAATGCTTTTTGTTTGTTTTTGAATTCGGTGTATGTCCCAAAAAACTAAAAAAATCATAGGAAGCATATTCGCAAAACCAACTATTGCAAAAATTAGACCAAGATTATATCGATACAACAACCAAAGAATAAGGTTTGATGCCGAAGCTAAAATATCTATTACTAAAAAAATTACGTTTGTTTTAAGATTGTTAAACATAACTATTTCTCCTTATAAAACTAATCTGGGCGGCGGTGTTGGTAATTTTTGCGTTAATGGTCGCCAAATATGCAAGCAGTATTTATGCAAATTAACGTATTCGCTTTTCTTTGGGTGGTATTGAACACACGCCTCATCTTCCTTGAAGAACTTGCTTTTCATTAAACACATTTCGTCCCAAGTCGGGCAACGGTTTCTATAAGACACGGAAAGGTGTTCCCACCCGTCGTCCCACGTCATTACAAAGGTCATACCCTTGCAGTTCCCAACAATTCCGGTTGGCGCTTCAATTTGTATATGTATTTGCGCGTCGGCTTTAATTTCTGATAACTCTTTCATTATTCACCCCACAAATCACAATCAACATACACAACTTCGCCACCAGAAACAACTGCAAAACAACAATATCTTTTAGGTTCGCCCCACATATTGCCAGCGCCCTTTGTAATTGTTATATCAAAACAATGTATTTCATCGTCGCCGTTTGCTATTTCGTGGTGTTCAATTTCTTTAACTGTGTATGTATATGAATAACTTAATACCCCGTTTGGTATAAGTTCGTCTATACACGCTTGATACGACCAATGCGGTTCTTTATTCTTGCAACTGCACCCACTCAATATCGTGAGTGCCAAACATAAAAAGATTATTACTTTTTTCACTTTGTTTTCTCCTAATTGATTTTTTCGATTTTTGTAACGTGAGATTTATAAAAGGTTATACACCTTGAACCCCTAATGTGATAGCAGTTTTTGTGCCAATAATCTTTTTCTAATATTCCCGAAACAACGTCGCCGTCGAAAAACGTTAATCGAACTTGCTTTCCTAAAAGCGCGTTTAGTTCGGGGCTTTCGTGAGTATATTTTCTCATTTTTAATCATCCCCCTTATAATCTTTTCCGTCGCAACACATAAAGTTGTCGGTTGCTTCCCACCCGTCTATAACGATTTTGTCGTGTTTGTCGCACATATACCCGCCGTCGCCTATGTAAGTCGCCCTACTGCAATTAAAACAACCAAGCGCTTCGTTGTTTTCAATTATTTGTTCGTTAAGCTTTTCAGCGCTTTCCTTGTATTTTTTTACCAAACTTTTACGCGCTTCATTTAACGCGTTTGAATTTTTAAATTTACCACTCATTTTTACACGCTCCCGATTATTTTTAATAATTCTTCAATCCGTTTAACTTCCTTAAGCGACAAATTTACAATTCCTTTTTGCCGCGCTTTTTCAACTAAACCGTTATACTCTGCGATAGCTTTTTTAGTTTTTTCAATGTTTTCGTTAATACGTTTTTCTTCAAGTTCTCGTTCTTTCTCAATGCGAACCATATAACACCTGTGCGCAATCGCGTCTATGCGATTAAGGTCAAAAGTTGACGTTGCGATTAAAGCCTTGATAATTTCGTCTTTGGTGTATTTCGCAAGTTTTTTATAAAGGTATTCTTCGGTTTTTTCCCTTACGGTCTTTAACGCATCCATTTAAGCCACCTTCCTTTGAATCGCTTCTACTTTTCGCTTTGCTTTTTCTGCCCATTTATCAACAAAATCAACAACCGCAAAATCTGGTTTAGTATCATTGTGCCCATAACATTGAAGAACCCTTTTTTCTTCAAGTGAAAATTCAACCGTGACAAACGGGGTTTCTTTATCTTCAATTTTTCTTACAAAGCAAATAAGCGATTGTTCTCTGCTAATTTTTTGGTCGTAATTCATACGCCCTACGCAATGCGATAACGATTCTCCCTCGTATATAAGACTGCTTTTGCTATCGGCGATAATTATTGTGTAATTTTCCCCAACATAAGATAAACTTGAATACTTTTCAGCAATCTTTTTTATCTTCTTTGTTAGTTCTGCAAATCTTTTAGCATCTTTCTCGGCTCTCAATGTTGCGCGTTGGTCTATCCTTACCCTTTGCCAGTATTGCCAATCAATAGGAAACGTATTTTTTGTATCGCTTCTATCAACGCCGAGCTCGTCAAGCGCTGTGAGATAGTCGCAATAATGGTTCGGGGTTGTTTCGTTCCTAACAATAAACGACCAGATTTTTTCTTGCTCCGCTTCGGGGCTTTCGTGATATAGTCTTTGTAATAAAGTGTAGCCGCCATAACCATAGGCGCTGAATTGCCTTTTTCTAAAATACTTTTCGCACTCGTATTCTGCGCGCGCCCTTTTTATGCTCCACTTTGCCCTATTGCGATAAGCTGATAATAGCGCCGGAATTTCAATTTCTTTTAATTCCTTTTTGTTTTCAGAAAGCCACTTAACAAACTGTTTGTCGGTGTTTAATTTTTTAACAAGGTTTTTTGAAAAAGCAAATCTACTGCCTAAAAGTTTTGAAAGAAATTCAGTTTTTGGAAATTTGGCGTATGTGTTCAAATAATCCATAAGGTCGCCATATCCGTCCCATGCGCAATACTTAAATTCTTCTGTTTGTTGTAGAAATTCAGGGTTTATCAAATTTGCCTTGCTATACAAGCGAAAATACTTATTAGACGTTTCCCACCAGTTTTCGTTATATTCGTTAACAATGAACCGCTTTGTTTTTGTATCAAGTTTTTTCTCTTTTATAAATTCAGCAATATATCCGCCCATTTGTATAAAATAAATATCTCGACAATGGCAAGTAGTTTCGCCTTGCAAACAAACAACCACTTTTTTAATAAATTTTGTAGTTCCTTTTTTACCCTTAAACGCTTTACCGTCTTTAACGGCAACTGTGGAAATTGCAACTTTGCCACCTTGCCTTTCAAGATAAGAATAAAAACGAGTTATATTTCTTTCGTGTCCCGATTTTTCTTTTTCTTTAATTACCGCTAAAATTTCAGCTGGAATAGCCGTTTTAATTCTCGCCATAACTCACCCCAACATATCAAACAAGTTTAATTGAGCATTGCCGTTCTTTTTGGGTTCTTCTTTCTTCTTTGCGGGCGCATTTACTTCTTCTCCGTCAAAGTCTTCGCCATCGTCTTCTTCGTCGGTTTTAGACTGCTTTTTCGGGTTCGCTTTTGGCAAATATTCCGTTCCGTCTTCCTTGAAAAGTTTTTCGTGGATACTGTCTTCTTCAAAATAATGCACCGCCCAACCGAACACAACTTCGTCGTCTATCATTGCGCAACCGCCAACAGCTTCTTTTTTTGCTTGCCCCCTTATGTTTTCAATACAGCCTTTAAGGGTTTTGCGGTTAAGAAGACGTTGACCGTCTTTTTCTATAAAAACACCGTTGTTAATTTTGTCAGCAAGCACCGCGCTTGCGTTTTCTTCAAGATAAGCTTTAATTCTTTTTTCTTGGTTATTTTCTGCCGTTAGTTTAATTTCCACTACCGTTTACCTTCCTTTTTTAATTTCTTCTTATAGGCAACAATAAGAACGTTGCCCCTGCTTCCTTGATTATCGTAGGTTCGTTTTGCTTGTTAAAGCACATATCTACCATATCCCCGGCAAGTAGTTTCAACACCCCGATAAAATACTTTGCGTTAAACGCTATTTCAAGGTCCTTTCCGTCAGCGGTTGCTTTTACCTTTGAATAAGCTTCGCCGCTTGCACCTTTTGATTTTATTTCAACCGAGTCGGGCGCAATTTCAAAGTCAGCCACGCTATACGTTTCGCCAAACATTGACGCCCTTTCTAACGCTGAAAGCATTTCCTTTTTCGGCGCTTTAACTTGCGTAGTAAAGTTTGTAGGGATAATGCGGTCATAACTTACAAATTCGCCTTGCAATAAAACCGCCGTAAACGTCGTATCTTTTGTCTTTACTTGTAAAAGTTTGTCTTTGTCTGATACTTGCAAAGCAATATCGCCGTCGTTTCCTAAAATCGAACAAATGCAATTAAGCGCTGACGCGGGAACGATAACGTTTATGTCTTTATTGCTTGCGCTTATTTTCGTTTCACTTTTTGCAAGCCTATAACCATCAAGCGCAACCGCTGTGAGAACGTCGCCCACCGTTTTGATATTTACGCCTTTAAGCAATGGTCTTGAATCGTCGGTAGAGCAGAACGCTATTGACCTTTTAACAATGTTCTTAAATTCGCTAATGGCCAGTTTAATTTCACTTGTGCTTGTTGGCTGTTTGTAATCGGTCCAATCAATGGAGCCGTCAAGCGCGGGAATTTTAACGAACCCGTCAGCGCATCTGATATAAAGTTCTTTATCAAGATACATTTCGATTTCTTCGTCGGTAATCTTTTTGATTGCTTCGCAAAATAATTTACCCGCAACATTAACTTTTCCGCTTTCGATAACTTCGGCTTGAACGTTTGAACTTATAACAATTTCGCCGTTGCCGGTTGCAACGTTGAGCGCATCGTTTTCGGCGCACAAAGTTATAACGCCCATTTTGCCTTCAAGTTTGTTCGTAAGCGCTTTGCTTACTGCGTTTGCCGAATATTCTAAATCAATTTTTTTAATCGCTATTTTCATAACAACCCCCACTCTGCGAATTTTTCAAACCCGCCTAAATTTTTAATGTATTCTCTTGCAATTTCAACGATATCCCTATAAGGTTTGCCGTCGATATAATCGTCGCCTATTGAACAACTAATTTCAACGGGCTTTCCCGTTCTTTGAGCCTTTAAGAACGCGTAAATGTTTATACTTACGTCAGCTTTTGAAAGGTCCTTGCCGTGTAAACCGCCGCCCGTTACGCTGTCAGCCATATCGCTGCCAAGTTTACGGTTGGTTGCGCCGGTATCAACGTTAATTCCACCGCTCCACTCTCCCAAAGGGTTAACAAGTGATTTAGGGTAAATCTTTTCAAGAATTTTGCTTTGCGCGTTGCTTTGGCAAATTGTAAGAAAGCCTTTGTTAAGTATGTATTTACCATCATAAGGAAACAAGCCGTATATTTCTCTTGCTATAAATTTAAGCCTTTTTTGTTCTTCGGTAATCGGAACACCCTTAAATATTCCGTTATCGCCACACTTAAAGCCGTCGTTTTGATTTTGAGCCAAATGCGCGTCTTGTTTGTATTCTTTGTAGTCAACTCTAACGTCGCCAGCCAAACGGCGAATAATCGCCTTTATTTCCTTTTTTGTAAAATGCTCTGACGTTTCAGTTATAACGTGGCAATGGTTATGCCCGATAAGGACTTCAACGGCAATTTTCGGCATATAGTTCTTTTTATAAGCAAGGTCAACAATAGCACCTGCTATTCTATCCGCGATTTTATCGGGATGACTTGGGTTTACTTTCTCAAACATTTTATTCGCTCCTTTCCGTTAAAACGGTAATTGATTGTCGTCAATCGCTTCAAGTTGCGGTCTTTCGCGTCTTACTGAAACGACTGCGCTTTCTTCTTCGTCGGGTTGTTCGCTTGATTTAGGCGTTAAGAACTCGACTTCGCTTGCTATAATATCGGTAACGTTGCGCTTTATTCCGTCTTTATCTTCATAAGAACGGTTTTGCAAGCTACCAACGATAGCCACCTTATTTCCTTTCTTCAAATACTTACCGCAATTTTCAGCACGCCCGCGCCATACGGTTATATTGAAAAAATCGGTTTCCCTATTGCCGTCAGCGTTTGCGTATTCTCTTGATACTGCTATTGAGAATCTACACACCGCAACACCGCTCGGCGTTTCTGTTAGTTCGGGATCCTTTGTTAAGTTCCCGATTAAAATAACTTTGTTCATTTTGTTTCTCCGTTTTCTTTTTTTGCCGTGGTAATTTCGACCACCACGAAAGTCTTTTTGTCGTCCACTATTGTATCGTGTATTTGGGTAATGAATTTACGCCCGTCATTTTCGATTATTCGCGCCTTTTGCATAGCGTCAAGGATAAACTTTGCCGCCGACTTAATATTGTCAACGTCGCGCTTATCGTCCTTTTCGTGCCACTCGATATTTATCACGACGGGATATTCCGCAATTTTGCGGAGTTTCCCCGCCGCCCGCGACAACCAAATGTAGCGGATAATATCGTCTTCAATTTCACGCTTGAACTTTGCACCCGTTTGGTAGTGATTGTTAAGCTTATGAATATAATCGTTTAATGACGGCAACTGCCTATCAATGATTAGAACGTTTTTCATATCAACCCCAACTGCTCTTTAAGAGCTTCGCACCTTAACATTTTGTAATTTTTAGATATTGCTTCATCTATTTCGCGTATCTTTTCAGAGTCTTCTTTGCAAAACATATCCATCCTTACTATTAAGGTTTGAAGCCTATCGTTTAGCATAACAACGTTGTGATTAACTTTTAAATGCGCTATAAATCTGAAATACGCTTCTTGTAGAATTTTACCAACACCGAAATCTTCAAAAATTTCTTCGTAAGATTGTAAGTCTTTTTTATTATTTAAATTCTTACTTTCTTTCTTACTTACTATTTCTTTATAATCTTCTTTATATATTTCTTTATTGGTGGCAATTTTTGCCGACGGGGGCGGCGGATTTTGCCAAGGGGGGCGGCAATTTTCGCCTACGGGGGTGGCAATTTTTGCCACCCTATCATAAACTTCTTCTAATGGCACGCAAACATACCCATTTGCTTCGCCTTTTTTCTCGTTGTGGTTGACTTTTCTTATTAAGCCTTGTGCCGCTAAATCTTTTAATACTCCCCTAACGGTTCTTCCCGCCCCGCCTGTAAAATCGGTTATGTATTGCAATGTCCCCCTAAACTCACTCTCCCCGTCTTGTGAAAACCCATATATTAAAGCGTAAACTGTTAAGTGATTTCCTTTAAGGTTTAGTCTGGTTCGCATCCAACCGTGAACGACGAAGTAATTTTCGTCTTTTATCATTTTTAACCTACTTTATTGTTTGCCTTGTGGCTGTTCGGGAAATGCTTTCGCTTTACACTCTGCCGAACAAAGAGCTTGTCCGTATCCGCTTACGGTTTGGTCAAATAACTTTTTAGGCATTTCCTTTCCGCAAACTGAACACTTGCAATCTGCCCCCGTATTGCGCCAATCGTTTAATGCGCGCCCGGTTTCGATTGTTGGAATATTGCCCGAGCCATCAAACAAGCCTGTCCTATCTTTTGACGGTATAGCGTAGTGGTCTTGGGTTAGTTCTAAAAATACCGTAAATTCGTATTCTATGCCGTCCCTAAATATCGGGGCAAGCCCAACCTTTTTATACCCTTTTTTACCGCCGTCGTTAACTTCGATATAAGCGTCCTTTGCTCTCAACGTTGCTATAATGTCAATGTTTGACTGCAAAATACAATCGACTAACGCCGTGTATGTTGGGTCTATATCTCTCCACGCTATATAGCCGTTTCCGCTTTTTGATTTTCTAACGATATCGTCGTGTTGTTGAAGCATACCGCCTTCGCCGCTCCAAGCGTGTGAAAGGCTGTCAATGATAAGAACTTCAAACCCGCTTTCAACTGCGCTTTTAATCGCTCTCATATACTTATCAGCCGTAAAGGGCGGTTCTATCGAGCAAACCGAGAAAGGTCCGAGATTGCTATATAATTCAGCGCTTCCGTTTTCGGTATCTATAACGGCGATTTTTTCCCAATCTCCGCAAATACCAAACGCGGTAAGTAATGACGAATAAGTTTTGCCCGCACCACTTGGGGCAGAGTAAGCAATTTTTAACTTTGTCTTTTTTCTTTCTGCTTTTCTAAACATAAAAGCACCCCCTACTTGATTTGAATATTTTGAACGGTTTCAACGTGAGCACCGGGAACTTCCCCGCCCGCGCTTATCGTTGCTTTGATTTTTGTTAAATCTGGTTTCTTGGTCATTGTAACGTTAAAGAATTCGTCGGGTAGCTGCGATTCATTATCGACAATCGTTTTTTCGCTTTTACGAAACGATATAGTCGCCGATATACCGTCAATCTTTGTTTTTCCTACCCTTTGGCACGCCTCTGCAAGCGAAGATTTTAATCTTTGCTCAACCGCCTTAACCCTATCTTTAAGAGCCGTCAAACGCTTGATTTCGGCGTCTATTGCCGACACTTGCAAACCAAAGCGACGGCTTACAGTTGCGACAGCGATTGCCTTGTGCTCAAATTCTTCTTCTTTGACCGCCAACGCGCCCGCAATATCAACGTCTATTTCGCCCGTTTCTTCGTTAACGGTGTTCATTAAGTCCGAGTATAGAGTTTCAACGTCTTTGCTTAACATATACAAATTAGGCATTTTCGCTACCCCCTTCTTCCGCTTCGGCTTTCTTCAACTCTCTTTCGTGATAGGAAACACTACCTTTCGCACTTTCAATCGCTTTGCCGATTTCTGCTATCCTATCCGCGTCAATTTCGCCACTTTGAACCATTTTACAAAGCAAGACTTCTGCGCCCGCTTTGATTAGTTCGTAGTCAACTACTGCCTCTTGATACTTTTGTCTTTCATAATTTACGCTCATTTTTTGTTTACCTTCCTTTTTTAATTTTTTATACAAGGTCGCTTACAGAGCATTTAAGCACCCTTGCAATTTCCGAGATTGTTGTTAAGTTAGGGTTTCTTATTCCCCTTTCGTATTGCGATATGGTATCGCTTTTAAGTCCGCAAAGGAACGCTAATTCTTCTTGCGTATATCCTTTTTCGTTGCGCTTTTTAGCGAGTTTTACCATAGGCTTTTTTACTTTTGCCATTTTAATCACTTCCTTACCTTTGGCTTTTCGCCTTTGGGCTTTTCTTCCCAAAAAAACGCTTTTTCTTTCCTTTCAAGCCGTTTATAATCAACTACTAAAAACGTAACAAAAGCAACTGTTATGACCACTAAAACGGCTATTAAAATTATTGTTTTAAGCATTTTCCCCACCCCCTTTATCTTCTATTTTTTCTAACGCCGTCGCCAAGTCTTTAACCATTTGCTTTATTGCATCAGCGTCGTTAATCAATTCGCGGATAGTTGATGGGCAGCCACCTTTACCGCGAGAATCTAACCATAATTCCGCATGCTCGTCAGCGTCAAAACCGTCGGCATATTCTCTAACTTCTTTTACAACGTCGTTTGCGGAGACGGTAAAGCTAAAATCTTCGCCCGCCGGCGAGAACTGTGCAAAATCTACATACTCGCCGTTTTCTTCGTGAACGTTCCACCCTAATTCTTTCGCAACGCTTATTATTTTGTCGTTCATACGTTCCCCCTTAACTCTTTCAATTTTTTTAGAACGGTTTGAACGGCAAACTTGCCGTTTCCGTTAAGTTGTCTTTGCCAAGCCGAGAATTTTGGCGACCAACGAAAACCGTGCGATTTCAAAAGCGAACGCGTTTCTTCGTCGGGTTTGCCGTCGAATATCAACTGAATACGCATTGCTTCGGCATTTTCAACAACTTCGACACCATCAATGTTTTCGTATTTATCGGCGGCGGGTGTTGCGGCTTCTGCCTTAATCTTCGTTATATCTGCGATACGCTTTTCAATTCTTTTTATTTCGGCGTTTTCGTTCTGCAGTTTCCAAGTCGGGTGGGGTTGATTATTCCAAGCAAAGTCTTCGGCTATTTTTTGGTCAATTCTTTTTGCTTGTTCTTCCGAAAGACCTTCATAACCCACCATTGTTTTATTTTTGCGAAAATAGGCGTTCTGTTTTACCCTTTCGGAGTGCTTTTCTTTTAAGTCTGTCAACTTATCTTGTAACTTTTCGATTACGCAGTCGTCGTCGCTATAAATAACGTCGTTGGTTAATATCGTTCTTATTTTCTTCATATAGTAGCAACTTTCTGGGGAAAACAAGTCGCTGTTTTCTTCGTATAATTTTGAAAGCGCCGCGTTTTGTTTCTCCTTTTTCCTAACGGGGAAATTGCTTGCCCCGGCAATCATTACGCTTGGAACTCTTGCCGTGATTGCGTTGTCGCGGTTAATAAAGTCGGCTAGCTTTCTCGAATACTTATTCGCGTAATATTGACATAGCCCAACGGCTTCTGACGTTGCATTTTTGGGGTTGGCTTTTATAAGTCTTTCAACTTCGTTCTTAAACCTTTCCACATAACCGTTATAAGAACTTGTTGCGCTACCGCTTACATAATCAGAAAAGCTGTAAGCGTTTTTTGCTGATTTTGCTGTTTCTTCACTAATAGAAAATCTTGTAATTTCAATCATAGCGCACCATCCACACAATAAGTTTCGCCTTGCTTTTCAGTAAAGCCCGCACACTTGACTTCATAAGGTAATTCTTTGACCGTATGTTCGCCCGTGCAGTTCAAAATTCCGTAGCCGTAATATGCCCACTTAATTTTGTCTTGGGGTTTCTTTCCGTCTTTTTTGAGTTTGGTTTGTAGTTTCATTTTTTATACCTTCCTTTATTTTTCCCGAACTTGTGATTAAAAAATCACGAATTCGTGTGTTTGTAAGGCTATTATATATTGAATTCGTGAGTTTGTCAATCATTTTGACCGAAAAAGTTTACAAATTCGTGAGTTTTTTTTATAATGGATAAAAAACCACAAAAGGAAAGGCAAATTATGGACTTGGAATTATGGAAAAAAGTCAAAAAAGAGAAAAAATTGAAGATTGCCGACATTGCGAGCGCGGCAAATCTTCCAAAGGGAACTGTTCAAAATATTTTTTGCGGATACATACCCCACCCACGAATTGACACCGTTCAAGCAATAGAAAGAGCGCTTGGGCTTAATTCTGCGCAGTCACACGCAAACGACGGCTTAAAAACTGAAAGCGTGGCAAAGTCTTTAAGCGAAAAAGAAACGCGCCTTTTAGACGCGTTTAACGGGTTAATTCCTCCTATGCAAGATTACATACTTGATATGGTTGAAAAATTGGTTGCGCAACCGCAAAACGCAAACAAAAGGGCATAAACACTATGGATATGAATTTATATAGCGATTTTCGCAACGCGCTTTTTAATTTAGAAAGTGGGTGGCCATATTATTATTGGTTTAAGGAAAACGTGAGAAAATTAAACGAACTAAAAGAATTTGCTTATAACAATAAAAAAGAGTTTATAAACGCAGGTATTGACCTTGACGGCGTTTATAAACAAATTCATACTTTCGCCGATATGGCAATGAAAAAAGAAACGATTACCGGGAATTTTGACGAAGGCTTAATCGCGACAGCGCTCGAATATGCGAAAGGTGGTAAACCTATAATAAACTCAAAGGAAAACAACCTTGCGGGTTCTTATCTGTCAACGCAAGAACAAGAAATTTCTTCGGTTCGTTATTATTACGACGTTCTTGTTGATTTTGTAATGTATTACCTATTACACAAGGAAAACCCCGCGTGTGTTGATAAAATTGCAGAGATTTTTGATGAACTTATCCCTATTTCGATTAAAATGTTTAACGCAACAAATGACGTGCGTTTTAATTCAACCACCTATGTTATTCAATACTTAAAAATTCTTAAAAAGAATAAAGCCGTTGAAGACGGAGAAAAACTGTTCAATAAATATTCCCTTATGCCCAACACGCCAAAAGAAAAAGAAACACTTGAAAAATTAAGAGAATATTTTTGTATAAAAAAATTAAAATAAATTAAATTTAAGGAGAATTTTATGGAAAAAAACACGAAATTATCGAATTACTGAAAAATGCAACCGATAACCTTACGCAAGCAATATCTTTAATGCTTACGGAAGATTACGAGCGCAAAAAACTTTTTAGGGTTGTTTCTTCTTACGGTAATGTTATTCCGTTCCCGGTTGATAAGATTAAACCCAATATTCAAGAAAATGGCGTTGTAGAATTTACCGAAAAGGAGATAAACACAATGCCAAAGCACATAAGAAAATTATTGATAATAGAAAAAAAGCGTTGCCGCATTAGGCAACACAATGGGAAAAAAGGGTATGAAATTCGTTTACGTCGCGACGGATACGACATTTCTGCAAGTGGCGTTACAATTGAACTTGCAAAAGAAAACTTTATAAAGAAATTAAAAGTAGCAAAGCCAAAAGGTGCTGACGGTGAAATTATTATACCGAAAACCTTTAACGCGTTTGCTATGTTTTATTTTGAGAACTTTCGTAAAGAACTTGTTACGGAAAAAACCTTTTATAACGATTTGAGCCGTTATAAGAATTATATTTACCCCGCTTTTAAGGAACGCCCCTTATCAAAGATAACGCCGGCGGACTGCAAAAAATTGATAGATTCAATTAAAAATAAAGGTTTAGGAAAAACCGCTGACGAAATTTATTCTTTGCTTAACGTTACGTTTAAGTGTGCTATAAATCACTCAATTATAGATAAAAACCCGCTTGATACGATTTTGCACATAAAACACGAAAAGCAATCAGGCGTGGCGCTAACCAAGGAAGAAGATTCTATTTTATACGCCGAACTAATCAACCCAGCACACCCCGAAAAATACCGAAAAGCCATAGCGATAGCGTTATTTTGCGGTTTGCGTCCTAACGAATACTACAAAATTGTTGACTATAAGCCACCTTTTATAATCGCTGAAAACAGTAAGCGTAAAAACAAAAAAGTAGAATATAAGCGTATTCCCGTTATTGATGCGCTTAAACCGATTTTAATTGACGGCATAGGCAAATTACCAACAGAAAAGTATTTGCGCGATTTCCTAAAAAAGATACTGCCAAATCACACATTGAAAGACTTGCGTAAAACTTTTAACACTCGCTGCAAAGAGTTCGGCGTTTCCGACCATGCGCGCAAGCACTTTATGGGGCACTCTCTCGGCGCATTAGATAGCACTTATACCGAATTAACCGACGATTATTTGCTAAAAGAAGCAGAAAAATTAAACAAATGGCTCCCATAGTTCCCCAAAAGTTCCCCAAAAACTTTAACTTTTTACATAAATCAGCGAAAATTTAAAATAAAAAAAGGGCACTTTTAAGCCTTTTTAGCCTAAAAATGCCCTATTTGGTTGCGGGAGTGGGATTTGAACCTCACGACCTTCGGGTTATGAGCCCGACGAGCTACCAAGCTGCTCTACCCCGCGATATGTTTTTGTGCCCTTCGTTAAAGTGCTTTAATATAATATACTATATTTATTGCTTTGTCAACTTATTCGCAAAAAAAAATCAATTTATTTTATTTATACACTTGAATTTTTATATTGCTTTTGTTAAAATGTAAATATGAAACTTGATTTATCTAACTTAGTTGACAACAACGATAAAATTGCCGTTGCGCTATCTGGTGGTAGCGATTCGATGGCTCTTTTACATTATTTATGGTCAATTAAGGCTAAATTTAATATACAAGTTTTGGCGATTAACGTCGAACACGGGATTCGTGGTGCCGAATCTATATCAGACAGCGAATTTTGTAAAAATTATTGTGAAAAATATTCTATACCTTTTTTATCATATTCTGTCGATTCTATAAATTATGCTTTAGAAAACAAATTATCGATAGAACAGTCTGCTAGAATTTTACGATACAATTGTTTTTACGATGCCATTACTAGTGGTAAATGCAATAAAATTGCAACGGCGCATCACTTATCAGACAATGCTGAGTCGATTTTATTCAACCTATTGCGTGGAACGGGGTTAAAGGGTGCAATCGGTATTGAACAAACGCACTTAAATAAAATCATTAGGCCGTTATTACACACAACCAAAAGCGAAATTAACGACTACATTGCTAAAAACCACATACCGTTCGTAGTTGACGGGACTAACTTTGACGATAATTATACGCGAAACAACTTGCGCTTAAACGTAATACCAAAAATCAAAGAAATTTTCCCTGAGTTTGAAGAAAGTTTACAAAGGTTTTCACTCATATTAGGGGAAGATTTAAGATATTTAGAAAAAAAAGCAAAAGAGTCTCTTATCCTTTTACCAGACAAGGCTATTATTCCATTACCACAAGACAATGCAATATTAAGTAGGCAAGTAATTCTATCGCTAAATCACCTTGGCGTAGAAAAGGATTGGGAAAAGGCACACGTTGATGCATGCATAGGGCTTAAAGACCTAAACAACGGAGATAAAATAAGTTTACCTAAAAATTTAACGGCGATAAAAGAATACGATAAATTAGTTTTATTCCGTGCCAAAGAGTGCAAAATAGAAACGCTTGAGTTTAACGTTGGCGAATTCAATTTTTTAGATGAAAAAATCTGTATTAAAAAAGCCATTAATCCAGACCTAAAAAACGGCTTATTTGCAGACTTAGATAAAATTCCTGAGGGCGCTGTTATTAGAACAAAGCAAAACGGGGATATTTTTACTAAGTTTAACGGTGGGACAAAGAGTTTAGCCGATTATTTAACCGATAAAAAAATCCCTAGGCGAATAAGAGATAGTTTACCACTACTCTGTTTAGATAATCGCGTGCTTGCAATTTTTGGCATTGCTATTTCCGACAATATAAAAGTGGACGAAAACACGGTAAACATTATCGAATTTGAACAATATAATAAGTAGTATACTTATATATAACTATAAAAGGAGTTAAAATATGAAAAAATCACCAGAACTAATAACGGCACTAGTGTCGGTGCTTATCGGCGTGCTGTTCGTTGCTGTAAAAGGTGGCGTAGTAAGTATTGCTATGACAATACTCGGTGCAGGGTTAATAATTTGGTCAATCATAGACGTGTTAGATAAAAAAATTATGCCCTTTGTCCTTAAACTTGTAATCGGTATTGTGGCAATCGTATGCAGTTGGACCATTACCAATATTATTCTATACGCTTTCGCAGGGTTGATGATTGCCTTTGCACTATATCAGTTCTACCTACTAATCAAAAATAATAAACGAAATTTCTTAGACTTTCTCGAGCCGTTTTTCTTTATGGTAATCGGCCTACTTTTAATCTTTGCGCAAGGCGCAGTTATCGATACCATATTCCTTGTTGCAGGCATTTCACTTATGGTAGTCGGCGCAGTATCGTTTATAAACGCGATATTAAAAAAGGCATAGAAAAATTAAAAAATGAAAAAGACCGAATAATCGGTCTTTTTTTTCAGCACTTTTTTAACTAATTAGAATTTTGGCGAAAGGTTTAACTCTTTACAAATAGTTAGTGAAAATTCAAAAGCACTCTTTGGTCCGTTAGCACTAATAAAGTTTTTATCAACGACTACGTTGTCGGTCGTATATATAGCGCTTTGCATAAGCGTAATAAAATCTGGGGCTTTATAGCACGTTGCCCTTACCCCGTCTAAAAGATTATTACTTGCTAAAACTACTGCAGGCGAAGCGCAAATTGCACATATCCTTTTGCCGTCGATAGCCATTTTCTTAATAACGTCAATCGCTTTTATACATTTAGCAATATTAGTAGCGCCCGGCATACCACCTGGTATAACTATCGCGTCAAAATCAGCCGTTAGTTCGTGAACGAGTTTATCTGCTGTAATTAATACGTTATGAGAGCCCCTAACGGTCTTATCCGAAACCGAAAAGGTAATAACCTCTGCACCTGCCCTTTTTAATATATCGGTAGGAGTAATCGCTTCAATTTCTTCCATACCGTCGCTATATAAAACTGCAACCTTAACCATTATAAAATCCCCTTAATAAAAATACAAATTCCTATTACGATTAGTAGTGTGCCACCGAAAATAGACGCCCTGCAGGAAAGTTTATTGCCTATTTTCTTGCCGAGAACAACGCCTAAAAGACAAACGGCAAAGGTGACCACACCTATAATCAACGAATAGGTTAGCGCCATAATAGCAGTATAATTTTGGATATTAAAGCCGACCGACAATGCATCGATAGAAGTAGCCAAGCCCTGCACTAGTAAAGAGATGGCACCTATCTTTATAGAACAAGGCACGTTTTCGCCCTTAGCCCCGTCAACAATCATTTTAATTCCGATAATCAATAGAAATAGTAGTGCGACGTATGGAATAAACTTTTGTATTTCTACAAAATACTCAACGATAGTGTGGACAAAAAACCAACCGATAAACGGCATAAGTGCCTGAAAAAAGGCAAACGTGCCGGATATGATAAATGGCTTAGCCTTGCTCATTTTGTGGTCGAGTGCACCGTTTGCCAAGGAAACCGAAAACGCGTCCATAGCGAGCGCAACGCCAAATATTATACTTGAGAAGAAAAATGCAAAATCCATAAATTCACCTAAAGATACTATACTACATTATAATGAAAAAAGCAAAAACTTATCACTAGTTTATGCTTTTTTCCGTTTTATATATTTTTATGGTAAATATTAATCTTTTCTATGTCTTATAAACCCAAACAGTTTGGACAATTCCATAAATAATAATGGAGATAAGGCTATGCCTGTTGCAACTAAATATAGTTGCCAAGGTAGTGCCGTTAGTCCGAATATTAGTTGTAATGGAGGGATAAATACCACAGCCAAAACCATTAGAATAGACGCTAAAACTGCTAGGTTGAGTTTTGTGTTGGTAAACGGACCAATCTTAAATAACGAGTGGTCTGAACGCATATTAAACGCCTGAACCGTTTGAGAAAGAGCAAGAGACATAAAGGCAAGTGTTTGACCATATTGCAATATAACTTCTTCGTTCATAATGCCCACTACGTTTCTAGCATAATAGCCACCAAACCAGAAAGCAAATAGTGCTAGCGCACCAAACATTAGACCTTGCAGAACTATTCTTAAACCTAATCCGTTTGCGAACAACCCTTCACTCTTAGGTTTCGGTTTTCTTTCCATAACGTCTTTTTCTACCGGTTCCATACCTAGAGCAATGGCTGGAAGACTGTCGGTCACAAGGTTAATCCACAATAGTTGCATTGATAAAAACGGCGTCTTATTCCAAACGAGCATCGCGATAAATACGGTCACAACCTCGCCGATATTAGTGCCTAATAAAAATCCAACAACCTTTTTAATGTTTGCGTAAATTCCACGCCCTTCTTCTACTGCATCTACGATAGTAGCAAAATTGTCGTCTGTTAAGGTCATATCGCTTGCGCCCTTAGCAACGTCAGTGCCCGTAATACCCATAGCGCAACCTATATCTGCCGCTTTGAGTGCCGGTGCATCGTTAACCCCGTCACCGGTCATAGCAACCACTTGACCTTTTTTCTGCCAAGCCTTTACTATCCTAATCTTATTCTCTGGCGAAACACGTGCGTAAACGGAAATACTTTCAACCTTTTCGTTTAATTCTTCATCGCTCATTTTATCGAGTTCTGCACCTGTAATAGCAAGGTCTCCGTCTTGCAAAATGCCTAATTCCTTGGCTATTGCCGATGCCGTGATAACGTGGTCGCCCGTAATCATTATAGGCTTAATGCCTGCCTTTAAGCAAACCTTAACAGCCTCTTTGGCTTCTGGTCTAGGTGGGTCTATCATACCGAGTAAACCCATAAAAGTAAGCCCGTTTTCTATTTCTTCACTTGTGAGTTCTTCCGGAATAGTATCGATTTCTTTATACGCAACTGCTAGCACCCTTAGTGCACTAGAACTCATTTGCTCGTTAACTTCTCTCGCTTTAGCAAAGTCACCCGAAATGCAACGACCTTCCATCACGTCGAAAGCACCTTTAACGATTACAATCTTCTTGCCATCGATTTCATTAATGGTCGTCATCAATTTTCTATCCGAATCAAACGGAATTGCGTTTAATCTTGGATAAAGTTTATTCACTTCTTCTTTAATAAACCCGTTTTTGTGCGCCGCTAAAACAATGGCAGTTTCGGTTGGGTCACCTATATGAACTTCCTTTCCGTTATCAAAGGCAACCGTTCCGTCAGAACATAGCGTGCCGTATAATAAAATCTTTTTGGTCACGTCAGAATTGTCTGTAGTAATATCTTCAATCTCTGCCTTGCCGTCAGTCCATGCTTTAACTAAGGTCATTCTGTTCATAGTTAGCGTGCCCGTTTTATCCGAACAGATTATAGACGCGCCACCTAGCGTTTCAACTGCAGGTAATCGCCTTATAATAGCGTTCTTTTTAACCATACGTTGAACTCCTATAGATAAAACGATAGTCACGATTGCAGGTAATCCCTCAGGTATTGCAGATACGGCTAAAGACACTGAAGTCATAAATATATCTATCGGTTTAATGCCTGTAAACAGCCCCACTGCAAACACGACGGCGCAAGCCCCCAACGCAACGAAACCTAAATATTTACCAAGTTTAGCAAGTTTTTGCTGTAATGGTGTCTGACTTTCTCCTTCGTTGGCAAGTAAATTTGCAATCTTGCCCATTTCGGTATTCATACCGGTCGCCGTCACAACTGCAACTGCCGTTCCGTAAGTTATAGAGCAACCTGAAAAGACCATGTTGTGTCTATCGCCTATGCCTGCGTTTTCCTTAACGACTGCGTTTGCATCTTTCTCGGTTGGCACCGATTCACCAGTAAGGGCCGATTCTTCGCTTTTTAAACTTACGCTTTTAATCAATCTTGCGTCTGCCGGAACAAAATCGCCTGCTTCTAACAATATAACGTCGCCAACAACGAGTTTACTTGCGTCAATTATCACTTCTTTGCCGTCACGAATAACTCTTGCGTGTGGCGCACTCATATTCTTAAGTGCGTCGAGTGCTTTTTCAGCCTTACTCTCTTGCGCGACACCCATTATGGCGTTTAATATTACTATTGCTAAAATTAAAATAGGCTCGAAAAACTCACCACTATTACCTTCAACGATAGCAATCACGAACGAAACTACGGCAGCGAGTAATAATATTATTATCATTACGTCCTTAAACTGCGCTAAAAATCTCTGCACCAACGTTTTTTTCTTCTTTTCTTGAAGTTTGTTTAGCCCGTCTCTTGCAAGACGTTTTTCTACCTCATCTACCTTTAATCCACTAGTGATATCGGTATTAAGTTCTCTAACAACTTCGTCTTTTTGAATAAAATGCGCTTTCACTTTTTACTCCTTAAAAAATTGTAGTATTATGATAACAAATCTGCGACTGCTTGTCAATATCATCTCTTATTATCTTTTACAAAAAACTTGTAAAATATTATATAAAAGTTGCAAATGAATAGTTTAAATGATATAATTTCCTTATTAAATTTTAAAGGTGACTTATGGCAACACTTTTACTCGTTATAATATATTCGCTTTTTATTACGCTAGCAATTCCACAATCGGCACTAGGCGCCGTATGGCAACCTATCGTAAAAGAATTTGGTTTTGCTGATGGTAATTTAAGTATAATAACTTTCGTTCTTTCGGGCGCTACCGTTATTGCAAGCACCTTTAGTGCTAAGTTATGTAAAAAATTCGGCATAGGCAAAGTGGTTGTTGCTGTCACTGTCTTTACTGCCATCACGCTAGTTGGCTTTGCCCTTTCAAATTCGCTAATTTTATTTATAATACTAGGGTTTTTATCGGGGCTTGGCTCGGGCGCTATAGACGCGCCTACGAATAACTTCATCGCCTCTAACTATAAACCTGGCGTTATAAATTTCGTTCATTGTTTTTATGGTGTAGGTGCTTTTAGTTGCCCACTTTTAATCTCTTTTGCACTTACGGCAACGGGCAAGTGGCAAATTGCATACATAATTATGGCAGGCATTTTTGTTTTCATAAGCATCGGCACGATAATTGCTCTTCCGTTATGGAAAAAGGTGGAAAAATTACCTAAAGAAGACAAAGAAGTATTTGAAACTAGACTTTTGCCGTTTAAAAAAATGGCTAAAGTGCCGTCTATCTGGGCTGTGTGGATAATCTTTTTGGTAATTACCGGTGTTGAGGCTACCATAAGAAGTTGGGGTTCGTCTTATCTAGTAAAAGAGTATGGGTTTTCGCACGCAATTGCCGATAATTATTTTGCGCTCTTTTATATCGGTATGACTGCTTGTAGATTGCTTTGTGGGTTTATTGTAAAACTCGTTAAACAAATGCATCTTATCTACGTCGGCTTATCTATTACTGCCTTATCAGTTATTGCGTTTATGTTGCCTCTTTCTGGCGAGGTCAAGGGTATGGCCTTCTTATTAATCGGATTCGGCATAGGCCCAATCTTCCCAAATCTAACCTATTTAACACCTGCAAACTTTGGTAAAGACGTTTCTCCGTCTATCGTGGCTATTCAAGCGACCTGTTGCAACGTAGGAATTATGCTCTTTAGCCCATTGTTCGGCATTATAGTAGAAATTCTTGGGTATGCAATATTCCCTTACTACGTTGCACTTCTTTTACTAATCGTAATAATCTGCGTTATTTTCTACGACAAAGCACCTAAGCGCCCTAGTTGGTTATAGACTTGCAATATTAAAAGTTTTGTGATACAATATTTATAAAATCTAGAGGATAAACTTATGCAAAAAATTGCTAAATTTTATAAAATAAGCAAAGATGAATTCGTTAAGAATTTAGACCAAAGTATTTATGATGAAATCATTATGCCACGCCGTGCCACGTTAGGCTCTGCCGGGTATGATTTTTTCGCACCTTTTACCTTTTCGCTATGCCCTGGTGAAGAAATTAAAATCCCTACGGGAATTAGATGCCAAATTAACGAAGGGTGGGTATTGCAAATTTTTCCTAGAAGCAGTTTAGGATTTAAATATCGCTTGACGCTAAATAATACGGTCGGAATTATCGACAGCGATTACTTTTTTGCCGATAACGAAGGGCATATATTTATTAAAATGACTAACTGTGGAAATTCTTCTTTTACCGTTGAAAAAGGCAAGGCGTTTGCCCAGGGCGTTTTTCTCCCTTACGGAATAACTGAAGACGACGACGTGAGTGAAAGCAGAAAGGGTGGCTTTGGCTCTACCGATAAAAAATAATTACCTAATTCATTTACTGATTATACTTTATCTATAAACATTATATATAACTTAATATATAACTTATAAATAAAAAGAAGTAGCGATTTGCTACTTCTTCTTTTTTATACTTAAATTATTTAGTGCCGAAAATTCTATCCCCTGCATCACCTAAGCCCGGTAAAATATAGCCGTGTTCGTTTAGTGTTCTATCTAAAGTAGATATATAGATATCAACGTCAGGGTGTGCTTCTGCAACCTTGCTAACACCTTGTGGCGCAGCAATAATAGACATCAACTTAATTTTCTTGCAACCCTGTTCTTTTAGTTTGTCGATAGCATCTACTGCACTACCCCCCGTCGCTAACATCGGGTCAACAACCATAACTACCTTTTTATCGATTCCCTTAGGAAGTTTGCAGTAGTAAGTCATTGGTTGAAGTGTTTCTTCATCACGATATAGCCCTATATGTCCAACTTTTGCCGCAGGAAAGAGTGATAAAATACCTTCTACCATACCAAGCCCTGCACGAAGGATAGGAACTATAGCGATAGAGTTTTCTTTTACTACCGTCTGCTTAACCGTCTCTAACGGCGTTTCAACTACAATTTCTTGCGTTGGAACGTCCTTAAAACTTTCGTAAGCAAGTAAGGTTGCAAGTTCACTAATAATTTCTCTAAAAGTTTTTGTGTCCGTATTTTTATCCCTGATAATAGCAAGCTTATGCATTATCAATGGGTGATTTAAAATATGAACGTTTTTATAGTCTTTCATCTCTAGCCTGCCTTTATTTATCTTCTGAATCCTTGGTCACCGTTCCGAACATAGTGTTTTCAGTTTGTCCATCACGCTCAACTACCTTTTTAACTTTTGCTTTGCTTGGTTTTAAGATTAAGTTTACGATAATACCAAGTATAAGCGCACATGCAATAGAAGAAATTTCAACCTTGCCGAACTTGAGAGTTAAGCCACCGATACCGGTCACTAAAATAGTAGCAACTACGAATAAGTTCTTAGAATCATCAAGGTCAACGTGCTTAAACATTCTTAAACCGGAAACAGCGATGAATCCGTAAAGAGCGATACAAATACCACCAACGATTGCCGTGCAAGATGAAATGCTTTCTACAAGCGCAAGTGCAGGATAGAAGAAAGCGATTAAGATACAAATAATTGCCGTCGTAAAAATAGTCCAAACAGATGCATTTTTCGTAATTGCAATACAACCGATAGATTCACCATACGTAGTATTAGGGCAACCACCGAAGAAAGCACCTGCCATAGAACCAACGCCATCACCTAAAAGCGTTCTGTGTAAACCTGGTTCTTTCAATAGGTCTTTACCAATGATAGAAGAAATGTTCTTGTGGTCTGCAACGTGCTCTGCAAAAACAACTAGAGCAACAGGGGCAAAAGCAACGAAAATATTTAACACGTCTGCAAAGCCGTTAGCAAATAATGGTAAACCTGCTTGCACTTCGTTAAACGCACCGACGAAAGTGAATTTTGGCAACCAGTTGTTAAAGTTGGTAATACCATAAAACGATTCAAAGCTTACGAGTTTGATATATTCGCAATTTGTCCAACCACCGATGAGTGTTAAGATAACTGCTAGTGCATAACCACCTAATACACCGATTACGAACGGGAATAATCTAAGTGTTTTTCCACCCTTAACCGAAAATAAAATGGTAATTGCAAAGGTCACTAAGCCTACTGCGATAGCCGCCAAGTTATAACCTGTCACTTGTTCACCGAGTGCAATCTTAACTGCGTCGTCAGAAGCAACGTTCATTAAGTTGTTCATAGCCGACCCAGATAAACTTAACCCGATTAACGCAACCGTAGGCCCGATAATAACAGGTGGCATAAGTTTAGAAATCCAATCTGCGCCCGCAAATTTAACAACTAATGCAATAATTACGTAAACGAGCCCTGCTATAACCGCACCCGTTATGATACCGAAACACCCGAACGCCGTCCCCGCGATAAGTGGGTTAATAAAAGCGAACGATGAGCCTAAGAATACGGGACTCTTAAATTTTGTGAAAAGTAAATACACGAGCGTGCCGACACCTGCACCGAGTAGCGCTGCCGACTGGCTTAAGTATTCGCCTTTGCCGTTAATGTTTACCAATAATGGAACTAATATCGTTGCCGCAATAATCGCTAAAAATTGTTGAACGGCAAACAATAGGTTTTTCCAAAACGGTGGTTTTTGGTTAATGTCATAGATTAAACCGTTGTTCATTTGTAAATTCCTCCAAATTTTATATATAAATTTAAAAAGTCCCAAAAAAATGGAACTTTTTTAACCTAATTTGTAAATAAAAGAGACTGCCCCCCTTAAAAAAAGACTAGTTTTTTTAAAAGAAAAACTCTTTTCCATAACTTTCCCCTCTCTTTCCCTTATTTATAATTATACCACACTATTTTTACCTTTTCAATAGATTTAGTAAATTTCTTTTTAATTTATTCTTTATTAATAGTGTATTTATAAAGGGAAGATTTTGAAATCCCT
>ERZ808034.3-NODE-3-length-46776-cov-5.958564_pt1 | contig 46776 bp, 70 predicted proteins | sample MGYA00380188_ERZ808034 | MGnify/ENA primary metagenome ERZ808034 (study PRJEB31490, sample SAMN06133380) | cow dung metagenome | isolation source: M12 | host: cow | place: China: Chengdu | collected 2015-05 ...
TCATCCTTTGGAGCAGTCACACGTTCAGGCACTTTGATATAGATTGTCGTAATCTTTTCTACAGTATCGGGCAAAGGTTTGTCGTACGACGCAGTGTCACGTTCAATCTCTGTGGAAATATCTGGCACATCGACACTTGCTCTGCCAGCAAAGAACGCCCCGACAGCACATCCTACGAAGATAATGAAGATAAGGATAGTTATGAGCCTATTTGCCATGGCGTTCTACCTTCTTTATCGCATACCATGCCCAACCACACCATCTGCGTTCAAAGATATAGTCAGGGTTGTACTCGTTTGCATATGCCTCTCGTTCGAAGCAGTTGTCACGATAAGCGTCATGCCACATCGCTGTAAACCACCTCACGAAGCGTTTGCTAAATGGCACACTCTTGTCGTTCCACAACAATTGCGCATTGTGGTACGGAGGTATAAGCCACTCCACTATCCATGATGCAACATATATTGCGAATGGCACGATTGGCAATGCAAAGAGATACCACCAGCTCGCGTAGATATTGCAGAGTGTTAGGGCTACTATACCCCCTATCGCCAATAGTTCCATCTGCTGTAAGGTATGCCACGCCTCGTGGCGCTTACTGCGCGTGCTAATCCCCTCAATAGGCTTACGACTGAACACCAACCCGAGGATGTTCATTAAACCAAATCCATTGAACGGAATCCATTTGTTTTCGATAAATCTCATAGCTTTATTCTGTTGTGTAAATAATCATCCATGAACATTGCCCACGCCTCGTCTATATCCTTGCGCTTTGGTGCGAGGCCGCAGTCTATCTCTACCATAGCAGATACCACAGGCTTCATTACGTCAGAATTTGTCGTAGTTATATGTCCTGTAGCACTTACGCCCGTGCGTTCTGCCACAAGGTCTATATAACTTGCCATATACCCCGCTTTGGCGCGTAGATACCGCATAAGGAGCATAATGAGGTTGTCTGCACCATGCATCTGATAGCGATGCAATTTTACGAATATCTCCTTATATTCGTATGCCTTAAGCTGATTCTTTACCATAGTCTATATAGCGTTTGATAGCCCTGAAATGCACCTCCGCAATGCGTTCCCTCGCCTCATGACTCATGATGAAGCGGCAATCACGTTCTGTGTCCATGAAGAAGTTCTCGGTAAGCACAGCAGGACACTTGGTGTGCTTAAGGATGTAGAATTGACTCTCCTTGTCGGGGTCGCCATCTGTGATATCCTTGCGTATCTTCCACTCCTTGCCAAACTCCTTCTCGGCCTCCTCATATAAGATTGAGGCAAGCGTGTCACTCTCTGTTTTGCCTACACTCGTCCATGCCTCCCATCCTGTGCCCATACCTGCGTTAGCGTGAATGGATAGCAAAATGCAGCTGAGGTGCTTATCACATAGCTCGTTTACCCTGCGCACTCTCTCTGCCAAAGATATGTCGTGCGCCTCCGTAACAAGCATCTTGAATGGGATGCCATTGCACTTACACTTATATGCGATAAGTGCTGCCACATCGCGGTTGAACTCGTACTCGAATAGTCGAGCTCCATCACTCCACACAGGCGATCTCTTACCCCGCGTGTCTACACCATGTCCATTGTCGATGATTACTAACATAGTCCATTATATTAGATTATTCTACCTCGGGAAGCCTATACTTAATAATGTCGGCTGCCTCCCCTAATTTAGATTTAAGATATACAGCATCCAGCTCATGGCTCTCCTCGAAGTCGAGTACGATATTGCCAAGCCACACCTCCTTATCCATCATGCGCATCGCTACCATTCTGTCAATGCCGAAGTTGTGCATCATGCTTCGAGCTCTGCCATCACGCACCTCGGTTTGGGAGTGCCACATGATAAAGTCTCGTGATTGAAGTTCGTTTACAAAGCCTGTGACATTACCAATCGGAAGTCGTTGCACCTGGGCCATCACGGATGTCATCCCCTCTGCGAGCACCTCATACTGCACCGATATGTACTTTGCCTTATCCAAAGGATGTGGCTGTACTATATAGGCTCTCAAAGCATTGGTGCGCACAAATACGCGGTTGAGCTCTCGATATATTATCTGCGAGGCTGCCTTGATGGCATCACGTTCCGCTTTGCTCTTGCGCACAGACTCCTCGCGCATAATGCGGTCATCCTCCTCGCGCTTCTTGATGAGGTATTCCTGCTGCTTGTTATATGACTGCTGGCGGAAGTTGAGTATCGCGCTTATCGCCGATACTACAACTGCCAACACTGCCGCTATGCCTGTCCAATCCATATTAATATTTCTCTCTCTTATATTGGTGCTACAAAACTGTTTGTCACATTATCCCAGAAGCCCTCTACGCCATCACTCTTCCTACGGCAGGGCAACCAATCTATCATTGTTACACCGTCTTGGATTATGCGGAAGTAGTATAAGTACCCCTTGAATTGAGGTATCGGTGTACCCGATGATGGTTTATGACCTCCAACTGGGATGGTGAACGCAGTTGTAAATGAACCGTAACTAAATGTGCGAGAATATGAACCTACCGTCGTCTTACCTGGTGTCACCGTTGCGATCGTTCTGTTCGTGTTGTTAGTGTTAAAGGTCGGATATCCCGTGCCATAACGCCAATAACCACTCGATGTGAGATACCCTGTAAGACGGCTACCTGATGAACAACCAAAGAGGTAGTGAGCTCCGCTGGTATCGGTGCGCTGGAACTCCATCTCCAAGACTGTAACATTGTTGCCGTACACGCCAGTTTCGTAGCACTTGTCACCATTGAATGTTACATATTCGATAAATTCGTAGTCACTTGTACCACCTCCGCCTTTATATGTCATTGCTAATCGTCTAAACATATGCTATACTTTAAAAGAACTCCACACTCCCAGAAAGACATCGCCATAAAGTCGGAATGAACATTCATATATCTTGCCTGCCTCCCATGTTGGCACTTCGCCATTTGCCCAACGCAATATCTTTCCCTCGCTTAAAGGTGCAATATTCAAGGTCACACCTGTGCTTGGCACTTGAAAGCGTAATGCCCACTCGTTATCTTTCCCCAAGACCATATTGTTATCATTGTCCGATATAAATACTCCTATAGCATCTGTTGTGCCTTCGGGGATAGTCAACACAGTGACCTCGTTACTCGCCACGGTAATGAGATTAGTATCATTCCATTGCTTTTGTGGGAATAGCGGCCCCGCGTTTAATGCCACATACTCCTTGACTTGCTTACCTGTAGGAATTGCCTCATATGGGTGTTCCTCCATCTCCCAATCTGCAATACTCTCGGCTATTGGCAAACTCATCAAGGTCTTGTTTCCATCCCACGTCATTACCTTGTTAGGCAACCCAAGCATTGCAGTTTGTGAAGGAATGAGCCTATTAGTAATGGTATTCTCTATCCTCTCTATATTGCGCGAGTTGTCGCGTATACGACCTTCGGCATTGAATTGATATACAATGTCGGCTCTGAAAGGAGCACTATTGCCAAACGCTGACGCTTTTTCCGTGCCGAAATCGTCGACCTCATAGTCAAGTTGTATGGCCTCTGTGATAGGCGTTTCTATCGGCTCGGCAAGCTCATAATAGAGGAGTACACCTTGCAGGTGTGCTGTAAAGTCTGCTGTTGTCGCAGAGGCTGTATTGTCCCCACTATCATAGATTAGGACACTTCCTGTAGGGTCTAACGATACTTGCATAGGCATCGTGGTCGCCCATATATTACTTGCCGAACTCAATATGTATTTAGCGCATACGATGTTAGGAATGTCTGCAGCAACCTTCGTCTTGACAACTAAATGCTCTATGCCCTTGCCTAACCATCTATATACGCCACTTGTGCCTGTAGCACCCTTGCTCCATGTTAACGTACCCAAATCAACGACTCCCCACCTCTTAATCGCATACTCCGCGTTTATCTCATCCCATACATTCGCGTTGCCGTTCATGCCGTCGGGGAAGTATTTGTATATCTCGGGGAGTGTTCGTATATTTCTCTTATATGGCTCATATTCGCCATTGCGCACGCCAGAGTGAGATAAATTAATGCAGATGTCATTCCCTGTTGCATATATATAGCCATTAGTAGGCGGTGTGTATAATCCATCGCTATCAGCAGTTATCTCTACCCTATCGCCTCCTTTAACAGTAGAGAAATATGCGGTGCTAATAGTGCCACCAAGATAGTATGCTTGACCACCTATGACCTCTGCATACTCACCATTATAAGCGTTGAAGCCGATTGTCGTTATCTGATTCGTAATGACATTGCGAACCTCGGGCTCACTATATGGGTAGTAGCTATCGGGGAAGCTTGATTTAAACTCCTCGATCGTCGTAGGCTCATTGCCAGCGCCAAATAATCGAGTGAGGTCAAATGCTTGCGTCTGAAATCTCAAGCCGTTAGTGCTTGTCTGGTATCGTGCCGTCCATCTCCACGATGCTGTCTCCGTAGATGTTATGAACAGCGGAGTGTTAAAATCAACGCGGTGAGCATCCTTCAATAACGTATAGGTATCAGTGATACTGCGCCCATCCTTCTTATTGATGTAGAACAAATACTTATGCCCAGCAATTACCTGCACAGGGCTGCCAAAACCGCCCCACGTATTAGCCGTGACTTCAACTGCTACAGACCAATCACCTTCACGTTGCAAGCTACTTGAGTGGTCTGCAAGTTGCGCAAAGACTACCGTGTTGCCTTTTATCCTCCTTATCACCGCACTCGCATCACGAATAGACCTATTGCCCGCAGATGGTCGATAAGTGAACTCCTCGGGGCTCGCCTCTATGACTCCTGTTAGGTCATTGGCGAATGGCACTGTCTCGTTAGTTGGTGGCGGCGCTACGGCATTCTGCTTTACTGCGTTTAGCTGCATGGCAGTCTGTGAAGCGATGCGCTTAACTTCGACTGTACGGCGCGATTCTACCGTTTTGCGTGTAATCTTGTAAGGCGCAGGGATAACACGGTCACCCAACGTCAGCTCTACTGAATATGGGGTGTTGATATACTGCTTAATGCTCTCAATGCGCACAAGCACCGCCTCTGGCTGGAATGCCACTCTGCCAAATGATATTACTGCGCCGATGCGCAAATATGGCGAAACGCGGCTTATCTCCTGTCTCAACCATTTGCTCGACAGCTCTCCTGTGAATGAGTATTGAGGCTTCTCTGCTTCGTAAAGGTGCTTAACGCATTTGCGCAACATATCCCACGATGCACCAGTCTTGGTGTCATTGTCGGCAAGATAGCTCTCGGGTAAGGCTACGCCAAACACAGCATACTTATCTTCTATCTGTGGTATATAATTACCTCCGGGCATCATCACACCATCGTACTCCTGTGGCCTTATCTGGAATAGACGTTTAGTGCTGTCTGTTGCACCGTTGTGTATGTACGATGCGCCGAACTCTTTGCCCGCAAGCATGCCAGTCTGGAATACTATCGTCAGTTCGTTGCCGGGGATTATGGCCGCTTGGTAGTCCAGTGAGTTGGGGATGGTGTTGTCTTGTATGTCGTACAGATTGCTGTCGGCATTTCTCACCACGACATTGGTAACAGTGCCCTCGCGCTGCGGATATATCTCTGTGCAGTCAAGCGCCCCCTCTGCTTCAACACCGCTGGCAGATGCGCTAAACACGCATGTGCCCCACGCGTCAGAAGAATATAGCACCGCTTTAGCCTTGTCATATCCCAACTCGTTGTCAAACCTATACCCATCGTAGCCTATAATTTGGTTTTTAGGGAGCAGAAGCGTGGGATTGCCGTAGGTGCTGGCGTTTATATTCCTATCTGTGCCCTGAGGATATACAGCGCTGATGCGCGCCTCGCCTAAATTGGCGCGACCAACACCGGGGTTAAGTCCGAAGTCCTTGCCGTATGACAACCTTAATGGGGCATCTTTGAGGTGCTCCACCTTGCCAAGATTAATAGTATGGTCTATAATCTCCCACTCGGTGTCAAATGCGTCGGCTATCATCTGCAGCGCCTCCATGCACGATACGTAGCTATATGTTATAGTCTTTTCCGCTGCATCTATGCAGTTGCCCAGTGCCCACGCCTTGTCTCTTACACGCAGCGCCTCTAACACCATGCCTACATGTTCTGCCGGCTTGGCGGTGAGCATGAAGTCTACACGCTTATCTACGTGGTTGCGGAGGCTGTATAGCTCCAGCTGCTTCGCGGGGGCTTCGAAGGTAGCAGTAATCTTGTACTCCTCCTCTGACACCATCTTGATAGTTGGCGCTTCGTGCAGTGTATATTGCACATCGCGGTGGATGATGTACGCCCCAAGTGGTATTTCATCGTATTCGGTCAAGCTAAAGTCAAGACGCACATATTCGCTTCCGCATATCTCATTGTATAGGAAGCTGCTATCATCGACAACCGTGTCTAAAAAGACAACCCCATTCTTATTGTATATTATCATTGTCTATAGGTGCTGTAGCAGAATAAGGTGAACTAAATACATTGACTGTTATGTCAAATTCTATCCATGGCTTTGGAGTGGGTAAAAAGCGCACGACACGCTGCGATACGTAGTAGCACTTATACTCCATCAAGGTGCTCTTTACCCATATGTGACGTGTCTCTGGTGCTGTCATACGACTGCAAAGCGCATCATAATTAGACCATAGCACATCTAATGATGATGCCGTCATTAGACAACGTAGTGTAGCGTTGTATGGTTCAAATGTCAGTAGTGGCGCACCAAGTATTACTCCGTCGGTGTCGGCTGCGTCGATCTCCATGACGGGCTTTGTGCGGTACTCCCCTATAATTGACGATAAAGAGCCTTCAAGGATTCGCGTATTGAGAAATGAGAAAGGCTTACCGTCGATAGCGTAATCGTCGTTATATGCCAACTCTTTGACGACAGCTCCTTTATTCAGCACTGGGATATTCTCTGTGAATATCAGGTTAGCAAATGTGATACCTCTCTCTGTGATGACGCGCGTAACGCCTTTGAATCGCGCTATGCAGGTGCGCCCTATAGAGCCGGCATTAATACTTGCAATTCCCTTGGCGGCACGCATATCTGTGCAGAATAAGCCTATGCCATCCTCCCACGGTTTGTAAGTAGCTACGCGAATAGCGAACTCGCGAGGTGCGAGCTTTGGCTCGGCAAGGTCTGGGTCGATGCCGTCCGATTCTGGCCAATTGACAAAGGAGATAGCCTTGAAGGTTGGCCACGCTACGAACTCGTTGTAGCCATCTTCAACTACCCACATGCCGTAGAGTTTGTATATGTCAACGCGGTTGATGCTGATATCTCCTGTCATACTATATCATCTTAACGCCTCTTGTGGTCATTCTGTCAATGTTGCTGTCCATGCGCTTTAGCGTATGCTCCATAGTCTCCAAACGCGATGTGTTGTTCTCAATACCTGCGAGGTGTCGTAGTATCTGCGCAGAGTCGCGCGTTAGCTGCTTCGTACCCTCCATGATTGAATATGTATGGCTTTGTATCGCTGTGGCTCTACCATTAAGCTCATCTATGCTCTGCTGTGATGCCTGTGCTATGCCCCTGCGCGATGTCTCTACGTTTGTGTCGTCAAATGTGTTGATGCCGTAGCTTTCAGCTCTCTTGTCTGCCTCCGTGAGATACTCATTGTAACCGTCTACTGCCGCTTCTGCTGCATCCATAGCATCACCTACAATGCGCATGAGCTCATTAAGGTAATCTTCGGAGGACATACCCTGTCCGTTAAGAGCTTCAACCTCTGCCATCGCCTTACTCATGATAGGTGCGATGTATGCTGTGTAGCCTATCTGCGTGATAAGGTTCTCGAGCATCTTGCCGGCAGCATCACCAAAGGCGAGTGCCGCGTCTGTGCCATTCTCAAAGGCATCTACGATGGCGTTGTTTATCTCGTTGCCCAGATCGCCAAAGATGCCCTTAAGGTATTCGTTGCTCGCATCTACGGCATCATTGTATAGTTGCCAATTGGCTATGAGGTCATCGATAAGCGCCCTATTCTCCTTTGAGAGCTTGTTGTACATGTCGCTGTTTTGGAACTGCTCAAGTAATTCCATGTTCAACTCCCCACCAGTGAATAGCTCGGGAAGCATCTCGGCTAATGAGCTGTACTTGGCGTCGCGGAATAGGTTGCCCTTTGTCAATTGCACCTGCATGTTGGCGACACTCTCGTATGCACTCTCCCATTCGTGCTGCTGCTTCACTAAATCTTCATTCGCGTAGTGAGCCGTGTTCTCCATTGCACGCACTGTCGTCTGCGCTACCTCCTTACCTCGCGCGATAATCGCTTCTTGGCTGCGGCCATAGCGTTCAAGGGCCTCGCGCATAACATTGAGGTTGTTGGTGAAGTTAGCAAAGGCATCCTCGCCGAATATTGTGCCGGCATCGCTGTTGATACGTGATAGCTGCGCCGTGCGTTCGAGCTCCTTGTTAAGCTCCTTAAGGCTATCTATGGATTCATTGACCTCGCGCCTGAACGCACCAATGTTCCCCACTAACGTGCCTATCACTTGTACGGCTGCAGCCATTAAACCTATTAAGCCTAATGCGGCTTGAAGTCCTGTAGTTGCCGATGTGATAGCACTAATAGCCCCAACAAGGCTGGCGGCTGTCGATGCAAATTGTGACATCGTAGAGAGGACAGATGCTAACCCATTATCTACTCCCTCCAGAGAATTTGCGGCTGTCGATGCTGCAGAGGCTATGCCTTGAATAACTTGCGCGGCATCTGCCCAGTTGTTATTCTCTACCGCCTCGTCTGCCTCGCCTAATCTCTGCTTAAGCAATGCTATCTGTGCATTTAGGGTGTTGATTGTCTGCTGATAATCTTTGGCAACATCCGTGTTGGAGCTATCAAGCGCGCTGAACGCTTCTTCCTTTGCCTTGACCTGTGCTTCAAGTTCTGCAAGCATAGCATCAAGCTCTTGCATGGTCTTTGCTGTAAGCTCCTTTGCCCAGTCGGATGCTTCGACGGCAAACTGCGCCAACACTGCATCGCGTTCTGCCTCCAACGCCTTGCGTTCACCCATTGTTTGAGCCTCGGCAATAAGCTGATTATAATGCCTTGTTGTGTACAGTAATCGTTCCTGGAATGTACCATACTCCATGTAGTACTCATTCCATGCCTTTTGTCTGTCCGCGAGGTCACGCTGTAGCTGTGCGGTAAATCGGCGATTTTCTTCTTCCTCGTTGGTTTTCCAGTCGGCAGTTACTGTTGTCGCTGCTCGTGTCGCGGTATTTGTTGCTGTTGATATACCCGCATCATCCAACAATTCACCGGCAGCATTGTTCTTGGCAGCGACCAATTCGAAATAGGCTTGAGCAAGACTAAGTGCTGCATCCTCTTCAGCCTTAAGACCCTCTATTTCGTTTGATAGTTCTGTGTATTGGGGTCTTTCGCTTCGGCCTCCACCAGATGTGTGTACGCGACCATCTGCATCTACCCACGTCTGTGTGTCTGCATAGCTCCATCTTTCAGTAGTTGATAGTTGCGCCTCCTTGTCGCGTCTTTGTTGCTCTGCCATAAGGGCTCTTTCGTACTGCTCGGCAGCTAACTTTTGCGCCGCTGTAGCCTGTGCTCGTTGCTTCATCGCCTCGATGAAGTTGCCTGTATTGTCGATAAGAAGCGAGTCGGCATCGGTGACATTTGTTACTGCAACGCCCAACTCCTCAAAGGCGCTTTTGTTATCCTCAATAAACTTCTGCTTTGCCTTCATATTGTCGCCCAGCGACTTGTATTCGTTGCTTAACAGTTGTACCTTGACAATATCGTCGCCTATGCCCAACCCCTGCTCCTTGATGCTCGCCAACAGCGTCTCCTGTGCCGCAGTAATTGAATCCACAGCCTCCTTGCCCTTGAACAGTCCGGCTATCCAATTGCCTATTTCCTTACCGTACATTGCGAGTGCTGACACGCCCAACACCAATGCTGTCTGCCAACTGGCGAGAGAGCTCAATATCTGCGAGAATACACTCTCGATAGGCTGCCCCTGTGCAACAAGCTCTCTATTAGCGGCAGATGCAGCTTTTATCTGGTCAGCAAAGATGGGGAGGTTGTTCGATACAGCGAGGAAGAATGTATTAAGACCCATCGTGGCTGCTGGCAACTCGCGCACCAACTGCTGTGTAGACATTGTGAGGCCGTTGAAGCTCTGCGCTACGCCAGTGACATTCTTTGCGGCATTAGTAGGCACAGTGAGGTTTTCAAACGGATTCTTGAACGAGCCGTCAATCTTCACACCTGCCTCACGCGCTGCCTTGACAAGGCTGTCGAATGTTTTCTTCGCTTGCTCGACATTTAGCTGCAGTTCTTTGTCGTCAAGGCCTATCTTAAAGCTATATCTTCCGTCTGTCATGTTAGCCAAACATTATTGAGTGTACGAGGTCTCTATTCTTTGGGTCTGATGCGTTAATTATCTTCTCTGTGTTCTTCTTCTCATTGTGGCTGCTGTAGCTTGGGAGCACCGCATTGTAGAGCATTAGGTTGGCGTAACTCACATCGTATAAGGCGTCGCCTCGCGTGTTGCCGTAGGTCTTATCCCATCCCGCCACTATTGCCCAGACGCTGTCGTTTTTGCCACTTTCGTCTGCTTCGTCAGGTTGATGTTTGTCAGGAAAGTGGCGATTGCGAAAAAATGCTCTACCTGCATCAGCGATAGTAATGTGGCAACCGCCTGTGACAGCTCGACAAGCTCAACATGCATCAGCTCATCTGCAATGCGCGACTTCATGTCTACAATGCGCGTTTTCTTGCGTTTAAACACGCCGAAGTACGTCTCATGGTATTCTTCCTCGACCGTCAATCGTTTTGCTCCTAAAATCAAGATAGCCGCTACTTCTGCCAACCCCCTGTAGTGTCGCGCATCGCGCAACACCGCATGTATGGCGTCGCCCTGTGGCATAGTGAAGTTGGGGAGGTATGACACGGCCTCGGAAACAAGTATCAACGTGGCAAGTGTAGGAGGGGCAACAAGGTACTCTTTGCCTCCAATAGTGATGCCCTGAACACGTTGTAGTATTGTGTCGGCCGTCAAAGATTCTAATGTTTTAGCTCGCTTCATGGTTGTTATTGTTTGTCGCTGGGAGGAGACTCGAACTCCTATCTCCCACACCTGTGTGCAGCGGTTTTACGTTAGCCTACCCAGCGGAGGTTATACCTCTCGATTAAGACGATTTAGTGTAAGGCGCGCATAGGATGCCTGTTGCTGGCTTGATGGCGTCGAAGATGTACTTCAAGCGCTTACCGTCTGCCGCACTCCATGTCTCAATCACTGTCACGTTAGAATTGCCGATAAGGAAGCCCTCGCACGCATCATCCTCTGGCGTCATGCGCACGGCATAGTTATCGGCGATGAGACCGTTAGTATCAGGAATGGGTCGTGACTTGTCGCCCTTCTTCACGAATATCTCTAACGAGAACTTATACTTGTTCGCCTTACGGCGCGAATCGACAACAGCGCCACCTTCCTCGGTTGCTTCGATAAGCTCACCTTCGGTGGTCTCAAGGATCGCAGTACCCTCTACAATCTCGGGCATCTCCGTCCATGTCGTGCTTGGTGTACCACTCGTGCTCTTGGTGAACTCTACTGTGGGTTTACCCCATGATAATACTGCCATAAATAGTGATATTGATGGTTGTAATTACTTGTATACATATTCCATCTGCACCGCTACTATATGCTGGTGTATAGCCTCGTCGCGCACTGTGCTGATAGAACGCATAAGAGATATCTTGTAGCGAGAATGTGAGGCGTTGAGTGACGATACCCAAGCATCTGCTACGGCTTCAAGCTCGGCTGTTCTGCGGCCATCCTCTACGTATGTGCCGTCATCCTCTACGATGTCGGGAACGTAGATGCTAACAGTGACTGCGCCCTCCTCAATCTGGCGAGGTATCCCATTGACGAATGTCACTATGATGTCCTCATTGCGCGAGTCGCGTGGTCGGTAGCCATTGCGGTATATGCCGCCATTGACAGCACTTGCTAACTCGCTGCCTTTGAGCATGGCGATGAAGTCACCCTGTACTTGATGCGCTGTAAGCATTACTTTAGATATTATCAATCAACTGCTGTAAACGTGTCCTCACTCTCTCTCTTAATCCCTGCTCTCCTGCCGTCATTCCCCCTAATCCTCGTATCTCAACCCACTTGGCGTAGTTCATGCCTGCGCACACCACGACGTATAAGCCCGAAGTGTCGATGGGGGCAAGCTGTCGCGCATAAACCTTTCCTTCTTCGGGACCAACCACCGCTGTCGCCGACTCCTGCTCGAAGCCGTATTCATAGATTATGTTGCCATCCTCTACTACTACGAAGCCAACAGATGATGTGAGGTTTTTTGTTTGGTCTTGATAAGAACGATAGCCTCCTGATGATACCGGGGTCTTGATGCGCCCTATGATTTCTGCAGCCTCCTCAATGAGTATTTGCACAAGCTCATCATGGATCTCCCTCGCTTTAGCGCGAAGCCTCGCCTCGATGTCGTTTGCCATGCCATTTGGAGGTGTGATAGGCATCGTTATAGGGTTATCTTGGTTTGACATACAGCGTCAAGCTGCTCAATTGAACGCATGGAGAACTGCCCAATCTCGCACTCGTTCATGTCGTACAACTTGACTATCTCGCTGGGAACGGTCATCTGCTCGACATATACCGTATATGAGTGTGCTGTATAAGCTTCATTGTTGCCTCTCGCGCGTAGATTCACCGATGGCAAATACTGACACTCAATCATATTTCCCCACGCATCGGGAGATGGGGTAGGATAACCGTTGTCATCCAACCCTGTCGCCCCCGATAGGCGGAAAGAGATATAGCCGTTAGGTATTATCATAGCCTTGACCCTTTATAGCCGTAGATTGTCTTGCGCTTGACACCATATTGCGATAGTAAGTTGTTCGCCATGGTGCGGAACTGCTCTCGCTGCTCCTGCGAGAAAGAGTATGACTGCCCTCCCTGCGAGATATCGGGAGCTCCAGCAAGCCACATATACACATCAGCCTTGGCTAACTGGTAGCCTTCGGGGGTCTGTGCTGCGGTAAACTCGTCGCTACCAACAAGCCCTCTTGCCTCTACGATAGTTGCGATTGCTGTAGTAGGGATAGGGTAGGCGGTGATGCTCTTTAATGCTTCGACAATCGTTGCCATAATTGCTACAATTAGATAGACTGCTTAACTGTGATAGTCGCACTTGACTTGCCGTCAGTGACGGTGATGTTGCCATTACGTGCTGCTGTACCTGTATTCTCGGCAACATTGATTGTTACCTTATCACGAACAACCTTGACAGTTGCCCATGCTACAGATGATGTAGCGGTAATCTTGCCATCGCCATCATTGTGGACATCTACGGTCTGGGAACTTGCGCCCTTACCAAACTCAAGGGAGGTAAGGGCTAACTTAAAATTTGCCTCGTCCTCCGCGTCAGCATGCAAGACGTAAACGCCGTTGCCACCATCAATAACAGGAATAGCAAATGCCTGTGCGGCTGTGTACTCCTCCAATGGCTCGTTCTTTGAATACTTTGACACGAGGATGTATGAGCCTGACTTCTGGTAGCTTACGTTAGCTACAGGGTTAGTCTCCTCGGCAAGACGACCGTAGACAAGACGACCTACCTTGTTGCCCGAGATACCTACGACATTAGCCTGCTCCCACGGTCTAACGATTTCATAGCTGCCGTTAGGTTTCTGAATGCGGAAAGCGGAACGCACTACGGTGAATGTTGCGCCAAACTCCGACTCAAGAGCCTCAAACATCTGTGCTGGTGTTGGCTTGCCCAACGTAGCAGTGTCTACAATAGCATGTCCCAGACTGCGAGCCACAAGCAACTTACCATCCTCGGACTTGCGCAAATGGTCGAAGTACGCGCCTGATAGCATGATTGACTCGATAGTACGGCCATCAGCCTGTGCCTTGTCGAATATCTGCTGGATATCGTCTATAGGCTTCTCCGTGCCACTGCCCCATACGCCACCGGTACAGTGGAACGTGTTCTCGGCTCTGAAGCCGAAGTCAGCACGCACGCCTGTGCCATCGGTCTCGTCTGCTGTGATGAGAGTTGTACCTGTAGACAATGCCTGCTGGAACATCATCTCCAAGCGATGCTCGATACCGCTAATGCTTCGTGGCACGTCGTTGAGCAACTTCTTTGCTACCTCGGCATTTGATGCGCCTGTCGCAAGCATGATGTTCAGATTGACGATATCGGTCTCATCCTTCACGAACTTGAAGCCAATCTTTGGAATCTTGCCAATAGCCTTGTCGATGACATCACGCTTCTTGAGTGGTAGACGCGAATTGAGTGACACGATGTCGGCAGCTACGATTGAGCCGTTAAGAGTAGTAGACTCCCACTTGAGGTCGGGTGAATACTCCTCATCAAGCATTGTCTTGTAGAGCAATTTCTGCTCCTCCTTCTTACCATTGGTAAGCTCGGTAAACATTCGCACAGCTGGTGCGAAGAACTTGTCTACCAGTTTGATAAAAATACTGTTATTCATAGCTTACGTCTTTTAGTAGAGGAACTCAATGCGTGGCAAGCCAGCCTTGATATCTGCTGTTACTGGATAAGGGCATGCTGCAGCATTTACCTGACCGATAGTCAAGATTGCGGCACTTGCCTCTGTCTTTAGAACTGTGTGCTTGAGGACACCGAGGTAAGAGTAACCTGATGGTTTGGCTGCATAAGCTGCGCCCGTTACTCCGAGTGGCTTAACCTCCTTCGTGGTGTCGTTCACGATGATGATATGACCTGCCGCGATATAGTCTGCAGTCACATCTGTAACATCGAGTGCGCGGCCACCGGGGATGTCGCCCAAGTCTTTGACGATGACGATTGAATCGTTGCCATCATCATAGCGGAATGACTCTTTGTTTAGATTTACTACACTCATTTGTTAAGGTGTTTTGGTTTTAAGCTCCCCAACTTCTGACAACCTCCTGCACCTCCTCCTTTGATGCCTCCTCTACTCCTGGAGTGCGCATGCCTTGGGCACGATGAATGGGAGTGCCGAATGTTGCTCCATTGGTTTTTGTTTCTTTGAGGATGTCTGTCACCTCGCCCTCGATATCCGAAAGCATTGTGTCAAACTCCTCATCCGACAACTCCTTGAATGATGTTCTGGCATAACCTTTGCGATTGCTTTCGGGCAGTCTTGCAATCACAGCGTCAAGCCTCTGCTGGCGTGTTGCAGTAAGCTTCTCGGCGTTCATGGTTGCAATCTTTTCTGCAAGCAGTTTGTTGTCATCCATCAGCTTCTTTGCCCACGCTGGCATCTCTTCAGAGTTGTTGTCTCTGGGTTCTGTATGGCCGCCCCCTTCTACCTTGTTGCCGTCCTTGAGACCGTGCTTCTTCTCATAGTTGCTCACAGCGGTGCGCTGTGCCTCGGTCGAACGGATGTCGCCGTATGAGTTCAGCAGCTGATTTAGCGTAACCCCTTCAACAAAGGTGTTGGCCTCATCTTCGGTCTTGACTGCTTTAGCCGCCTTGGTGTCCGCAATTCGGCTTAAAATTGACTCATCAACCCCTTCGAATTTGGTTTTGAGCAAGTCGATAATTGTCTGTTTCATCGCGATACATTGATTGGTTTATGCAAAACTACGTAATTTGTAGGTAAATTGTTCTTATATAACCCATGTTGTAACCCACACATTCACATTTTGTTATTAAAAATAAACTAATCAATGTATAAAAAAGTTGTAAAAATATTTGGTTATATGAAAAAAACAAATTAATTTTGCTCTTAAAAAAAACAACAACCGGGGGTGAGCAATCGCCCCACAAAACCGCAACAACAATGAATGCACAGAGAAGAAAAGAAATTGCAAAGGCTATTGCCCTTATTGAGGATGCAATCGCAATCCTCGATAGCGTAGCTGAGGAAGAACGTGAGGCTTATGATAACCTCCCTGAGAGCTTGCAGTATAGCGAGAGAGGCGAACGCATAGGAGAATGTGCTGATGCTATCGAAGGTGTCTGCTGTGAATTGACAGACCAAATAGATAATCTTAATGACGCTATTGAGTAATGAGAACACTACCCACCTCCACGCTGATTATCGTGGAGTTCTTCCGCAAGACAAATGGCCGCAAGGTATGGTACTTCGGAAGCCTTGCAGCGATATACGAGCTTTTTACACCCGAGCAAATCGGGTGTAAGCTCGAAACACTGTGGAACGACAGCCTCGGCTATGGCGAGTATAAGATAACCAAGCAATGTGTCATCACCAAAGAAATAATGTGCCGCAAGGCACATAAAGTCAAGAAAAATTAGTAAATTTGCACTATGGAGTATTCGTGGCACGATTCAATCAAACCAAGAATCACTAAACTATCCTATATATCGAGTGAAAATTTCAAGGTATAACAAAAAAATGGCATAGGTTTTGTTTTTATTAAAATAGTTTTGTAAATTTGCAGTGTCAAAGCCTCGATGCCGATAGGCTCAATATATCGGACAGGGGCCTCTCCACCTTTACAGGTGCAGTGGCACCACCTCTTCAGCCTCGCATAGCGAGGCTGTCGTATTTTATATAATATACAATTTGCGCTTATTGTCAGCAAAATATACTATACAACGGATATTCGATGCTCTCAACTTTTGTAGTTCCCTCCAAATGGCATCAGTTCTTTCCTTAAACTCAAATACGACAACCTGAGCATTCTTTTTTCTTACTGCATCTTTAGCCTCCTTCACAATATTGTTATGGCTTGACAACTTCTTGAGTTCTGCTGTTTTACCATTTAGCAAAATATCTGGGCTACTTACTCGCACATCTTCATCGAGCAATATGACCCTGCGCCCATTAGTTGCTAAAACCTTGCTCATTCCTAACTCTTTGTCGAACTTCAATTGTTCTTGTTTGCTTTTCAATCTTTGAGCATACCTGCCGGTGCTGGCTATCACATAACCTCCAGTGCGTTCATCAAAGAATATATGCTCACCCTCCGTATCAACATATTCCTGTCTAAACTTTTCTATTTCTTGGAGTTTCATCTGCCTCCCATACCACCTGTTCTTGATGCTCTCAATCTGCTCTGGCGTGCGCTGTTCGTGGCGGTACTTGGCAATCTCAAGCGGCGTAAGCTCCTCTGCTTTCTTGGGATTGAGAGCTGCGTCGTAGTAGTCCTTGTTATCACGAATAAAGTAGGGTAGACTCTTGGCGCGTTCCACGCGCCCAGCATTGAGTCTGCACCACGCCTTGAATTGGTCGGGTGTATCGCCTACATAGTTCTTGCTATCCTCTGGAGCTATAGGAGGCAACCCTTTGAGTCTCCTGCGCGAGTTTTCTTGACGTTCTTCGGGGGTCATGAGTATGGCCGTGGCAAAGCATCTGCATAGAGGATGCCAGCCTGTAAACACGAAGTCTTTAGGGTAGTTGCCTTGTAGGTGGTCGCATATGTCAATAAACGGCTCTCCGTTCAGGGTATGGTTATTAGATAGCTGTATCTTCTGACCTACAACGAAGTCCAGAGCTTGCCATGCACTCTGTTCTGCGTTGCGATAAGCTATGTTTGTCTCTGTGGCGGTCAGTCGTCTTGCGTTCTTATAGCTGCTGCGATATACGCCCTGCCCCGGGTGATATGCCTTGGCGCGTTTAGACAAGTGAAGTATGCCATGCTCATCGCGCACCCTGCGGAATAGCATATTCGGGTTATTTAGATAGCGCCTCACATCCCTGCTCAACTCATCAGCACTCTTGCCCTCGCGTATGCCGAGGTCAAGAGCCATCTCTAACTCCTCCTTAAATTGCCCTGTGTATTGCCACACGCGGTTAGAGAGGTTTAGCCCTTCGCTTCTTCGCTTGTTAAAGGCCTTTCTCGCCGCGTCTCGCCGCTTCAAGTATGCATTGCGGTATACTTCTATAACCTCCTCCCCAATATCGCCATATACGCTATTTATTAGCTCTATGGTCTTCTCCTCTGAAAGCCGCCATTCAGTGTCCGCGCCTTTGGTGATTACAGCCTTAATTTCGGCGGCCATCTTGCGCTGCAACTCTTTCATACGACTATGAGCAAGTGGGTAGTCAGCAAATGCGAATGGCTTATCGCCCAGTGCACCTGTGCTGGATGCTATGCGCGTCGCCTCCTCTATATACCTGTTGTATATCGTTCGTATCTCCTGCTCGTATTTAGCAAGATGCTCCATGTGCTGCTGTTCCCACTTGTCTCCTTTAGCCATATCAATTGGTTGTTACAATGCCATTACGTCTGCTACACCCTCCTCTGCAATCTGCTTAAGGGTCTTATCTGGGTCTGTCGAATACCCCAACATCTCGATAGACTCGCGCTGCGAAATCATCGGTTTGTTGCCATTCGCCAATGAAAGGTTGCTGATGCGTTCCTTCTCATCATCAATGGCGTATGGGGTAATCGTAACCTCAAATTTAAGTTCATCAATTGCGCTTGCATACTCCTCGGGGAGCATGATTTTAAGAAAAGCCTTAAGCACGTTAATCTCGCGGTCGAGCATCTCTACAAGTCGCCCACTCTCCTCTGTCACTTTCAATCGAGCATCGATAAACAGCTGCTTCAAGCCTTCGCCTGATGTGTGTACTGCCTTCATGTCCTCATAGCTCCAATTAGGTATCTGCAGCTGCTCAAACACGGAATTCTTCAACTCGTTTACGTGGAATTTAAGGGCATCTGTCGCCTGCTGCCATGTGATATATTCGGCCTTGCTGTTAGGTGGCAATTGTAGGATAGTGCGCGCCTCCTCATTGATGAGAGGCTCACTGCCGAAGATATCCCCCTCGTCGGAGTACACAGCGAACAATGGCACGTTATTCTTGTCAAGGTAGTTGCCGTTGCGCGACATCTTCCACTCACGTTCATATACCTGTGGTGACGTGTCCTCCCATCCGGGCTCTGGCCTCCAGCAATACACTCCCGGTATCTTGCCTATGGTAATATCTTCTTGCTGCTCCTCTGTCCAGCCGCTTCCTTCATTTACCCAATGGTAGTGCTTGTCTGCTGTGTATGTGTCGAAATATTGCACTGTGCCGTCGTTGGTTATTTCCCTGTAGCCGATAGAGAACGCTATGAGGTCGCCATCTTTGTCAAATAGAGGGTACAATTCATCACCCTTCATCGGTGAGAACGTGCGGCAACGTAACTTCATGTCACTCTTAAAGCCATATTCAATGGTCGCTTGCTTAACACCATACCATAGCGTAAATACCTCGCATGAGGCGAATAACTGCTTTGCACGTTCAATGTTGAGACTATCGATTCGTGTGCGCTTGATGATGTTCTGCAAGTACATTGCAACATCTTTCTGCCTTTCATCGTTTCCCGGCATGAATGTAACCTCGGCAGGAGTGCCGAAACATAGCCCTGTAAGGCGCTTTACGACGAGCTTCTGTGTATTGTAGGCAATGCGCGCCACCTTGCGTACTTTACCATTCTCTACGATGTCTTGGTACGTCTGTTCGTCCATCACCGGGTGGAGCATGGGCTCATACTCCTTGATAAGGCGTTGTTCCCAAGATGGTAGAATGATTGTTTTGTGCTTAAGGTCTGCGATGACGTGATCTGCAGGCCTCCCCTCCTCAAAAATCTGTTCGAGTGTTTTCCCTCTCATGCTGTTGTGTGTGTTAATATGCTAATCTTGCTATGCGTGCTCGGTCAAGGGGCTTGCGTTCGCCACCGAGCAACTTCTCCATAACCACGTAGCGTATAGCATCCATGGCATGGTTATATGCATCAATAGGCTCATTTAGCCACTTTCCCTCCTTGTCTTGACGGTATGTGTAGTTCTTCTGCTCCTTGATGATGTTGTGGCTGCGCCTTGTGATGTGCCACTTGTATTGCAGCATCTTCTGTATGCCTGCGTTGATAGACCCTTGAAACTTCTTTACCGGGTGGATGTTTATCCCAGCACGATGTATCTCCTGTATTAGTCGAGGGTCGGCACTCTCGGCAATGACCTCCGTCTTATCATCTTGCGCCTTAAGCGTGCGTATAATGTCGCTGGATAGCATCTCGGTGGCGTACGCCACTTCGTCGATGTATAAGTTATCTCCATCCACGCCCACGGCGACAATGGCAGTAGGGTCGTTGGTGAATCCAAAGTCAATCCCTCGCCAGCGTCTGCGTACCTGTGGTGGTATATCATCTACATATGTTACATCGCGGAATATAAGACCCTCGACAACGGCTTGCATGCCGAGACCGTACACCTGCCACAATGACTGATTCTTGTATCGCAAGCTCTCAATCTCGTCGATGATGCTCTGTTCGAGGAATGGATTATCCTTGTATGTCGATATGAAGTGATATGTGCGCGGGTCGGCATTGACAGAGCATATCCAATGCTCGTCGCTGAATGATGGGTTGTAGTCAAGGATGGTGTACTTCGTGGTACGCATCTTGAGCTGCTGCCACTCGATGAACGACAGCTCGTTGGCCTCGTTCACGAATAGGATGTCACGCTTACGGCCTCGGAGCTTCTGCTCATTATCGGTGCTGAAGAACTCTACCCATGAGCCATTGCTGAATGTGTAGACCATATCAGACTTATTCATTGCCTTATCCTCCCACACGCCCATGCGTAATAGTATCTCCTTGAAGTCTACATACACCGAGCCTTTGATGGCGGGCAATGTGGCACGCACTATAGATAAGCGCGTATAAGGGTGCGTCAAGCACCATACAACAAGCCATATAAGCGTGTTGTAAGTCTTGCTCGAGCGGCTCGACCCCTGTAGTGATACAGTGGTGAAGCCGTTACCTATTAAAGCCGATTGTATTTCGGCGTACACCCTCGTTGTCTGTATCTTCATCCGTGTTTACCTGCTCCCTGCTGTCTATTATTTCAACCTTTATGTTAGGCAATAACTCTCTGCCATCCTTGCCTGTTATCTCGCGCTTCTCGGGGGCATATAGACCGAGTATCTTGCGGCGTTCCATCGACACCTTGTGTATCATGTCGAGGTAGCGCACATCGCCACACATGACCATCTCCTCGCGCGACTGCTCCACGCCTACGGTCTCTATACCGCCCTCGCCCTCGCCTCCGCTGTCACCTGTGGGTCTACCATACTGCTTGCTGCGCTTCTTGTCGTAGTCAGTCTTTGACTTTTCCCATGCCTCGGAAGCCTCTTTGATGATGGTGTCTATGCGTTGCAGCTCCAGCTGCTGTAACTCCTCGATATTAAGGTTGCGCATCTGTCTCCACTCCGCGAGTATGCTCTGCACATCGGCATGCACAGTCTGCAAGGAGTAACGCGGTATGTCGAGGCGCTTCATCACCTCCTCGCGTATCTCGCGGTAGTTGTAGCCCTGTTTATACAGGTCGGATACGATATTCTGTCGCAACACGGCGTTATGATGCTGGCGCGCTAATCTTTTTGATTGACCCATTAAAATCTTGCTCCGTTAAACTTGTAAATTATATTGCCGTTGGTGTCCTTCCCAGCAGGTACTAATGCACCCTCAAAGAGCTTATATGGACTCTGACCATTCTGCGGGTTGTTCCACAAGTAGCGCATATAGTCTGCCATTGTCATGCCCTCAAACTTGGCACGCTTCTCGCTGCTATTGCAGTTGTACCCGGATGCCTGTCGCCACTCAAACTGCGACACAAGGGCATTGATATCCTTGCACACATCATCAAATGTTACGATACCCTCGGGGTTGTTCTTGGCAATCTGCAACGCCTCGCACCATTGGCCACGTGAATAGTTCCAATCGGCGGGCAAACCGCAACACGAGCCGTTGCAACATAGCTCCTTGAAGTGAGCATCGCTAACATAGAAGCGCATACCCAGCTCGTCGCACTTGGCTTTCATGTTTCGCATGAATGGCTCTTTGACCTTACGATTGAGGCGTAGGTAGCCTGTTGATACGCTATACTTCTTGTAGAACTCCATGACATCGAAGCCGGCAAGCTCGTTAATCTCGGGCATGAACGCCTTGAGGGTAGGGCTGCGCTGCTCTACACAGAAGAACTCCGTACTCATTGCCGTAGCTCCTCGCTTGTGCGCCTCGGTGATAAGGTCGAGATATGTGGGTGTCGATATGCCGATGATGAATGGTCGTAGGCGTAGCGTTGCGCCACCAGCCCCAGCTTCTGCGATGCGTCGTATAGCCTCGAGGCGCTGCTCGGGTGTTGGCACACCCTTCTCGATGCGCCTTGCCTTGGCCTCGTCAAGTGTGATGATTGAGAACTTGAAATTCCAATTCTTCTGTCCCTCGATAAGCGACATATAGCGGTCATCTTCGGTAAACCATGCAGCCTTCGTTGAGAAACATAGCGGGTAGTCTATCTCCTTGAAGAAGCGCATCAGCTCAAGCGTCACGCCTCGCTGCTTCTCGAAGCCGTCGAACTCGTCACTCATACCTCCCCACTGCATCACCTTGCGCGCCTTGATGTAGGGTGCGAACTGACCGGCGTACTTATCCGGGTCGGTAAACATTCGCTTAATCTTATCCACCGACACATTCTTCACATCTTTGTGTAGGTAGCTCTCCTTTGCTCCGCCAATACCTCGCTGGAACTGTGCGAAGCAATACAAGCAACCAAATGAGCAGTTGCTATATGTGTCGAATGTCATCGGCATCGAGCAATCTGCAATCTCGTTTGTCCATCGTGGACTCTGATAGTATGCCATAGCTATTCTGTTTTGATTATCTTAATTTGCATTTCGTAGTCATTGCCCTTTACATCCATTATCTTGGCTCCTTGCTTTAGCCAAAAATGCTGCGCCTCTTCGTTCATTGGGGTGCGAAAGGTAAGCGTGTCCAAACCTGCTCCTGAAAGCCTTTGCAAAAGTCTAAAAAGTATCTTCCTGCCAAGCCCCTGTCCCCGATACTCCTTACGCACCGCAATAGCTATCAACCTAATGTGATTACGGGCTACGGTAGCGAAATAGAAGCCCTTATCGCCGTAAAGCTCGCACCACCACTTGCCATAGTACATTGCCCTTCGAAAAAACGGATATGTGCTTTTCACTGAAGCGCTGCCACAATTGTAGCTAATATCCTTAAGCAACTTATCGTCGGTGTTGTGGTTATAACTTCGCCAATACCCCATATATCGTATCAACTATTTGTTCAGGGCTGTATTCTGCGGTATTTATCTGCAACACCTTCACGCCTATCTCGTGCCACTTAACGGCACTCACCGCTGACAGCTTCTGCTTTTTTAGTATTAAGGCGAAATCTCGCCCGTTGCCATTTTTGCCCTTGCTGCGATTGTTAAGCCTATCGTATAGTGTCCTCGCATCTGCGTATAAGTTGATAACGAGGTGCTTGTTTGCCTTGAACATGGCATTAGTCAAGTTCATGCCGAACGTGCCCATGAAACTGCCCTCACAGAAGATTATATCTCTCTGCGCAAGCCCTCGTTCAACAACATTCTGGAGCTCGCTTGTGCAGCTCGACCCCTTTGTGTTGGTCACTCTATCCACACCGCCATATTTGCACAGGTATGAGCCCGCAAGTGTCGTCTTGCCGTCTGCGCAATAGGTCACTTGGTCCTCTACCTTGGCGATGCCGCCGCAACGTTCAATAATAGCCCTTGCTACGCTTGACTTGCCTACGGCATTTGTTCCTGTTATGAATACACACGTTGTCATAATAAGCTAACAATTACATTTTCCCATTCACTCCCTGCTATATCACTCAATAGGCGTTCGGTGTAGTACCCATTCCATCGTGTACCCTTCTTGAGTTTGGCTACGGCGCAAAGGCTTGTTTCAAGCGAAAACACATTGTCGCAGGTGTCTATCTTGGCTCTCTCTATAAATGCCATTAACGCTGCTTTATCTTGCGTTTGCGCAATTATCTCTGCCCCCTTTGTATAGTTTTCCCCCGGCTCGAACTGAAGTGCGAGGTCGTCAATTATTTGCTGCCCGTTCAATTTAGCCCACACCTCGAGAAATAGGAATGCAGCATAACGCCCGAAGAAGTACCAGCCCGACACGACATTGTATTGCTCTGTCGTGGTGGTTGCCCGGTCGAGCTGCTCAAGCAATTTGGGAGATAGCTGCGCCATTAAACGAGTGAAGGTGTCGCCGATGCGGACATAACGGCGGTCAGTCCTAAACTTGAGTTCACCCTTTGGCGTATTGTGGTTGCGCAATAGCTTTAGCGCACTCGGGATATGATAGGTTGTGGTGTAGTAATACGCCAAACGAAAGCTATCCCATCTCGACAACTTATAGTATGCCGAGAGGGAAGCAATCATTCGTTCTTCAACCCCGGCATCTCCGCCGAGGTGGTAGCGTATGTACTCGTTGTAGGTCATTACTCTGCAATAAGTTCCTCAATCCTATACACAACCTTGTCGATAGAGCCGAGTCCGAGCATCTGCGCCATTATAGGCTCTTTGTCTTTTGGGAATACAATGATAACTCTCTCTACAGCGGTTTGGTCGTCGCCCTGTATCTTGGGGAGCTCATTTGGCGTAAGGTCTACACCCTGCAACTCGGCCGGGAGTGCATCCTCAAATACCACGCTGCCATCATCCTCGCTTGGTGCGGGCATTGATGGGGTGTTATATGGTGGTGTGGGCGTAGGTGTGAATGATGCAGGCTGCACATTCCACACATCCATACCCCAGTCGCCGAGGAGCTTGTCGTCAAATCTATTTGCGAGGGCATCATAGTCCCATGTACCGAATGCCACGTTGTCCTTGATGATAAACTGCTTGCGTTCATCCTCTGTCAGCTCACTGGCCTTGATAATCTCCACTGTTGGCTTCTGCAACCATACCTCCCAATAGTCGGCAATGGTAATGCGTTCTCCCTCACTCTTGCGCAAAAAGTCGGCAATGGTGGCAAGGCGTGTGCCTAGCTCCTCGGGTGTCATCTTGGCGATGAGCTTAAGCGCATTGAGGCGCATATTACCGCCGAGTGCTACCATCTTGTCATCCACCACTACCGGGCGAATGCCGAGCATTTTGGGAAACACGAGGATAGAGTTAATCAGCTTGTTTAGCTTGTCGTTGGTGATAGTTCTCGGGTTGTCGCCATTGACCTTCAACTGCGACAATTTTACATTTACGGTGTTCATTTGCCTATTTTTTAGTGCATTTTGTATCGTTTAGTGCAAAAATACACTGTTTTGTTTGATATATGGTGTTTGCATGGCTATTTTTTACATCAATCAGTTTATTTTGTTGAAAATTTTGTTGTAAGTGGCAACCCGGCATAGTTCCACGCTATGAGTGCAGCGTCGCGTTCTTCTTGGTTGGTGCGTCCTTTTATCCCGGTTAATGCTGCCAGCTCCTCGTGTGTTATCTTGCCATCCTTGCCTTTCCAGATATTGCGACCCTTGATGCGCAGGTTCAGAGGTTTTACCTCCTCGTGTGGCATCTGCCAATGTGCGCACATTTCTATGAGCTTGCGCCCGGTCTCATGGTTGCGACCTACGCTGTTACCCTTTGCTGCTGCGCGTGCGAGGCTTTCGGCTTTCGTAAGATGCCAGTTACCGGTGTTTAGCCATCCCGCTTCCACAAGTATGATGTATGTGTTATTGGTAACTTCAGCTTGACGTTTTATGTGTTGCAGATAGTCGAGGGTCTCGGGAAATGATAATGATTGTGTTGTTATCGCGCGTGTGCGCAACGTAAGAGTACATATACCGTTAAGTATACTATCTGGATCTATTGATACGATTATATCAGGTTTACGTAACGATATACGTTGTATTGGTTTATTATACGTTGTATTACGTCTCATTATACGTTATTTCATTAAATGTTATATTATACGTTACACCCACCCCTATAATCCCCTCCCTCAAACACAAAAGCACGACAGGTTATGTCGTGCGATTGTGTGGTTACTCATTGGATGCGATGCAGTGCAGCACTACTTCAAAGTGTGAGGCTACTGACCGTGATGCACAATATTCCGGAGCACTTCTGCGAAGTTCAATCTGATCTACTGCTATCTTGGTACAGGAAGAGTTTATACCGCTTCGATTGATGATATCCGCAAACTCTCTGCATAGGTTTTGCTGTATTTGCATATTGTATTGCTTAATGAGTTCCTTATCCTCTCTGATTGCTTTCTCAGTCTCAGCCACTCGTTTCTCGGCCGCTTCTACTTGTTCTTTCGTTATCATAACGTCTACTTTTTATCTATGTTTTTTACTTTTTAGATACTTGAAAAACTCCATCAACTCTGCGCTGTAGAAGTTGAAGTAGCATATCGCTCTGCTCTCCATTATCTATGCGTTTTCTTGTTCTTGTTCTTCTTCCTGCGCTTGGCTATGGCCTTGCGCTTATCAGCATTGAATTTGGGTGACGCATGTACACTTATACTCTTACTTTTCTTTGAGGAAAATACGACCTTAAACCAACGCTTCACGGCATCCCATAAGGCATCATATACATCCCAACCATAATTTTCTCCTTCTACTGCCCATCTGGTAATCTCCCCTCCATTTTTTATAGGAGTCTTAAGTCTTGTGATTTTCGGTAACATGTTATTCTATTTTTGTCTGCTAATTCTTTGAGGGTATAGTTGATATACATCCTCTGCTTCTCATGCCTGATAATATCTACTTGATTATACATGTCCTTTGTTGTTATATTCCAAAAAATGTATGCATGAGCCTATCTCGGCTATTTTCTGGAGTTGCTCCTCGCTGTGGCAGAGGTAAGAGCATAATGGGAAGTGGTTCTCAATGTCCTCAATGTATACTGCATACCGCTTACACCTCTCTTTAGCTGGGCATGTCTCGTTGTTGCAATGTGTGATGTCGTGTGTCATAGCTATACCAAATTTTCAAGTGCGTATTTCAGTGCATCCTCAAGTGCAAATTCGTAGGTAGAATATCCATCTTTCCACTCTTCCGAAACAAAGGCATCAGTATTTATGGGCCATCGATATACAGAATAATCATAGGACGGATAATCTTCATCTACACCTTGCTGATAATCTATTGATATATGAATACCTTTCTCCTCTCGCAACCATCGCTGCAGTAGGCTCTGCGTTGGAGCCGAAACAATATCCTCTGAGCCATTGTTATAACAGGTATAACAGTCATCTGTTTCCAACTTCCAGCACGTAGAGTGTAATTCTATTCCTCGGAGTGTTTCCCAATAGTACTTCGTGGCTTGATAATAGTTGTACACCTTCTCATTAAACCCCTTCTCCTTTGCTAACTTGCACACCTCGTAGGTGCAGATTTCATCGTGTATCATAACTACTATTTATTTCTGTGGTCTAAAATCATCTTCACTACGGCTACGACTACAATTCCTACTATAGTTGTTGTTCCAATAATGGTAACTGCTAATATTTCATTCATATCACTCCTCCTCTTTTAGTTTTTCAATCATATTAAAAATAGCATCTATCAACTCTACACTGCGAAACGAGAAGTCCGCACCGAGAAAATCGGCATATTCAACGCACCACTCACCATCCAATAAACTGATGTTTAATGTCGAAGGCATTTCGTCCTCTTTCGCTATATTTTCAGGCAGCATCTCAATCAACTCGCCTATGGAGTAGGCTTTTCTTGCATCACTTGAAAATGGTCCTCTTTCACTTCTTACTTCGCTTTTCGGCTTTGGCAGCCCTAGTTCTACCAGCTTGACGGTCTGCGACTCGTTTGTGTACATCTTCATAACTACTTCTCCAAATACTCTTTGTTAAGTTCTCCTATATGTATCTTGCTTTGGATGGTGGCAATAACCTCTTCGTACCAATTACCAGATATATATATCCAATATTGTGATAAATTCGCTATCTCAATCAACCTATGAAGAGACCAAGCAGGGTGTACTTTGTCATTTAAATCAGAAGCAAGACGTTTAATCCTCTTATAAGGGTAGCATATCGGGTTTTCCGATAAACCTGACCACGCCATGTCCGCAGTCTCCTTCTTCAATCCCAAAGCAAGCAATCGTTCTGATTGCTCTTTGGTTGTACATATTTGACTATTGAATTTCATAACTTACTCCTACTTAACTAATTTAATTACAACCTGATGAGGACTATTTCCATAGCTTACTTCTGGAAATAAATCAGTTTTCACATCAGCAACAAAATCTCCTATCCATATTTGTTTACTGTAATTATCTACAAATTGTAATTTTGGTTTGTTACTAAATAAAGATAGTTTATTACTCAAATCTCTTGCTATCCAAAGTGTCATAACTACAAACTCTTTATCAATTCTTCTTTGGCGGGGTAAAGGTCTGCCTCTCGGTAATTCCTCGTAGGCATCCAATCATCTACCGCTTCTGCATCTTTCGGGAAGCCAATAGTGCATATAATAGAGGAAAGGCGCGAGTGCGGCTTGTGCGTCTTAAAATCATACAAGCAATCTGCAAATGCGGTGATACTGACTATAATACCCTCTGATGCTTGACCTTTCCTTTTTACCCACACCTCATCCCCGATGTTGTACTTCGTTTCGATTGTCATAGTGCTACGCTTCTAAAGTTAAATCATCAATAGTCAAAATACTCTCCGCACTATCATACTCGGTAATAATGAATTTAGTGCCAATGGGAAGCCACTCTATAGATAAATTGTCGTTAGCTCCATAATAGCCATATTCGAACTCCTCTCCAAAATGGGCTACAAGCCAATCTTCATCTATCTCTTCCCCGCGCCCATCCAATACCATTTGAACGATAGCAGGATGAAATACCAGCGTTTCTTTTAGTGCGGGGTTCCAACTTGACCAACCTGCGCCAAACGTGGGTGCTATTACAACCGCAACCATGCCATCTTTGATATGCTTCTCCATAAATTTAACTTATAAGTTTATTTCTTTGTCTACCCCCGCAACCCTCAAGGCATGCTGGAGCTGGTGAACGTATTTGATGTCTACACGACATACAGGGGGTGTAGATAACTCCCAATCTCCATCGCTGTACTTAACGATCCACAAGCCATCGCCTCTGAAGATGGCATAATTATCATCCTCGTATGTTTTGTGCACCTCATTATTTTCCAGTATCTCTGCTGTGATGGGGATGGGGTGAATATTGCAAGGGACATTAGTGCCAATCACGCCATTACGAAGAACGTCTACATGATAGTTGAAGCTACATCCCTGCCATATGCCCTCGACCTTGACGTCGTTGCCGTAATTATCTTGCACCCAATCTCCTACCGACAGGTCGCTTATCTTTATCATATCTTTGCTTTATTAGGGAGGGTTACCCCTCCCGATTATTATTTCTTGAAGAATTGAGCAAAACTGGTTGCTCCATACTGCCCCTTAGTCAGCTCGATGACTTCAGATATGGTGTACTTATCCCTCCTCTTATCTCCCAATATAGTCTCGCAGAAGTGGCGAGTGCCAAATGCACAAGCTCCTGTGATAGTACGGTACGCCTCGACAGCCTCAGCATGCGTAATCTCAGTCTTGAGAGTCCACATCTGATACTTCGCTGTATCTCGACTTGTAATCTTGTATATAAGAGAGTCTTTCGCCTCCTTGAGTGTAGCACCGTGCGCCCATTTGCCCTTTCCATCAGTTACAAGATATTCTATTTCTTTGCGCGCCACTCGCTGAACTCTCATCACCTTGCCACGTTCTGATATAATCTTGGTGAAGATGCCATCAACCTTGATGTAATTCTTGTTGCGCCATACATAGCGTATAGGAATGTATGGCAACTCTAAATTAGCCCCGATAAATCTCGTTACACTACCGAGGTCGAGGTCACCACCTACGGTTGGGTTGAAGCCCTCGGGGATGCTCGTTACACTACCGAGGTAGAGGCTACCACCTACGGTTGGGTTGAAGCCCTCGGGGATGCTCGTTACACTACCGAGGTAGAGGTAACCACCTACTCTCTCCTTGCCTGTTGCTTGCACCTCTGTTAGGTTACATTTCTCGCAAAATTCTTTTAGTGCCATAATTAACTTGCTTTAGATTGTTGTTGTACTTGTTGTATCTTCGTTGCTCCTGCTTGGAACATCTTTAGTATCTCGTCATACTCCTTTGGTTGGCTGTTGGCCTTGCCTCGGCATTGTACTACCTTGAGTGTCTTTAAGTCGAATTCTACAGTTGCTACGCGCTTATCTTGCCTATTACGCACCGAGAATATGAGGCAGTCCTTACGCTTATAGTAACCATTTGTGAACACACAGTGACGCATTGCTTCGCCCTCTTGCATAAATGCCTCTACATCGGGGAGTACCGAGGCGTGAAGTTTGCCATGCTTGAGCAGAATGCCGAAGTAGCACCCTTTAAGCTCCTTGTATTTGGCTATCGCCTTGGCATCACGCTTGAGTGTTTCAGCATCACGCTTGCGTTGCACCTCGGCACGTTCTCTCGCCAATATTACCTCCTTGCGGTGCATCAGCTTGTCGTGCTCGCGCTTGAGGTTACCGGGGCATATATACTTGGAATTGTGTGTGTCGAGGTTGAAGTATTCCAATAAGTCCAAGTAGTCGTACCACAAGCTCGCATCCTTGATGCGATAGCCGTTGCGCGTGGCGATATTCACGGCGTGTCGGTACTGCTGATACTTATAGCTTCCTCGACGTACATAGTAGCCGGCTATATCTAACTGCTTTTGTTTTAGAAGTGTCTCTGCGTTGTTATCTGTTAGTATGCTGGTCATTATCTCGTCTGGTGCTGCCGACTGGCAACGCAACGTGTATCCTCGCTTTCGGAATATGGGTAACACCTCGCTTCCTGGGCATATAGGTGCGCATATATTGTAGCGTGTACGAGTGTTGCCATATGCTGTGCTGTATATTCGGCGTATCTCCATTGGTGAGTTCCAGCTCCAACTATCTGTTGTGCTGCACTTCCAACTGGCAGATCGAGCTACTATAGTCTTATTGCCTTTGTTGTCTATCCATAGTTGCGCCACTTCTTGATGACTGTATGTTGTTTGTTCCCCTTTCTTTGAGTGTCGCCACGCCTGATAGTGTCTTACAACTTGGTAGTCACCTATGACAGAAAGCTGCGTAAAGTACCCATACTCTTGAAGCTTCTGTTTGCGACTATGCTCCACCTTGAGCTTTGCGCCACAAGCAGGGCATGTGCATCGCTTGTCATTGTCTATCGGTGCGAATATCGTCCCGCAGTCACTACACCATGCTGCCTGCTTTGTCGCAAATGCGGTGTGCTGAAATATCGCCTTGCGCGCCCATATCCGTTGTGCTGGGGATAGCGGCGGTAGTTGTTGAGCAAGGCGCATTACCTCTCGTTGTTTGTTGTTGCGCGGTTTCATAGCTAAAAGAGTGTTGGTGCGTTAGTGTTTGCTGTCTGTGGTGTGCGCTTAACCTTCTTTGTGGGTGCTTGCATCTTCTTTATCTGCTCCTCAATGAAGCGTGTTTCTGCTATCTGCTGAAGCTCTGCCTTGCGCGCCTCGGCCACTTCTGCGGTTGCTGGTACTACCACGTGACACTGTGGTGCGCTATCCGCTTTAATATTTGCTTCGTCGTAGTAGTGTACTGCCATACCCAGCACCTCATCATCTGTTAGCGCATTGACTTTCATTCGTTGCACCTCGTTGATGATGTAGTTGCAACACTCCTTAATGCTCTTGCCGTCGCGCTTGTACGCCTCGACAAATAATGGGTCACTCGCTGCTCGTTTGTCGAGCATTGCTTTAATCGCTTTGTTAAAGCTGCTCGTTGTGTTGTTCTCTTGTTTTGCCATAGTGCTATTCTTTAGTTGTTGTTTTTGCGTTGTTTTATGCGTTTTGACGCATTTTCTCTCTGCGGTTAATAAACTTATCAACTCTCATTGTTCGTTGCGGTATATCGTTTAATTTGTGCGTTTAAGCGCTATCTTTACTTCGCCATTCATGCACCCTGCAAGAAAAGATGCATAATATGTTAAGGTTTCGGCGCTACATCTACTGCTGCAGCACACTCTTACGCTACCATCTTCGCGGTCTACCTTGTCGATGCCTCTTAAGACTTCTGTTGCTTTGCCTTCCTCAAGCTCCATACACACATCCTGCATAGCATTGAGGAATTGCTCCGGGAAGCGCTTTTTCTCTTTATCCTCCTGCTCCCACGCTTTTGCTGCGGCAATTCTGTTTTTTATCTTTTGGCCGTTACCTCGCTCCCAGCCTTGAGCCTCGTAGTGGTTGTAGAAGCGCTCAACCTCGTATGCAGGTTTCTCAAAGTTTTTAAGAAAAAAGATTTTGAAAATAATGTCTCTCTCTTTGTCCTCGCGCGTATGCGCGCTTACTGTACATAAAGAGATATTATTATTGTTATTATTGTTTATTTGTTTAGATACATTTAATGTATCATTATATAGTCCGTTGTTTGTCCGTTGTTTGTCCGTTGCTGGAATGTTGCTTTGTCCGTTATTTTGTCCGTTGCTTGTAAAATTATCATCTTGGTATCTATCATAGTTACAAATAGTTATGATAGTGTATTTGTTCGTTGATTTGCATGTTATTTCGCCCGTTGATTTTAGGCGACCTATACAAGTCCTTGTCTGTTGCGCTGAAAGTCTCAAAGCTTCCATAATCTTCGGCGTGGTGGTTAATATTTGCCCGCGCTTGATGACTTGCCCTTGCCACTTCTTGTCAGCATAGTTGGCGTTTAGAAGAAGCCAAATAAATAGCTGCACCATTTCTGCCTTGTCAAACCACTCCCATGTTAGGAACTTGCGGTGTAGTGTTATCCATCCCTCCATATTACTTACCAAACCATACATTAGTTAGTTGTCTTTCGCCTGAATATACAGCCCATATCCCGGGCTTACGTTGCCTCAATTCTAAATTATCCACACGCCCGAAGCGCTTGTAATTACCACATAAGTCTACTACCCATCCTATCTTGCCCTTGCAGGGTCGTATAGCTCTGCCTACCATCTGATAGTATAGCGCCAGTGACATTGTTGGTCGCGCTAACACCACCGTGTCAAGCTCTGCGAAGTCGAAGCCTGTGGTCAATACACCTACGTTGGTGACTACACTTATGCGGCCTTCCTTGAACCGGTGCAATATACTTTCTCTTTCATTTGCTGGCGTGTCACCTGTGACTACTGCAGCATGTTTTCCCAACACCCTCGCGAGGTGTTCTGCCTCATCTGTGAAGCGCGTAAACACCAATATCGACTTGCGACCAGCGTTGAGCAACCTATTGACTACAGATGCAAGCTCCTCGCTGAACTTTACCTCCTCGTAGTGCTTGCGCACACTGGCATCCGTATAGTCTGCGCCTGTGCTGTTGAGCTGTAGGCGTGATATGTTGATGATGGGCAGCTGGTAGTAGTTGAGTTGCGATAAAAAGCCCTGCTCCAACAGCGTGCGCACCTGTACATGATACAGCAAGCAGTCGAATATGCGAGGTCGTGTGCGTGTCAAGAAGCGCAGCATCGAACCATAGAAGCGACTTGAATATAGACGGTAGGGTGTAGCAGTGAGTCCTATGACCTTGCAGCCTATCGCATCGATGAACTCCTTGTACATTCCTGCCTCGGCATTGACAAGATGACATTCGTCTATTATAACATAGCGGAAGCGTCGGAAGTAATCCTTGTAGTTCTTGACGCTGCCTATCGTTGCAAATGTGACCTTACACACAGCTCGGCTATTGAACGATGCCGAGAAGATACCGGCATCGATAACACCATACGATAGTAGCTTATGATAGTTCTGCTCGAGTATCTCCTTCGAGGGTTGAAATATCAACACTGGAGCATCGAGCCTATAGGCGATGTTGGCTATTACGAGACTCTTGCCAGCACCTGTGGGCAACACTATCAACCCATTCCCCTTGTTGGGGGAGTCGAAAAAAGCCACAGCAGCATCCACAGCTTGTCGTTGATATGGTCGTAGTTCGTACATTAGTCGGTTTGAAAACACCTCCAAAGGTGTGTGCGCCTTTGGAGGTGCGCGTGTGACTGAATATTAAAAATAATTTGCGACGTATCACTTGTTTAAGGCGGGTCTCTTATCATAGGGTTTGCGTTTCTTCATGTCACGCATAAGCAACATAGCTTTCCTTCGGCGGTTTTTTGCCTGAATATCCCCTCCGCATGGCAGTTGCTGTGTGAACGCCGACAATATCTTCATTATGTCGCTATATTGCTTGTTGCTTATGCTGTACATAGTTAGAATGGTAGGTCATCATCATTAATTGGTGTGTCATCGGCGACTGCTGGCGTAGCTCTCACAGCATCGGGCTGTGTTGCGGCCACAGGTGTTGCCGTGTCGTCGTTGCCGAACTTGCTGGGCTTGAGGTTGCCGATGTAGTAGTTGACACCCTCCTTGCGGTCACCTTTCTTGACACTCATCTTAACTGCGTGTGTTGCGCCATACTGCGATGGCTGGCGCAGTTCGTTTACCTCAATATTAAGGTACTTCTTCCCATTCTTGGATGTTGTGATAAGCTCTCTCGGGATGTCAGAGAGGCATATTGAGCCATATAGGTTTGCCATAGTTACTTCAATAGGAATGTTCGTGAGCCCGGTGTTGTGTACTGATACTTCGCAAAGGTCTCGGGCATATCCTTTGCGAATTGCTTCTCATCAAACTTTGTGCGGTCTTTCCCTGCGCGCCATGTGCATAGTGGCTTATCTGACCCTGGGATGATGAGGGCCTCGGCATCGCCCATGGCCATCTTGATGTTTGCCTCGAGCTCCTTCTTGCGCGTGTCGAGTGTTGCAAGCTCCTCGCGTATCTCCTTCAGTGCCGCACAGTCTGCTACGAGTGCTTCATCTGCTGTTATGACTTTGCCTTCCAAGTGGCGAGGATTCTTGAGCAGCACATCCTCCACGTTGATAGCCAACGGCTCTTTGTCTCCAAGGATGTTATCCACCCAGAAACGTGTTACCTCCTCGACCATCCATGCATAGAAATCTCGGTCAAGAATGAAGTCGCGGTAGCCGAACTCGCGCCCGGCAGTGAGCCACGCTATTGCGCCTTGCTCAAGCTCGGCAACACCAAGCTGATATTGCAACTGGCAAAACCAATGCTGTGGTACGCTGTCGCCATCTACCTCCATCTGCGTTGTCTTGCACTCCACGATGCCCTTGTTGCTTGACTTCTTGGGCATGCCGGGCAACCAAAATGTACGGTCGGGTGATACACGCAAATACTGGTGTTCCTTGTTCACGATGAGCCAGTCGCCTGCTGAAGCTTTGATGATCTCTTTGCCTGTTGCATCGGCATAGAAGCGTGCTACAGCATCCTCGAGGTAGTGCCCAGCACGCATTGCGAAGTTCTCCTCAGGGGCAGGGTCGAGACCCTTCTTTTGTCGCCATAGTTGGTAGGGAGTCTGCCACTTATTCAAGCCGAGGATTGTGCCCACCTCGCTTGAACCTATGCCTCCCTTGCGGAGTTCCAACCACGCATCGCGGCTCTTTGGTCTATATATTATTGTACTCATAATCGTTGTTGTTGCGGTTAATGGGAGGGTGTTACCCCTCCCGGGTTACTACTTCTTGTCTGCCTCGATAGATACCTTGCGGTACTCCTTGAGGAGCTTCTCAATCTCGAGTGAGGTTTTGCGTGCTCTTGCTCCTGCAGCCTTGTTACCCTTTGTGAGATTTGTTTTTGCATTCTCGGCGAAGCTTGCCATCGCATCAGTGATGCGCACTACTAAATCTAGCATAGTCGTTAATGTTATATGGTTAATAACTGGGTTAAATGTTCATCGTTAGTTCTCCTGTTTCTGCATCTACTACTACCTCGGCATCTTCTATAGCATCTGCTTTCGTCTGGCGCGCCATAGCGTCTGTGGCTCTTTTGCGCAACTCCTCGGCTCTTGCTCTGGCAGCCTCTGCCTGTGCGCTTGTTGTGTCTACGGCAATATCTTCAGCCTCCTCTGCTGTAAGTAGACCCATGCTGATCTCTGGGCAATAGACACGCTGCCAAAAGGCTGCCGCACGATAGCGCAGCATCTGATTAGGCATTGATAACCATTTGCTGCCTTGCTTCTTCGTCCATCCCTCCTTGTTGGCCATGTCAATTGTGATCCAGTCACCATACAAAGGCTCTTTGTGCTCCTTATCCTGCGCCTCATAGGCGTAGCAGCGACAGCCGTACTGCGGAGTGCCCTCCTCGCCCTTAAACTCGAATCGTAGCGGCGAGAAGCGCTTGCTGGCATTAATTGACGCTATCAGGAACTTGCTTGACCAAGCAGGGTTGCCGTGAACAATATACAAGTTCTGCATGACCATCAATGGTACTACGCCCATGCGTTCTGCCATTTCAAGGGCAATGACACAGTTACCGAGATTATTGCGGTAGGTGTCAGGCACGATGGTGGATGTCGTGAGTGCTTTCGCCTTGCGCTGAATAATCTCAAACTGCTTGGCTGATTGACCTGCTGGAGTGAGGTCGTAACTTTCAACTTGCGACACCACCTGTGCCGTAGTTGCATTGTTTTCCTTACACATACTATTTGAACGATTTAACTAAATGTGATAATGCTGCGTTTACATCTGCCTTGCGACCCTTTACGTATAAGAAGTTGTCAGGGTTAGGCTTCTTTGTGACAGGGTCAATCTCGTTGCTGTCTACGGCAGAGATGATTATAGCCCTGCCATCGCGCTGTGTAACCCAATCTTCCATATGGGGAAGCGCTTCGAGTAAGTATTTCATGCTGTTCTGTTTTGTTTGCCATCTTACAGCTTCCGGCATTGCTTTGAGCAATAGATGGGATTCGAACCCACGACCTTCGGCTTGGGACGCCGACATTCTACCGCTGAACTACTATTGCAGGTTAGAGCAGCAGAGCCTCACGGGAAAATACTGCTCGGTGTTAAAAACAAAAGTGCAAAATGTGAAAGATACGTTACTCGCGTGTGTGGACTGTATAATGACCGAGTTACGCATAAGAACGCTACGCATTTAACCCTGCGCCGGGCATCTGACACTGCTGTCATTGAGGGTAGCGTAGCGGTCAAGCTATCTACCCAGCCACATGAGCCGTCACGGATGATGTGGTGCTGTCCATACGGACTAATTGAAACACAACTTTAACTTACCTTTATGAAAAAACCTGTTGGGTTGTGGCTACAAGCTCAACCAAGAACTTATAGCCTCCGTTGCGAGCCTCACGGCTGGCCCGGTCAAACAAATACTAAAACTTTAAAACTACATGTAACAGTTATGACTGCTTATTCATCTTTGAGGGCAAGAGTTCGTAGTACTCATCTTCTGATGGCAACATCTGAATGAACTCCTCCTCTATTGGGTCGGTGTAATAGTCACTAATATCGATGTATAATCCTGTCATGGCTACTCTGGTATTATGTTGTTAAGGAAGTCTGCGAGATTGTCGCGGAATGGCTCGTAACGTAGCGTGAAGTACCCGGTTATCACTAATGGAATCCAGCACGCGAGTATCGGGAAGTAATCTACACCTATCGTTAGGAATAGCATGCTTGCAGCTACGGCAATATAGCAAAGTGATATTTTAGTTTTGGTCGTCATCGTTGTTGCGGTTTAAAGGTTAGCGAATAGTGTAGCTTAAGCACTCTTCTGCGCTTGGAAATATAGGCCAGTTGTCGGGTAGTTCTATCTTCTCTGCTTCCATCTCAAGCTCGTCACATCGTGCGTATAACTCCTTGAGGTTATCTTCTATACATTCTATAGCTTCCCACTTGTAATCCACGTTATATCTAAACTCTACAGCTTCATCAGACATCGCGTGAACATCATTGAGCTCTGCCTCCAAGGCGCTTATCTCATGCTTGATATCATCAAGCGTTTTTTGTACTTTTTCCATAACTACAGAAATTGCCAATATCTCTTAATCTCTTTGCCTGTATAGTAGCGGCGGCCCGTGCTTCTTCTGTAGCTGCACTTTATGAGGCCTTCCTCTGTGTGGCGGTGGAGTGTGCTGCGGTGTATTCCAAGAATGGCTGCAGCCTGTGTAACTGATAATTGGTCAGTGTCGTTGATGATAGGTATTGTTGCGGTCATCATAGTTGTAGATTGTTATCGTGGTTTGTAAAGCATGTGTTGTATTAGGATACCTCGTACTCCTGGCACAGACCTGTTAGTTCTTGACGCAATGACAGTGAATAGTCTATTGGGCGATGCCTTGGGGCACTTCTCAATTAGCTCCGCGTACATCTTGCATATCTCCGAGTGCTGCGCCTCGCGTTCCTTCTCGATTGGTGTTCTTAAATCAAATCCTCCCATACATTTATCGGTTTATTGCTGTTAGACCATAGTTGGCTACGTTGAGCATTATCCACTCATATTCATTCTCGGGGATATAAGCGCGCACGAAGTTGGTTTTAACGATAAACCAGTAACCTTCGCCCTTCAATGCGTACTGCTTGAGGATGTCGAGCAGTTGCTCGTATGCGTCACCCATGAAGTCGCTTTTCCAGAATGTAAATTGCATTTTCATACACTTTTTGGTTTATTCCGTTTTTATTATTATTTTTGTTACGAATTTTGTAAGTAGTTTCGTAATTCTTTTGCAAAGATAGAAGATTTTCTCATAATAAACAAATTTTTTAGAAGATTTTTTATTGCAAAAATTGAATGTACTCTATTTACTAACTATTAAACCATTGATTTTATGGCAATTAAAGAAAGGATGCTTGAGTTTATTGAGAGCATGAATTTAAGCAAGAAAGAGTTTGAAACTGCATCAGGTCTATCAAATGGTTATCTTAACAACTGCAAAGGCAATGTAGGTGCAGCTAAATTAGAAGGTATTCTAACCGCATATCCACAGCTCAATAGAACGTGGCTACTCACAGGCGAGGGTGAAATGCTTATAACCGATACTACACCGCTTAACGTGGAGGCTTCGATAATAAAAGAGGATGAGACGGTAGAGGTAGATATAGAACGGCTGATGAAGGAGCAGGGCGTGACTACAGCGCAGTTGGCGGCCACAATAAACGAGAGTGTAGACTATATACGCAGTTGCGGAGGCAAGCTCCATCCTCACCACATCCTGCTACTACAAGGTCGCTTCGGGGATGAGGTAGTGGATGCATATTCAAAGTACAACAATGTGGTAGAGGTAGAGATAATAGAGGAGTTTCCAATTATTTCAGAAGCGGCGACAACAGACCCAAACACAAACATCGTAAAATATGTAGAGGAAAATGGCTCGGAACTTGAAACGATAAACCCCAACCTGTTGCTTACTAATGCAAAGGTAGATGTGGCAGAACGTATAAAACGCACATCTATGCTTCCTACATTTCAGCCCGACGACACGGTGTTTATCCGTTTTCTCAAAGATAAGATGAAGATTGTAGATGGCGAAACCTACTATCTCGACTGCAAGAATAGACCTACGATGATACGCCTCGTAAAGTTCGAAGGGTGTGACAAGTTGCGCCTGATTGCCAAAAACCCGCAATACGGAGATATAGTTATTGACCGCAACGATATTATAAATATAGGTGTGGTGGTGGCGTTGTTCCGAATGACATTCGGCGACCAATATTCAGAGATTGAGGCTATACGCAGGGAGAAAGATGCAGATCGTGCCAAGAAGGACTCACAGATAGACAATTTCATAGATATGCAACGAGAAATGGTTGCCGAAATACGCGAGCAGGGCAAGCGCAACGATAAGGAACGTGAACGCGTGGATAAGTTGATTGAGAAGATTCTGAGGGAGTAACGTATGGAAGCAATAATTTGCATTGTAATTCTCCTTGGAATTATACTTATATGCGCTTGGGTTGCAGATAGGGGTACAGAGAAATTTGCCGAGGCTGAACAAAAACGCCAGCAAGCTGCTGCGCAACTTTTAGAAAGATTAAAACCGACGCAAACAGATTGGCAGCTACCACCTGAAGAACTATTCACAATAAGTGTTGATGACTTTATGCAATACGCACCGTACTCATCCGAACGGCTCAAATCTGAATATCACCAAGCCTTATTATGGGGTCGGCAATATATCGAAATACCCATTGCAGATTTTGAAGAGGCAAAGGATAAATACACTAAGATGCGTCTGTGGGAACGAGATGCAGCTATTACCTGTTGCCGCAACAACGATGGCATTGCCTTTGAAAAAGGAGGTGGAATTGAAGAGGCGATAAAAGTATATGAGGAGAATATTGAGCTTGGGTTTCCTGCGATGCATTCATATACTCGGCTAATGATTATATACCGCAGGCTTAAGGACTACGACAATGAGCAGCGCGTAATACGTAGGGCTATCGAGGTCTACGAGAAGGCTGGATTAGCGGCAGACGATGTCGATAAATGGAAACTACGAATGGAAAAATCTAAATTGCTACAATCAAAACGAACCAATAAAAACTAACAACTATGGACAAATTCTACATTATTTTTACAGTTGTAAGCGTTATCGCTGGACTATTACAGATTATCCTATTCTTCAAGGTTTGGGGGATGTGCAACGATATTAAGGCGTTGCGCAAGGCGACAATCAAAGAAGAGGGTAATACTATACCAGAAGAAGATAAAGCGGACAATAGCCTTTCGTGGTTAGTTGCGATTGCTGTAGTCGCAGTTGTTGTCATCGTAATTGCTTGCTTAAAATAATATGAACACACGCCTCTCCCAATTCATCGACTATGCCACCGGTGGCAATAGAGCCGAGTTTGCTCGCATCTGCGGGTGGACGCCACAGTATGTTTACAACCTAACAAAGCTAAACAACTTTGGCATCACGCCTGTGCTGACACTCCTCGAAAAGTTCCCCGAGTTGAGTGCGCGCTGGTTATTGCTTGGCAAGGGCGATATGCTCACTCCGCAGATTGACACCCTAAAGCAACACCTATTACGCTTACTCGAGCTCGACCGTTACTTGTGTGTTATGACGGATGAAGAACAGCAGCAGGTTGTAGCTGGTAACTTTGATTTCGATGAGCAGACATTTGACAAATGGCGGTCACTTCTTGCGACCCGCAATGCAGAACGTGATGCTCGTTTTGCAGAGGCTTTAGCGCGGCAGCAAACTCTCAAAAAAGAGTAAATCCGTGCAAAATCCGTGCAACTATTATAGATAATGATTGTAACTTATTGATTTACATTTTATTACAATAGTGCCGAATACGTCTGGGGGGCGTGTTGTCGCAAGTTCGAATCTTGTCATCCCGACCCAACTGAAAGGCGTTGCAACTCAATAACTTAAGAGATTGTAACGCCTTTATTTCTCCCTCAAAACAGCCGTATCGGCAATAAAAAAAACCTTATTTCGGTCTTTTTTTGCATTATTTGGTCGCAAATTGTCGCAAAATCCGTGCAAAAATCCGTGCAAGTGTTTTTTAATCGAACAACGGCTATGGCAACAATCAACTTTTACCTTGACACCCGAGTGACAGGCAACGATAAGCCTGCTCCACTTAAAATATCAATTCGTCACCGCAACAAGGCCACGTATGTGCCAACAGGAGTTTCGCTGCTGCCCGAGCAATGGGATGAGCTCGCGCGTAAGGTTGTCAATCATCCTCGCAAGGCGGCATACAACAATATCATCGCGCACCGCATCCTTGATGTCGAGAGTGAGGTGCTGCGTCTCTCGGAGCAGGGCGTGCTCTCTTTTATGAAGATGGCTGAGCTTCGTGCTGCAATTATGCAGATGCTCGACCCACAAGCAGAGAACGACCCCAGTAGATTATTTATTAACCGTTTTCGCCGATTTGCAGCAGGAAAGGACAATGCGCGCACCCGGGAGATTTACGAGGCAACACTATCGCGTATTTATGCCTTCGACAAACACTGCGAGCAACTAACCTTTGAGGAGGTGGATAAAGCGTGGCTATGTCGGTTTGAGAAGTTCCTCGCGAGCACATCGCCATCAGTAAATGCTCGTGCTATCCACTTGCGCAACATACGCGCTGTGTTCAATGACGCCATAGATGATGAAATAACACATGCTTACCCGTTCCGCCAGTACAAGATAAAGCGTGCTGCCACAGCCAAGCGTTCTCTCTCTGTGGAGGCGCTACGCATATTGTTTGACTATCCTGTCGAAGAATACCAACGTAAATATCTCGACATGTTCAAGCTCTCGTTCTATCTTATAGGCATTAATATAGTCGACCTCTGCAAGCTTAAGCGTGTAGATGGTGGGCGCATAGAATACATACGTTCAAAGACGCACAGATTATATTCTATCAAAGTTGAGCCTGAAGCGCTGGAGATAATCAATCGCTACAAGGGTAAGGATTGGTTGCTCGACCCTCTTGACCGCTATGATAATTATAAGCAATATGCACGCCGTTTGAATGGCGCATTACAATCTATAGGGGAGGTTGAGATAGGCAAACAAGGAGTCAAGAAAATCAAGCCTTTATATAAAAAAATCTCAACCTATTGGGTGCGTCATACATGGGCAACAATAGCAGCATCACTTGACATTCCCAAGGAGACTATCGCCGCAGCACTCGGTCATGGAGGCAACACTGTAACGGATATATACATAGACTTTGACCAGCGCAAGGTAGACGAGGCAAACAGACGAGTGCTCGACTGGGTGCTGTATCAGAAGAAATAAAGATGCCCCACGCGAATAGCAAGCGTAGGGCACAATCAACGGCACAGCGTAGTGCCATTGCCGCAACAACGTAGCAAAGGTAATGAAAATTATGCGACACTCCAAATTATCGGCGCATAAACTCGCAGACAACCGCATCAACAACGTGAGTTGGGGTCTCGTCGTCAAGAATAGCAAGTATGTTATCCATGTCGTTCATAATCCAATTGGTTACATTTTGTTACCGCGTCGGCAGCAATCACAAAGTAGGGGCTTAACAGCTGGAAATATATTCTTTGCCAAGTCACCCTCAAGGTAGGCTATATCTTCGCCCGTGAAACTCATCTTATCCCACTTGGCTATATATGCAGTTAGGTGGGATAACTCGTGCATCAGGCTGTTGTAGAACTCTTGAGCCGAGCTTGTCAAAGCAATGACCATAACAGCCTCTCGCATCTTTGGGGAATAATAGGTCAAGCCAGTGTCAAGCCTGCCAGCATATAGACTATCCTCCGCGCTACGAATATTCCTTCCGCGACAACCCAAGTCGTGCATCTTATCAAGTATCTCGTCAGCATAATACTGCGAGACCGCATAATAAGCATGTACGACTATGTCGTAGTTGTCGAGGTATATTCTTTGTCGTATCATAGTCTATATCATTTCTTCCCAATCGATAGGGATGCCGTTACCATCCATCTTCGCCATCCACTCGAGGAATACGCAATAAGGGCTACAATCCACATCGTCTATGACATCCTTTATGCCGAGAGCAAGGTGAGCCTCGTCGGGAATGCTCGAATGGTACTTGTCTGCCTTGAGCATGTTGGCAACATACACATAATTGTAGCCTATGTTATTCTCCAAGGTCACATTGTTGCGCTTTAGGAGCTCATCTACTTGCTCTTTAGTCCATGGCTCAATGCGTTCCTTCTTGCCTGTCGCAGGGTTTGTCTTGCGCATACGCGACACCGCCCACTCGCACGCCTTCTTGTTGAATGTATAATCATTGTTGCGTAGATATGCCCTCATTTCATCTGGGATAGGGTCATAATCCTGTAATGGTCTTTTCTGCATAATATTACATGATATAAGGGCAGGGCATAGCCCCGCCCGGTTAACTATCTACGATAACGGCCACGTGAGTCTCTGCGACGTTCGCCCATGTCGTCCTCCTCCCAGTCATCGCGTTCGCGTCTGCGTCCCATAGGCTGACGATTGCCCATGCGATCACGATCTTCGTAGTCGTCATTCTCGCGGTAACCCATTTCTTCATCCTCCTCCAGCGACTCGACGCACTGCATGACCTTGCCCATGTACTTCAACGCCTTCTCTACGTTGTGGGATAGCTTCTCGCGCTTATCTTCTGTGATTTCAATTATTCTCATTGTTCTTCTTGTTTTTTGTTGAGACATCATTGCTCAAGGCTCGGAGAAATGCCTCCAATTTCTCATCTATGCGCCCGATAGAGTCCTCTATGCCCCCGATCTTATCTTTGAGATTGTTGATATCTTCATCTCTCTGCTGCTCTTTGGCGAGTTGTGGGTTGAGTACTCGTTTCATCTCTGCGCAAGCTGACACAATGTTTACATTAAGCTCGTAGCCGTCAACAATAGCCTGGCTGGTACGTTCTATACCGTCTACCTCTGCCAATACAGCTTCTCTGTTATCGCTGATGACTATATGCGGGTGGCCATCAGGAGAGCATATGCTTTGTGCCGCGGGCAACTTCTTGAGGTCGATACTCTCGTTACCTATGCGCACCGAGAAGTCTATTACGCCATCCATAGGTTGGCTCATCATTGGCATTGTGGGTGTGCCATAGCGTGAGTACACGTCACTGCGTTTCTCTACATAGCCGACACTTAACTTTGGTATTTCATTTGTCTTATCGAGAATGTATATAGGGGAATTCTCTCTCAATCCTTGAAACATATGATATCACATTACGTTAATTACTCTTTTGCTTTAGCCTACCAAGTAGGGAGATAGTAGTTGCAACCTACCTCGCGCCTCCTCGTAGAATAGATGATATACGCCTGTGCCAGCAATGTCGGCAACAGTGATAGGTGCATCATCAAGACCTACGATTGGCACGTTAGGACCTCCCTGCGAGGTGAATACTACAGGAAGTGTTGCTGTAGTCCCCGTAGGTATCGCCTGTGCGAGGTAGGCATACAGCCCACCGAAGTAGGGTATGCCAAAACCTCGACGGCGAGGGAATATAAACTGCACCTCCGTAGTGGTAACATTTACCGATAGACTCTGAATAGCCTCGGGTGGTGTTGTTCTTGCCATAGTTCCCTCCTTTCTCGGCTATACGAAGCCGTTGTTGTTAAAGCCCCAGCCATTGAGGCCGAGTCCCCAGCCTACGCAGTTAGGCACTGCTGTAGCCTCTGCGTATGGCAATGTTACAGTTCTGGGGAGCTTGCACTTGATGCCCTCTACCTCTGCGAGTATTGGGTTGGTTGCTGCAGCAATCATGCCCCCAATCTTACAGGTCTGCTTCTCGTCACGAAGTGTAGCGAGCTCGCGCTGAAGCTCTCGCATCTCGGCGGCGCGCTGACCCTCGACGATGCGTTCTGTTGATGCTGCGATGGCGCGTTCAAGGTTGCACGTCTGGTCGCGGAGTGCATAGCCTACATCCGCGAAGCCACGAGTAGCGGTAGCCTCCACTCCAGAGATAGCACCCTTAAGGTCGCAGCAGCAAGATGCGAGCTGTGATGCCAACGAAGCGTTGCCGCGTTCAAGAGCATTGATAACCTGCTGCTGGCCTAAACCGGTCTGTGCGCTGAACTGACATATCTGCGCAGACAAAGACTGCAAGGCATTCTGAATGTCTCCAATGCCACAGTTGAAGTTGTTAGCAAGCTGGCCAATGGCGTTGCCGTTGCCGTTAATAGCTTGCATCAATAACTCACGACCTGTAGAGTTGTTGATCTGTGACGATAAGAACTCGTAGCCGTTACCATTGCCACATCCATTATTGCCCCAGCCGCCGAAGCCGCCACGACCCCATAGGAACAACAAGAAGAAAGGCCATAGGTAGTTCATGCCGCCGCCGAAGCCGCCACCGTTCATCATTGACGCCCACATGAGATTGGGGTCAAAGCCGTTTTGAGAGTTGCCACCCTCGCCAAACACATAAGTTTTAGTCTCTGACATATTAAATAATTTTAAGTTGCGAGAAACACCATTGTTTCCCACAGCAAAGGTGAAGAATCCGTAAACGAATAACGAGTTACGATTTCCGAGAATACGGAAACGATTTCCGAAAAAACGGAAGTCTTATGTGATGGTTATGTGATTATCGGTGGTAGAAAAAAGAAAGATTTATTTTTGCTGAAAATCCAATACACTCCTAACTCCCTATAATAATGCAACTTACTTTCTTTTTTCAAAATAATAGAAATAAAAAGGCTTATTGTGCTTATGTGACTATGTCACGCTTTGAAGTATATATAAGAATGGGAGCTTGCAACATAAGAAGAACGGTTGCAAGAAAGGTTGCAAGCATCTTAGGGAAAAGATTTTTCCTTAACATCAACAAAAAAGCGAGGTGCTACCCTCGCTTCTTAACATCACTGTTAGGTCTTGTCTAACAATCTCGTATGATTGAGAATATAGGCTATACGCTTGGGGCAGTAGCCTGTCCTCCGACTAATCAAGCTATATAGATAGCTCTTACTGATGGCGTAGTATAACTCGCCTAATTGGGTCCGCAATTCATCGTGAATAGCGTGTACCTCATTGTGGTCATTGATAACTCTTATCGACTGATTATCTCTTACTCTATGCTTATTCATAATGTACTCCCACCTTGCAGGTGCAAGCACTTCGTCGTAGAGCCTACTCTTGTCCGTGTGTCGCACTTGCACCTACCTCCGTGGGTGGAGTTGTAGGTGGCTCTACGACGCATGGGCACTCGTCGCCCCAATAGATAAAAACTAAATCCTCCATAGATGCTGAAGTGTCACTCTGCGCTTGCGCATCTGCCGAAGCGATGCACGAAAGTAAAATAACATAGTTAGTGATAATGATTAGAAAAAAACATTCATTTCTGCTCCAACAACATCTTTATTGTTGAATCGCATATACTTTGCTCCAATACTAACCCTCTCCTTAATCATCACGCCTCCTCCAATGCCCAGGACATCCTTGCCAGCGAGTGCCGATACATAAGGTCGTATCCACTTGACTGGTCGCTGCACAACACGAGTCTCTGTTTGCGTATAGATGTCTATACTCTCAAGCACAGGCGAATACTCGCCAATCCTCGGGCCACTAATCGTAGCCTTGTATTTCTCATCCTCATAGACCTTGCGTTCAATATCAACAGCCACCTCGGAGCTATCACGTTCAACAACTCCTACAGACACGCTATCTGCAACATCATCCTTTGGAGCAGTCACACGTTCAGGCACTTTGATATAGATTGTCGTAATCTTTTCTACAGTATCGGGCAAAGG
>ERZ808034.4-NODE-4-length-42568-cov-3.508225_pt1 | contig 42568 bp, 47 predicted proteins | sample MGYA00380188_ERZ808034 | MGnify/ENA primary metagenome ERZ808034 (study PRJEB31490, sample SAMN06133380) | cow dung metagenome | isolation source: M12 | host: cow | place: China: Chengdu | collected 2015-05 ...
CTTTGGTATCGAAAACAAGTTCAGGTCCAAGGTCGAGGGCTGAGACAAGATGTGCTGTGTACCCGAATGGAAGTTCTTCCGGTGTTTCAAGTCTGCTTGGCAGTCTGTCTGAGAGTTTCTGTTCCTGGAAGATGATATCATCTGCATCATCACCTTTCAGTACTTTTTCTGCCTCGCGGGTGAGCCTGACAGGCATTACTGCATAGACATCTTCATCAAACAGATGTTCGGCGTATTTTCTAAGTACGTCTTCTATGAGGACAAATGTGTTTGTCCTGCCTTTGACAGGAAGGTAGCGTCCAATCTTGTCTATGATATTCTGGATTGGTACTGCTGCTCTTCCGTTTCTGGTCTCTGCAAGGAGGGCAAATCCTTCCAGATGTTCATCGAGACGCAGGTCTGTGAAACGTTCACCGCGGAGGATTGTGTATTCTTCATCCTTTATCTGATCTAAGAGATTTTCCTTTTCATCTCTGGTACAGTCAGACCATGTGATGATATGGATTCCTTTTGCGTCAAGTTCAGGTGCGAGTTCTTTTCTCCAGAGTGTGGATGCTTTTCGCATGAGTACGATTACCCGTGAGTAAATCATCTCAAGTGTTGTCACACTTCCTGCAACTTCGAGAAACTCTTCACTGTTGATGCGGGAGTTTTTCTGATACTCAGGTACTCTCACCTGGAAAAATTCGTCAAAGTTTCCAGACACGATGCTGAAAAAATTGACGCGTTCAAGAAGAGGGGTGTTTGGATTTGCAGCTTCTGCAAGAATCCGTTCATTGAATTTTATCCATGACAGTTCCCGATTAAAGTAAAGACCTTCGTCTTCTGCGAGTTTCGAGAGGTCTTTTAACGGGATGCGGTTTTTCTTTTTCTTTCCCATATTTAGAGCAGGTAGCAGTCGCCTGCGATGACGCGCTCTACATCTCCGTCGTCTCTGTGTACGAGGAGTGCTCCGCGTTCATCGATGTCGATTGCTTCGCCGTCGAATCCTTCGTGGAGTGTGCGGATTCTAACACGGCGGTGTAATGTGTGCGAGAGGCTTCTCCATTCACGGAACAGCGGCTCGGTCTCGCCTTTTAAGATCATTGCGTATCTTCTCTCAAACTCTTTGAGGAAGACAGCGAAGAACTTTGCACGTTCTACTTCGTGTCCGAGTTCATCAGAGAGGGATGTTACGATGTCGCTTAAGCTCGGCATTGATTTTTCGACGGAGAGGTTTACATCTACTCCGATTCCGATTAAGCAGTAACGGATTCTTCCTTTGTCTGCGGAGAGTTCGAGGGTTGTTCCGGCTACTTTTTTGTCTCCGATGAAGACGTCGTTTGGCCACTGGATGAGGGCTGAGAGACCGAATTCGTGGCGGATTGCTTTTGCGAGTGCTAAGGAGGCGGCAGCCATGATGACGAAGGTGTTTTCTACGTCAATGTCAGGCTTGACAACGATTGTTGCCCAGATTCCACCTTCGGGGCTCATCCAGACTCTGTTGAGTCTTCCAATTCCGCCGGTCTGCTGTTCTGCGATTAAGACTGTGCCCGGCTGTACTTCGCATCCTACTTCACGCATCATCTGACGTGCTAAGGCGTTGGTAGATGATACTTCTTCGAAGTGGTGCATTTCCTGTCCGATGCTTTTTGTCTTTAAGTGGCGTTTGACTTCGTATGGGAGGAGAAGCCATGTGCGCTTTCTTAGAGCGTATCCTGTTTTTGGTGATGCTTCAATTACATAGCCTACTTCACGCAGGAGGTTTACGTATTTCCAGAGGGTTGTTCTGGAGATGTTGAGTTTTTCGGCAAGGACTTCTGCCGGGACAGGGTTGTTCATTCCGGCTTCGTCGAGCAGGCGCAGAAGATCAAAGATGGGATGTGTCATGGATTTTCCGTCTCCGAATTATATATACGATTGTTTACGCCATTCAAAGGGAATAATATTTCGGATGGTTTGGTGTGCTTTGAAGTTATATTTGGTTTCGTGGTGTATTGGGTTTTGGTTTGCGGCAGAGAGAATCATCTCTTTAATTTGTCTGGAAGTCATACAGTACTGTAACTAATGAACACCTTCAAAAAAGTTCTCTCTGTTTTACCTCTTCCGGTGAGCGGGGTTATGCTTGCGATTGCTTCCCTTGGAATTTTGCTGATGCAGTTTTTCGGTCCTATTCTGAATATGCCGTATGCAGGTTTTGTCCTGCAGTTCATGTTCGGTGCTGTCTCTGCAGTTCTTTGGGTTATGCTTATTTTAAAGGCTGTTCTTTTCCCGGCTCAGATTAGTTCAGCTTTGCATGACCCTATTCTGGCGTCAGTCGCCGGAACTTTTCCGATGGCGACTATGGCTTTGTCTGTTTATCTTGCAGAGATTGTTGGAGATTCGGCAGTTTATCTATGGTATGCAGGAGTTGTTTTACATGCAGTTTTGATTGTGTTCTTCTCAATCCGTTTCTTGAAAGAGCCTAAGCTTTCACAGGTGTTTCCAAGCTGGCTTGTTGTTTATGTTGGAATTGTTCTGGCATCAATTACTGCTCCATACTTTAACCAGATTCCAATTGGGCAAATCTGTTTCTGGTTTGGGCTTGCGGCTTTGGTTCCGCTTCTCCCTGCTCTTCTGATTCGATGTACTCAGATTCCAATTCCGGAACCTGCAAAGCCTCTTGTGTGTATTTTTGCGGCTCCAATTTCTATTATCCTCGCGGGATATGTGCAGAGTTTTTCTTCGAATGGGGGAATTGTATCTGCACTTTTACTTGCAGAGACGTTTGTCTTGGTTCTGGTTTTGCTTCAGCTTCCAAAGCTTTTGAAGCTTCCATTTTATCCAAGTTATGCGGCATTTACTTTCCCGTTTGTTGTTACAGCGACTGCGTATTTATTTGGAATCCAGTCTCTGGTTGAGGCTGGTTTTATTTCGGTGGTATGGTATGTTGTGCCTGCTGTTGTTATTCTGTTTGCCGCAGTTCTTGTTGTGTATGTTTTCGTGCGGTATGTGCGAGAAGTGTGTAAGGCAGTTTCTATCTCCTAACATTCTGCACAGATTCTGTAATGAGAAAATAGCAGATGAATCTATTTTTTAGTATACTTGTAATTAAAGAATAAAAGAGATACTGCGCCTGAAAATGTCCGCGGAAAACCGCGGACATACGGGCGACAAAAATGTACCCGAGAGGGTGGGGTACATGCACAAATCCAATGGACTCCGTTTAAATGTATGGGGAGCGCAGTGGTTTGAGGAGAGTGCCCTCGTGCTTTCTGTGCTCGAGGTATGCTCTGTTGTTGTCGATCTTTGTCTTTGCGAGCTTCTCGACGAGTTCAAGTCCTGGCTTGACTCCGTCCATGGACTCTGCAACGATCCAGCCTGCATCGACTGCCTTCTGGAATGCTGCTTCTCCTGCCTTGGAGCGGACCATAACAGTGGACCATCCGTCTGGAGTTCCGACGGATCCGGTGGAGATATCTGCCATGTTTGCAACGTAGTCGAGACAGACGTGACATGCTGGCTGCTCGTACTTGTGGGTGACCTTGAGTGGGATCTCTGCGTGCGCACCGCGCTCGGTGTAAACAGTGAACTTACCCTTTCCAATGTCCATCTTAGTGACATTGTCGATCTTGGTTGCACAGTGGTCTTCGACCATCTGGTAGAGACCCTGGTACGGGAAGTTCTCCATACAGAAGATACCGATTGCAAGAGCAATCTTGTCTGGTACGTCACGGAGACCGATTGGGTACAGCTGTGCCTTTCTGACTGCCTGGATCTGACACGGGGTGCCGACGATACCAATCTTGTCAAGACCGTAGCTGCGGGTTGCCTCTTTAATGAGAGACATGTTCGGGGAAATCGAGTACTTGGTTCCGCGTGCTGCGAGAAGTTCCTCGATGGTGGTTGCGATCATCGGTTCCGGCTTGTACGGCTCTGCTCCAGGTCCTGCGACGATTGCTCCGTCAATGATGCCTGCTTCGAGTGCGTATGCAAACATCGAGGTGACGATTCCTCCGTCCTGGGCCTTACCGAGAATGTCTCCACAGGCGGACTTTGCCTTGTAGACTGCCTTGTATTCTCCAAGATATTCAGACATTTCTTTTACCTCCGAACCTTATGGTTTCATAACCTCGCCGATGAGTTCGGTAATTGATTCGTACTGTCCGCAGACGTCGAAGCTGAAGAAGCTTCTTGGACACTGGGCGTAGCATGCTCCGCACTTGATACAGAGGTCACGCTCGACCTGTGGCTTGCCGTACTGCATGGTGATTGCACGGACGGTACATGCTGCTGCACAGCTTCCACAGCCCATACAGAGGCCCTGGTTGATGACTTCGGTCATCAGGTCGCAGCCACATGCTTCGGTTCCTGCTGCTGCAAGGTTCATTAACGGGGTAAGGTATGCGGTTGCAAGTGCCTTCTGCTCGTCGTTTCCTTTGAGTAACAGGTATGCCATTAAACAGACGTTTCTAATCTGCTGCGGGGTTGGTGCACATGCCGGGATGTAAACATCGACCTTGATAAGGTCTCCGATTGGGACGAAGCCCTCGTGCTGCGGCTGGTTCTGCTGACCACCGCGGCAGAAACGGGTAGTGTTTCCGTAGCAGGCGCATCCGCCAAGAGCAACAACAATCTTTGCTCTCTCGCGGGTTTCTAAAATCTCTTCCATAGAGCACTCGTCGTTAATACAGACAGAACCCTCAACTAATGCGACATCCATCTCTGGGATGTGACGTACATCAGCAAGAGTCAGACAGTAGACGAGATCTGCGTATTTATCGAGGATTGTGAGTAATCCTTCGTAGTTATCTGCAAGGGACACGAGACATCCGGTACATCCGCTCATGTGAACGTGTCCTACAGTAATCTTGTCAGCCACTGGCTTCTCCTCCTTAGGTTTTTGAATAATATGCTTTTGTTCGACCTGTTCGACTTTGTCTTCTGCCGGTTTTGCAGCTGGAGCTTCGGCTTTAACCTCAACTTTCGGCTGTTCAACTGGTTTTTCGACAATAGCTTCGTCAGCTGGTTTTGCACCAGGCTTTGCGTCCTGTTTTCCCTCTCTGACAGCCTCTTTACCGAACAGTAAGCTCTTGAGTTTATCTAATAATCCCATTTTAAGCTCCTATCTCCTGTAAAATGACAGATACAGTTTTGGGAACGGCTCCTTCGACCTCCGGGCTCAGTTCGAGAACAAAGTCTTCGGAATCCGGAGCTGGAATACACGCGGGCTGGCACCCAATGATAACAATGTCCATTTTTCCTTTCAGTCTGCCGATTGGATCAAGCAGATTTCCGGAATGGGCGTCCATGTAACGCTCTTCCCTGCCCTCAGGCAAAAGGTCGGCTGGAATCTTCGTCACGTCTCCGGGTTTTCCACCGAAGTCCATGCAATCCACAATAATCAACTTCTTAGTTACCTCCGGTTCCAGCATGGAAAAGATGAGGTGGGGGCCTCCAAGGCCGACATCCATTGCTTTTACATTGTCTGGGAGTTCGTGGTCAGCTAAAGCTCTGATAACTGCGGGACCAAATCCGTCGTCGCCAAAGAGTTCGTTACCGACTCCGGCTATTATTATTTCTGGGAATAGGCCATCCATTGTATATTACTTACTCAAGGAGCTTCTGTGCAACAAGCTTGTTGTCTTCATCCAGTACAATCATGTGGGTTGCACAGGAGACACACGGGTCGTATGCACGGACAATAACTTCTGCGAGCTCCCATGGTGCGCCAGTGAGTGCACGGCTGCAGGTTGGGAAGTTCCAGGTGGTCGGGACGAGCATAGAGAACCACTCGACTTTACCGTTGCGGACCTTTGCAAGGTGAACGTCAGATCCACGTGGTGCTTCGTTGGATGCCCATCCGATAGAACCGTCACCCTGCGGAATGACGTCTGCGACGGTGGATCCGCTGGTGTTGAGTGCGTCGACTGCCTCGATCATCTTGTAGACAGAGTCCATGTACTCCATCTCGCGAGCGATGTTTAAGCCGATTGCGCCCTTACGGTCGTAGTTCTTGAAGATTGCCTGACGTGCACGTGGACCGACTTCGACCGGCTGGCCGTCGTAGAGTGGGACACCAGTGCATGCCTGCATCTGCGGCCATGCCTTGGTTCCTGCCTTGGTGGTTCCGCCAATTGGGTATGCTTCGTCTTCAAGAGTGATTTCTTCTTCACCCATGTACCAGTCCCATGGTCTGACTTCGAGCCAGCGGGATGGGTCCCAGGTCGGGTGTTCGTCGAGGGAAGAGCTTCCGTACATTGGGTCGGTTGCCATGTATCCCTGCTGGTGGAATCCAAGGTCCTTCGGGATTGCAACTTCGCGACCGCACATCTCTGCCCAGTCACGCTTGCCGTAGTTCTCGAAGACGTTGATCATGAATTCCATCTGCTCACGTGCGAGCGGGAGTGCCTGCTTTGCGAGATCGTAGATCTTTGCTTTTGCACGTGGGGTGATGTTCTTGTACATACCACCAACACGAGTGTTGGATGGGTGAACTGCTTCGCCACCAACGATCTCACCGATGGTCTGACCGATCATACGGAGAGTCTGGATGCGCTTTGCAACGGATCTAACCGGCTCCTCTGGGGAGAACGGGTTGATCTTGGAGTCAGTACCTGGGAGGTACATATCCGGCAGTGCAAGGATGTCATGCAGTGCGTGGGAGTGCAGTCTGTTTGCTGCCTGCAGAATGATACGCAGAAGGTATGCGTCGTCTGGAATCTCAACACCCATGGATGCTTCCATAGCCTCAGTTGCGGCAAGGGTGTGTGCAATCGGACAGATACCACACACGCGGGAAGCGATCTTTGGAACCTGCTCATAGGTCTTTCCAATGGCAAGCTTCTCTACTCCACGAACCGGGGTGATAGAAAGCCAGTCTCCGCGCTCGATGATGCCTTCATCGTTGACCTTTAAAACGAGTTTGGAGTGACCTTCATGTCTGGTGGTCGGGGAAATTTCTACTACTTTCGACAATGTTTTCGCCTCATCCTAAGTTATTTAGGGTATTCAAACAGCTATACGGAAATATTACCATTGTCCTTTTGGATTAATGACACGTACCGAGGTACGTTATATATTATCTCTTTATTGTGTAATATTAAAGATTCTCTTTCCTTTTTGAGAAATAACTCTAATCTGGCGAGTTCGCGCCGTTATGATATTACGTCTGTTAAAATAAATCACACGAATCGCACAAATCATATGTGTCTAAGTGTGTGTTTTTGCAGAATCGTCTAAATTGCGCTCTAATTCAAAATGCGCTAGAGTAAATTGTTTAAAAATAAAAAATAAAGGTTTTGAAGAGATTTTTATTTATGCGTTCAGCTCGTTTCTGAGCTCAGCAAGAGTTGCATCGCGCTCTGCGTATGCATCGTGCTGGTGAATACTCTCTTCATTGGTCTGACGAAGAGTTACGCGAGTCTCTCCCGGGAGATCTGCAAAGTTTGCAACGACCTGGCGTGCCATCTCACGAACACAGTCTTCGACGAAGCGTGCGTTCTTGTGTGCTGCCATAACGACGTAGCTCTCGTCTCCACGCTTTAAGAGTTCGTAGATTCTTGCACTCATGGAGTCCTTTAAGACGTTGATGACTTTGTCGAGCGGGACAATAGTTTCGCCGTCAGTCTCGATGGATAAGAATCCGCGTCCGCGCTGGTTGTGGGAAGCCATCGGGATTTCCTGGAAGAATGCATCAATCTTGTCTTTTGGAATCTCGAGCTGTTCCATAACGCGCATTGCGTGGTCTTTCATAATGTTCTGTGCGCACGGACATGCAGTGATTCCGGTAACTTCAGCTCCAATGCTCTTTCTGACAATCGGGTCGTTGTTGTTGCGCTGTGCGATTGCATGTGCATAGACATTTACGACTTCCTGACAGGTGGTCTTGGAAACCGGAGTTTCGCGGTTCATCATGTAGCAGCTGTGCATGAAGACTTCGGTCTGCTCTGCGTACTCGTGGTGGTCTAAGAGCTTCTTTGCGACAACGCCGCAGATGTCTTCAATTCCTTTGACCTCGCCGTTAGTTGCCTGCTGAAGGACTTCGTCAATTACTTCGAAGTTTCTGGAAAGGTTTGCACCTTTCAGGCTGCTTGGCAGATCAACGAACACGTCAAATTCAGAAATGAAAATTGCTGGACGTGTCTTTCCTGGTCTCGCCACTTCGACGAGTTTCTTGACATTTTTCACACCAACACGCGTAAGGCTGATTCTTACATCAGGCGCGGTGGACTGAACATCTGGTAATGACATTATCTATCGTGTCCTTTCCCGTCAACTTCTGCGTACTATTTGCAGGGAAGTTTAACGTGTATCTATCTTTATAGGCATCAGTCTATATAACTTTTTGTTTAATATTCTGTATCGTAAGATAAAGGAGGCCTAATCGGCCTTGGATTTTTTCATAAATGAGTGCATGCGCCGTAGAAATATATAGTTTGAACTAAAACCTAAGATGCAGGTATGAACACGTATTCTGTCTCAACCGAAGATGAGATGCATTTCCGAAGTAAGCGTGTTGCAATTCTTGGATATGGCTCTCAGGGAAGGGCTCAGGCGCTGAATCTTAGAGACAGCGGAGCGGATGTGATTGTTGGAAACCGCGCGGGAAATAGTTTTGAGAAGGCGAAGGCCGACGGGTTTTCTGTTATGTCGGTTTCCGATGCTGTAAAGTCTGCGGATGTTTTAGCACTTTTATTCCCGGATGAATCTACAGCAGATATCTATGCAGAAGATATAGCTCCGTATCTGAGAGAGGGACACACTCTTCTCTTCGCGCATGGTTTCAATATTCTCTATAATTTCATTACACCTCCAAAGTTTGTGGATGTTGTTCTTGTCGCTCCAAAGGGTGTAGGCCCAATGGTTCGAAGGCTCTATGAGGAAGGATGCGGTGTTGCCTCGCTTGTTTCTATCCATCAGGATGCATCAGGTTCTGCGCTGAAAACTGCACTTGGTTTTGCTTCGGCAATTGGTTCTTCGCGCTCAGCAATTATTGAATCGACCTTCAAAGATGAGACAGAGACAGACCTTTTTGGTGAGCAGGCAATTATCTGCGGAGGCATTCCTGCGTTAATCGAGGCAGCTGTTGATATTCTGATTGAAGCAGGTTATCCGCCAGAACTTGCTTATTCGGAGTGTGCGCATGAGGTAAAGCTAGTTATTGATTTAATCTATGCAAAAGGCTTTGGCGAGATGTACAATTCCGTCTCCAAGACTGCGAGCTACGGAGGTATCACGCGCGGAAACCGTCTGATTTCAGACAGGCTGAAGGCTGATATGAAGGAAATTCTCCGTGAGGTTCAGTCCGGCGAGTTTGCGGCAGAGTGGATTGCCGAGAAAAGAGCCGGCAGCGGTCACTTCCGAGAGCTTGTAGAGAACGCGCGTGAAAGCGAGATGGAAAAGGCGGGTATTGCTTTTAGAAAAATCTTAGAGACAAAGAACGAATAAAAAAAGAGGGTGTTCCCTCCAACTATTTTATTTGAAAATCAGCGTTACCTTGATTGTACTGATAGATTCAGTTTCCCACGGGCGTTTGTATTCTGTGGTGAACGTATATGTTCCGGACTTTTCTGCGGTAACATTCCAGTAGCAGAACCCTCCTGCACCGACAAGTCCTGGTTCAGCATCAGAGTAACTGCCAGTTCCAACAATCGTCAGACCTTCAGATACAACAGGTTCAGTCCATGAATATCCTGTAGATGGATTTGTCTCTGTCGTTATGGTAATAATCTCTCCTGCTTTTGCAGAGATTGATTGTTCACCTCCTGAATAACTGAACTCTATATTGTCATTGGAGATACATCCTGCACCAAATACGCATCCAAAGAGAACAATGGATGCCAGAGATAAGATTATAATTTTCTTCATATTGATACCTCATTATAATTCATAGTAAGAAATCAGTCCGCTTGGAATATTCAGCACATCAGGCACGATAATTATCACTGTCTGAAGAGTTTTTATAGGACTTCCGGACATGCGGGCATAGTCAGTCTCGAAGAGATAGAATCCTGGTTTGTCTGCTGAAACCCACCACTCAAATATGCCTCCCTTTCCAATCATACCTGGTTTTAACTGAGTATAATCAGACAAAACAAGTGTTAAACCGTTTGAGAGTTTCGGCTCAGACCACATATATCCTGTAGTCGGGTTTCCAACAGCAGTAATCTGAACAACCTCTCCCTCCTTTGCGAGAACGGATGCTTTTGAGATGGTGACACCATCATCACTTGCACTGGCGGTGGAAACAAAACAGCCCAGAACAAGAAGTGTTACAAGAAATATCGCGAACTTCTTCATGAAAGAAAATAGGCACTGATAGTATAAAGGAATTAAGGAAAAGTGCTGCGAGAGGGATCCGAACCCCCGACCTTCGGATTATGAGTCCGACGCCCTAACCAGCTAGGCCACCGCAGCAAAAATTGCATATTAAGAATGCTGTTTGAGAATATATATGTTCCGAAAATAGTTTGGAAGGATTTATTCCTTCCTGGCTGCGTTCTTCTGGGCTAACGCGTTCATATATGCAGTAACTGCCGCGGTTACTGCAACTGTTTTGCCCTTCTCGAACTTCAGAGAATCTGCAAGCTGATGCATACGTGTCTCACTCTCGCGCATGTACTGCGAGAGAGAACTCTCAACAGTTGGCTCGGAGAGGAAGTGGGTATGCGTATTTCCTGCGATAAACTCCGGGTTGTTCATAACTGCATAGTGGAGTGGAAGTGTAGTCTTAACACCTAAGATAACATACTCCATCAGTGCGCGACGCATACGGTTGATTGTATCCTCACGGGTCATTGCACGGGCGCAGAGCTTTGCAATCATGGAATCATAGTGCGGAGGAATCGAGTATCCGTTGTGGATACAGCTGTCGATTCTAATGCCCGGACCTCCCGGAGATCTGTAGTGAGTAATCTTTCCGGCGTCTGCAATGAAATTGTTCATCGGGTCTTCTGCATTGATACGGCACTCGATAGCGTGTCCGCGGCAGGTAATCTGCTCCTGTGCGTACGGGAGCGGCTCGCCTGCGGCAACCATAATCTGCATTCTGACCATATCAAGACCGGTTACAAGCTCGGTTACAGTGTGCTCAACCTGCAGACGGGTGTTCATCTCCATGAAGTAGTACTTTCCGTCATCATAGAGGAACTCAACTGTTCCTGCATTCTCGTATCCGCAGGTCTTTGCAACAGTAATTGCAGACTGAGTCATCTGCTCGCGAAGCTCAGGAGTCATAATCGGACATGGTGCTTCCTCGATTAACTTCTGGTGTCTTCTCTGAATAGAACACTCACGCTCAAAGAGGTGAACAACATCTCCCTGCTTGTCTGCGAAAACCTGAACCTCAATGTGTCTTGGCTTTGCAAGATACTTCTCGATGAAAACTGTTGAGTCTCCAAATGCGGCGGCCGCAGTTCTGCTGGACTTTGCGATTGCTTCATCGAGTTCTGCCTCGTTGTTTACAATCGTCATACCGATTCCGCCGCCGCCGGCAGAAGCTTTGACAATTACAGGATATCCAATCGCTTCTGCGAATGCCTTTGCCTCCTCGTGGCTTGTGGACTGTGTCCACGGGAGAACAGGAACGCCTGCATCATGCATTGCCTGTTTGGAGTCAAGCTTTGAACCCATCATGCGGATGGTCTCTTCAGATGGTCCGATAAATGCAAAGCCTGCCTTCTTCACAGCTCCGGAGAATGCCGCCTTCTCCGCAAGGAAACCGTATCCCGGGTGAATGGCGTCCGCTCCTGCCATGTCTGCAACCTCTAAGATACGCTCAATATTGAGGTAACTCTTTGTCGGGTGGGCCTGACCGATTAAGAATGCCTCATCCGCGTATTTCACGTGGAGAGAGTTCTCATCGGCTTCGGAATAGACTGCTACCGTCTCGATTCCCATCTCGCGGCAGGCGCGCATGACACGAATCGCAATCTCACCGCGGTTTGCAACTAATACTTTGTCAAAGTACTGGTTTCTGCTCATTTCACCACCACAAGAACGTCGCCGCTCTGGACAACAGCTCCCTCTTCTACGAAGATTTCGGTAACCGTTCCGTCAACAGGGCTGACAACCGGATTTTCCATCTTCATAGCTTCGAGTACGAGAAGAGTGTCTCCTGCGGAAACCTTCTGTCCGGTCTGAACTTTGATGCTGAGGACCATTCCCTGAATACTGCTCTTGACACCGCCTGGAACATCTCCTCTTGGACGGTGGTTTTCTTCAGCGGATGCGCTGACAACAGACTCGCCTTCAACAGATAAGATACGGACTGCAAAGATTTCTCCGTCAACTTCGACCTCCATTGAGCGCGGAATCTCGTAATCAACAGCTGCTGCTGCAGATGCGGTCTTTGGTTCCGGAAGCGGCTCTGCCTTCTTTTCTCCTTTGAGGAATGCCGGGGCGATTGCCGGGTAGAGGATGTAGGTTAAGACATCTTCTTCCTTCTTCACAAGTCCCTGTGATTCTGCATCTGCCTTCATCTTGTCGTAAACAGCTTCTAAAGTGTCAGCAGGTCTGCACTCGATTCTGTCAACAGGTCCGACAATGGACTCAATGAATGCCGGGTCAAGTGCTTTCGGGCTCTTTCCGTAGAGGCCGCGGAGATAGTCACGAACTTCGTTTGTTACGGTCTTGTATCTTCCACCCATTAAGACGTTTAAGACAGCCTGAGTTCCGACAATCTGAGATGTTGGGGTTACAAGCGGCGGATATCCTAAGTCTGCTCTTACCTTTGGAAGCTCAACTAAAACCTCGTCAAGTTTGTCTAATGCATTCTGTTCTTTGAGCTGAGAGACAAGGTTTGAAATCATTCCTCCCGGAAGCTGGTATACTAAGACGTCAGAATCGATACGCATCGAGATTCCGTCGATTAAGCAGTCATATTTTCCACGGATTTTGACTGCTTCGTTCTTAATTCCGCGAAGGGTTTCAAGAGAGATTCCTGTGTCTCTTGCAGTTCCCGCAAGAGATGCTACAATTGACTCTGTTGCAGGCTGGCTGGTGCCCCCTGCAAATGGGGACATTGCAGTATCGAGAATGTCAACGCCTGCTTCGATTGCGGCCTGATAGCTCATCGGGGCAATTCCGGACGTTGAGTGGGTATGCAGACACACTGGGATGTCAACACGCTTTTTGATGCCGGTGATAAGTTCGCGCGCTGCTTCCGGCATGATAAGTCCAGCCATATCTTTGATACAGATTGAGTTACATCCCTTGCTGTAGAGCTCTTCGGCCATATCCACAAAGCCGGCGATAGAGTGGACAGGGCTTGTAGTATATGATATTGTGCCCTGAAGGTGGCATCCGTTATCAATTACGGCAGTCATCGAGCGCTGCATGTTGCGGATATCGTTTAATGCATCGAATACGCGGAATACTCCAATGCCGTTTTTAGCGGCAGCTCCGATGAATTTGTCAACAACATCGTCTGGATAGTGTTTGTATCCAACGAGGTTCTGACCGCGAAGGAGCATCTGAATCGGTGTCTTTACAAATATTTCGCGGAGATCACGCAGTCTCTGCCACGGGTCATCATTTAAGTAACGAATACAGGTGTCAAAAGTTGCACCTCCCCATGCTTCAACTGACCAGAAACCGGCTTTTTCCATCTCGGCGGCGAGGGAAAGCATATCTTCGGTGCGCATGCGGGTCGCTGCTAAGGACTGATGTGCATCACGAAGCGTGGTATCGGTAATTTTTAGTTGTGTCATTTTTAAGAAAACTCCCGGCTAGTGAGTTATCTAAACCTTAATTATTTTGGACTTGAAAGGTAAAAAAGTAGTCTATAGGGAAGAGGTGTGTTTTATCTCTTCCAGAATGGTTTGTTATTCTCTTTGCTCTGTTCTCTAAGGAATGATTCAAGTGAGGCAATCTGATCCCAGAGGGTAAACATCTGGTCTTTTAATGATGCAATGTCGGCAGAAAGGGTGGCTACTGCATCGGTGAATTTTTCCATGTCATCCTCGTTTTTATCGCGAAGAGCGGCAAACCGGTGATCCATGCTTACAACTTTTGATTCCATTGAGCGGACAGCTAAGATTAATTCCTCTTCGGTTTCGGTTCTTGGAATCGGTTTTGGTGCTTCCTTTGGTTCTTCCTTTGGAACAGAGATTCCCATCTTTTTCATGTCTTCTAAGGCACGCTCTTCTAAGGATTTTCCACCGCGGATGGCTGGCACAATTACTTCATGCGGCAGTCCCTGAGCGCGTAAGTCGGCAACTTTTCTGAAGCGGTCAACAACGCTGTCTTCATAGACTGCAACTTTTCCGATTTTTTTGCCCGGAAGAATGACTTCATACTCTTTGGCGATTTCGCGGACTTCGGATTCGGGGATGCCTAAGATGACTGCGATTTCTGCGACTTTTTTCGGTGCTTCGGACATAGGTGTTCTACTATTCGCAGTCATAAGAGATAAAGGAGGCGGGACGAAAAGAAAAAAAAGTTAGAGGAAGATCAGATCAAAGAAGAAGAGGTTTTCAATCTGACTGCTGCCTGCTTTTGTACACTCTGCTCTGACGGTGTATGTTCCGGCTTTTTCTGCAGTTACATACCACTCATAATTTCCGCCTGCACCAAGTAATCCTGAGTCATCTGCAACATACTCTTCTCTCAGAACAGTAAGTCCCGGAGTATCTTTCATCGTCCAGACATACCCGGTTGTAGGGTTTCCTGCGGTTACTATCTTTACCGGTTCTCCAGGTGACGGGTTGAGTGCATTGTCAAAGGTCAGGGTTAAGATAGTCTCACCGCTTCCCGTTCCTTCGGAAACAGCAATAGGCATGTTTAACTCAGCATACTTCTTGTGCTCTCCAATCATCTGCAGGTGGAGAAGGTCTGCGGAAAAGGTGTATTCTCCCGGTTTGTCCGCGGAAATGGTGAAGTAAGAGTATCCGCCGTTTTCGGTGTATTCAAAGTCCTCTTCATAATCCAGACCGGAGCTCTCCGTCACTTCCCAGGTATATCCAGAAGACGGAATAGCGATTACCAGTTTATCTCCCGGATAGATATTAGAAGCAACCTTTTCTACTGTAACGGTGTACCATGCAATAATCTCTTCATCCTCTCCCGGGATGTACGGCTCTTCCGGACCGTCGGAAATACAGCCTGCCGTCAGAATGACTGCAACTGAAAGAAGAAGGATTGCCAATATTTTCTTCATGATAAGTACATGCATGTCAGAGTGTATAAAGATTTTGGACCGCAGATGTAGTGTTTCTGGAAGATATGTGGGTGATTCGGCGTTTAACAGATATTTTGGTGCTGTTTTTTGCTCAATATGTTTATGTGGTATGCAGTCGATTGTGTTGTATGAGCGAAGACGTAAAAGCAAAAGATGTCGTAGTTGTCTTAGGAATTGTTGCGGCAGTAATTGTTGTTCTCTGTGCTGCTCTCATTTTGTTTATGCCAATCAGTTCTGGAGCTCTCTCAATAGAGGAGGTTGAAGAGATTGGAAATGACCTGCCTGTCATCAAAATGACGGATGAAATCTTTGCGGAATATCCAATGCTTGAAGGACCTCCAAGCGGAATTGGAATTCGTGATACAATGTTCTCACAGATTCTCGCAAATGACAAGAAGGTAAATCCTTCTACTGCAGCTGAGATTCGCGAAAAATTCGGTTCAGCCTATCTGGATTACGACGGCAAATACTATGTAATCGGATGGATGGTATCCTGAAAAAAGTTTGAATAAATTATATCCTATTTTTTAGAACCAGCGCATCATTACGATGGCGTCCTCACCGTCTGAATAATATCCGCCAAACACCAAGACGTCCTCATAATCCAGACGTTCATAGAATCCGTGAGCATTTGTATTACTTTTTCTAACCTCAAGACTGCATGCACGACATCCTTCGAGGAAGAAATCACGCTCAACTTTTCGAAGAAGAAGACGGCCAATTCCAAATCCTCGCATTTCTGGAGTTACAGCAATATTGCAGACGTGACCATATTTTTCCTCATCGGTATCTTCAATAGCTCCGGCGGAAAAGCCTATAATTCTTCCGTCTGCCTCGGCAACATAAAATGACGTAAGGTAAAGCGTCATCATCTCAATCATTGCCTTGTAATCCCAAGGGTCGTTAAAACAGAGAAGCTCAATCCGATAGATATCCGGAATATCATCTAAAGTCGCCTTTCGGATTGTACATCCGGCACGAGTGCCGCCAACACCGTTTACGATTACCATCTGCTATTTTACTATTGAACTCCAAACCAATATATCACATATGGTTACCATCTATCCGTTCAAAGGACTTCACCCGTCTGCTGAGGCATTCAAGACCGTACCATCCGTACCGTACGATGTCATCGAGCGCGACGAGGCAGCAGCAGAGATTGCTGAGAATCCAAACACCCTTCTTCGTGTCATCAGAACTGATGCAGAACTCTTAGACACCGATCCGTATGACGATGCAATCTACGAGCGTGCAAAAGAGATGTTTGCAAAGTTCAAGGCAGACGGACTTTTCGTCGAGGATGAAAAGGATGCATACTACATTTACCGCATCACCTTAGGCGGCGAAACCTTCACCGGACTTGTATCCTGCGTTTCCGTTGCAGAATACAAAGACGATACAATCAAGAAGCACGAGCTCACCCGCTACGAAAAAGAAGAGGACAGAACCCGTCACATCGATGCAGTTTCTGCACACACAGGACAGGTTTTCCTGCTCTACAAAGATGCAGGCGAAGTCTTATCCGCACTCAAAGCAATGGCTGATGCAAAACAGCCGATTGGAGAATACACCTCCAAAGGCGGAAACCTTCACCAGCTCTATCGTGTAGATGAGGAAGCAGAAGTTGCAAAGATTACTGAGATGTTCTCTGCAATCCCGAATCTCTACATCGCAGACGGACACCACCGTGCAAAGTCTTCCGCAAATGTCTACGACAGACGCCTTGCAGAGAACCGTCTGACCGCGGATGCAGAACGCTTCATGAGTGTTTTATTCGCCCACGATTCAGTAACCATCTACGGATACCACCGCTTAATCCGCGACCTTGCAGGATTAAACGCTGATCAGTTCTTATCCGACCTTGCACTTCGCTTCAATATCACTCCAATCAAGAAAGTTGATGTAAAGAAGAATGCAGTGCCGGCAGTCGAGAAGGGAGCGGACATGCATGTAATCCATCTCTATCTCGAAAGCAACTGGTACGAGCTTACAAGAAAAGTTGACGAGACTGCAGATGCAATCGAGAGACTTGATGTTTCAGTTCTTCAGAATCTTGTCTTAGATGACATGCTTGCAATCTTCGACCCGAGAGGAGATCCAAGAATTTCCTTTGTTGGTGGAATTGTTCCGCTCGCAGACGTCATCAAAGATGTTGACAATGGTGAATTCTCTGCTGCATTTATCATGCAGCCGGTAACCGCTCAGCAGGTAATCGATGTAGCAGACGCCGGACTTATCATGCCTCCAAAGTCCACCTGGTTTGAACCGAAGCTCCTCTCCGGAATGGTAATCCACGAAATACACTAACCGGAATTTTCCGGTCATCTTTTTTTATGTGTTCACTGCCTGTTTCTGAACAGTGGTTTGCGTGTATTGTTTGTTTATTCTCCGTCCACAACGGCACAATATAAGTACGTCACAACGAGAATTGTATTGTTTTGTTGTTATTTTAACACTATTTGCAAATATGTGTGCTATTTTATGGATATTTAAACCTCAAAATGCTGTTATATTTCAACGACATATAATGCAGTATGGAAGAAGAACAGCCTATTATTCCTTCAAAGCAAAGAGTTACCTTCTATGCTCCGAAAACTGTTCTGGACATCATTGAGCAGGTAAAGCTTGAGCGCGGTGATGACAGTATTACTGATGCGGTTTGTCAGATTATCATTGAGTACGGCACTCACAAACAGATTCGCCGTTTCGAGGATTTTGTTGATGGTAAATTTTCGAATACAATCGATGAAATCAATGAATTAAAAATCCAGAATGAACTGCTTCGCGAGAGACTGTCTCTTGTTGAATCCAAGTGTGCAACAGTAAACCGTGCAGTTTCTGAGATTCAGAACAGTTACAAGAAAGAGTAGATTCTGATTAGGGTGTCATTTATCCTAATCTATCTACTAGCTATCATTAACTAACAATCCATTATCTTCTTTTTTCAACAGTTTCTCCTGGAAATCCGTAAGCGAAAACAGTGCTATAATTAATGCGATGATAAATGCGGATATTGGCAGGATGCTTACATCATTCATGAAATAATCAAGTATTGAAAGTGCTGCAAAAGTTGCTGATGTATCAAGTATAACGAACAGAATCTGTGCTGTATGTTTTGAAAGTTTTCCAAGTTCGAAAAGTGCCTGCGGGATTGCTGATGCAAATATTTCCAGAGGAAGACTTATCGCACACAGCAGAACTGCGAATATAATGCCTGTCCAAAGGGAAGCAAACTCAAATCCGAAAATCACCAGAAGAATGCAGAAAAGTATTGCGGTAAATGTCACAACTTTTCTGATTATCTTAGTCATGCATCCTGGTTGGGTGGATGCGTATAATATGTTTCTGAAAAAAAGAGGTTGGTTATTCGCCGATGAATTTTTTGATTTCGGCGTAGAGGAACTCATTTACCTTTTCGATTTCTTCCTTCTTTCCGCGGAATGCTAAGAGTTCGCGCTCGTCATTTACCATGTTTGCGAAGTTGAGAGGTCTTGTAACTGATACAAGTTCAACATCGAACTTCATTGCGGCATCACGGATTGCGGCTCTTGGAGTTCCTGGAGGGATGACTAAATCGAATTCGTCTTCAATATTTTCAGTCATAATTACTTCCCAATTTTTTGTCTCTTCGCCATAATACACTTTCCGCCACGAACACCTCCAATCGGGCACTTCGGGTGTCCGATGCTGTTCATACAGCGTCCCATAAGTGCAGATCCGCGTGCAAGACCGTCATCAACGAAGACTAAGTGGTTTACAGGCTCAGCATAGAGTCCGCGCTTGGTTACTCCGTCTAAGATGTACTGCGGTTTGTTTCCGGAAATAATTGCACGTCCGGTAAATCCGATGGAACTGTTTGGCGGAAGGAGATTTCTTTCAGCACAGAGGTCGATAATCTGGAGTGCGATATCTGCACAGACACGGTCGATTACTTCCTTGATTACTGCTTTCTTCTCGTTCTTTGCCATCTCGGCACCGATTGCTTCAAGCTCAGGGATTCTGTCTCCGTTTACTCCTGCATCAACACCGATTAAGACAATACCTGAGTCTTTTGCGACATCAGCACAGACCGGAACTTTTCCAAAGCGGGTTCTGTCTGCCGGAACTTCGCATACTTCGATGATTTCAAGGCAGCGGTCAATGTACGGCTGAGCCTTCTTTGTTGCACGTGTGGATGCAGGTTCGCAGTGCTCGCCGAATAAATCAAGAGCTGTACCCTTCTTCTTGTCTACAAGACCCGTGCCCCTGATAATTGCATCAGGGATTGCTCCTGCAAGGCCGCAGAAGTTTCCAATGGTCTTTGCGAATGGTGATTCTGCATTCGGGTCGACATCGCTTGTGATTCTTCCATCAAGGGTGGTTCCAAAGTCCATTGAGATGCACGGGTTTCTGAAATCAACAGGAGTCCACTTAGCTCCTTCTTTGATTCCTGCCATTGCAAGCTCTCCTTCCATCTCGTTTGCAACCATCTCAACACCGGTTGTTCCAGACGGCGGAGTTACTCCTGCAACAGCTCCGGTGAAGACTAAGCGGTCTGCGAAACTGTGCGGGCGAAGTTTTGGCGGAAGGCTTCCGATTCCCATCGGCGGCGTCATCTTCTTTGGCGGTACTCCTGCTAAGAGACATCCGTCTGCTAAAGCTTTGATGAACTCTCCAACCTGATCCGGTGAGTCCATTGCTGCGACAACTCCTGTACTTCTGACAACGAAGTCGAGATCATCTTTGATGCTTAAGTCTGCTTCCTTGTGGCATTTCACGAGGGTGTCGCGGACAAGTTCGGTAACAGATTCGCGTGTGAGTTCTGTTCCGTCAAGTGTTGCACCAAAGACTGTCTCTCCCGGTTTTGGCGGGCGGACATCACGGCTCATTGAAACAGTTTTTCCAAGTACATACGAGTGTCCTGTTGCAAGGTCGGTTCCGGTTAAGATGCACTTTGTGGTGGTATTTCCCATCTCAACGGATGCGACAATGAAATATGGTTTGGACTTGTATTCGGGAACCTGCATTCCTGCACCATGTCCTGTTGAAGGTGGGGCGATACTTTCAACAACCCATGGTTTCTTAGAGGTAAAACGGTCGAAAAAACCTGCCGACATAATAGTAGAAATTATCTCATGCGGGTGTAAAAAAGGTTTCTGTTTAAAAAAGATGTTGGGTTATTCCATTTCTGCGAAGACCAGTTCGTAAATCCAGTCTTCCAGCATCTTACAGGATGGAACATCACATTCTTCTGTGCATGCAACACATGGAAGGATTGCGTCTCCTGCCATAATGAGCATGGGGTCAATTTTTTTATCTGTTTTCACCCAGCTGACGAGGAATGTGTTTCCCTTTGCTGCCTGACGCATAATTCTGCCTTCATCTTCTAAGTGTTTTAAGATGCGTGAGCAGGTACGGCTGTCAATTCCAAGCTCTTTCCAAAGTTCGCTCTGAACAATTCCGTCCGGGTGATTTTTGATGAATGTTAGTGCCTGTTCTGCTTTCTGCGCTAACTCTTCTGTGCTGGATGTCATGAATTAATTTAGTTGAGCGGTGCGATGCTCAGAATGTTGTTTCCGCGGATAACGACACATCCAAGGTTTCTTCTGCCTGCTGCAGTGATTTCAACTGCATCTTCGAGGTGGAGGTTGAGATATTCGTCCATTGCGACAAGAAGTCCCTCGAATTTGCATCCTTCATCTTTAATCTCAACAACAATGTTTGTGTCAACGAGAGAATTGACCTTTTTTATTGGGAGAACGATACCAGATACCATATCTCTATAGGTTTGGTTTGTGGACTAATTAATGTGCTTATTTGTGCCTGAGATTCTTTGACAGCGAAATATGCAGTAATTTTCTTTGGAAATTTTAAGAAACAAGAAAAACAGTGCGAGGGATGGGATTCGAACCCAAGAACTCCTATGAGACTAGCCCCTCAAGCTAGCGCCGTTGACCTGGCTTGGCTACCCTCGCCTTATGACCTATACATATTAGACAGTGTAGAATATAAATCCTCCGAATTGTTTCTGACATTTTGCCGATTCGGGACAATGCATTTATCTTCTTCTGCCTCACACGTTTATGTAATGTGGCAGCGAATTCTTGAGCTATTTTCCGACTCTCCGTCCCAGCAAAAGGTCGTACGCTTCCTTTTGGAGAATGGATTCGGGATTTCCGGCGATGGAAAGGTTATGGTAAACGATGTTGAGATAACTGCATCTGCCCTGTCGCGCGCGGTAAAAGTTGACAGGAGGGTTGTCGACACAACCATAAAGCGCATACGCGAGTTTCAGGAACTCGAGCCGGTCTTTACCCGCCTTCGGGTGACGCCTGATTTTACTGATGTTGCCAAACACCTGGGGCTTTCTGTAATTACAATTCTTCCAAAGAATGCAGGAGACAAAAATATTGTGTCGTCTGCTGTGTCGGTTCTTGCAAGTTATGACTTATCCCTTCGGCAGATTTTCGTAACAGATCCGTATGCTGTTGAAAAACCGAGACTTGTTATCATCATTGACGGTCAGCTTCCGGCAGACGCGCTCCAGAAATTAAAGAACTTGCCTGCTGTTGATTCAATTATTCTCTGAATCTAACGCAGGTATTTATATTTTCAAATGCATATTATTGTACATCAAAGCACATTTTGTGAATTCTCATGCTGAACATAACAACATTCCTTGATGCAAACGCCTGCCGTCTGGATAAAACTGTATTTTACTGCCCTGAAAGAGATGTAAGCTACAACTCAAAAGAGATTCTCTCCATCTCATCAGAGATTGCGCGGCAGATTCAGGCACTTGGTGTAGAGAAGGGAGACCGCGTGATGCTTTACATGAACAGCACTCCTGAATATCTCTTCTCATACTTTGCAGTATGGCGTCTTGGAGCTGTTGCAATTCCAACGAATCGTGTCTACACTCCAAGCGAACTATCCTACATGGTGGAAAACTCCGGAGCAAAAGTAATCATCACAGATACTGAAGGAAAAGACTCTGCATCAGGTCTTGGAATTTCAGTCTATGTTCCGGAAAACATCGAATCATTCCGCACAGCAGATGTGCTTCCTCCGGCAAATACTGACTTCAACGATTTATGTCAGCTTCAGTACACATCAGGCACAACAGGAAAACCAAAAGGAGCAATGCTCACTCATGGAAACTGGCTTGCTGCGATTCACAACGAGTGCGATGTCTTAACCTTAAAGCAGGATGATGTATACTTAGGCATCTATCCAATGGGACATGTGGGTCTCTCCTGGGGAATTGCTGCAATGAGAGCCGGTGCTCTCTATGTAATGATGGAGAGATACGAACCAACACGCTACCTTGAACTCTGCAAAAAGTTCGGCGTAACAGTTCTTGCAGGAATGCCTCCTGTAATCCACTCCTTAACCGAAGCACCAGAGAATGCAGGATATGAAGAATGTCTCAAAACAGTTCGCGAAATCATCTCCGGCGGCGGTCCGCTTCACCATGATATCTGGAAACGCTTCCACTACAGATACAACATCCCGGTAATCAACGCATACGGTCTTTCAGAAACAGTTGTTATTGGCACTGGAACTGTAATCCGCCCCGAAGATTATGCCTCCGCCGACCGCTTCCAGAGTGTAGGACATCCTGTCTGCTTCTCTGAAGTAAAAATCGTAGATGAAGCAGACGCATCCAAAGAAATGCCGACTGGAACTCCGGGAGAAATTGCACTCAGAGGTCCTGCAGTTGCTCTTGGATACTGGAAGATGGAAGAAGAGACAAAGGCCGCATTCTTGGATGACGGATGGTTCTTAACAGGAGATGTAGGATATCTGGATGCAGACAACCGCTTATGTATCACTGACCGCAAAAAGGACATGATTGTAATGTCTGGGTGGAAGATTTATCCAACCGAAGTCGAGGATGCATTACTTCGCTTTGATGGAATCTCAGAGATTGCAGTATTTGGAGTGCCTCACGAACACAGAGGAGAAATTCCTGCGGCGGCGGTTGTCTGGAAGGAAGGATATTCCGCAGAGAATGAAGCAGACCTGATTGAGTTTGCAAAACAGCACTTAGCAGGATACAAAGTGCCTCGAAAAGTTATAACAATCGAGGCTCTTCCAAGAGTAAACGGATGGAAGCTCTTAAGACGCGAGCTTCGCGAAAAATATGCATGAAGGGAATATCCCTCCTTTTTTAATCTTTAAGTTCGTTTAAGTCCTTCTTAATCACAACAGCCTCGGTTAAGGAAATTACCGCATTGATAATCAGTCCTACACCAAGCACGATAACTAATACCTGTGCTCCAATGCTTGGGAAGATTAAGAAAATAATACCGATAGCTGCCTCTACGAGACCGAGAAGGATTGTTAAAATCCGCATTCCAATCGACACATCATGTCCGAATGCAAGAACGATATCGGCAACACCTGCAATGAGTGCGAGAAGTCCGACAATAATTGTTGCAAACGACATCATAAATTCAGGATTGATGAATGAATAAATCGCAAGAACAATTCCGACAACTCCAAGAACCACTACAATCCAGTTTCTTTTAAAGAAACCGAATGCTGAAAATCCGGAAAAGATTGCGGCGATAGATATAATCAGCAGGAAGAATCCGAGAAGATATGCACTAAGATTCATTGTGGCGAATGGGAATGCCAGGCAGAAGATTCCAAGTAATACGAAGATAATTGACTTGATAATCATTGCCTTCCAGACTCCTTCAGCAGAAGCCTCATCGAATACGGCAAAAGAATTCATAATATTAAATCTCCTTTGTAAATCTAAGATACGAAGCACTCTTTCTTAAAGCTATAGAACAGAGCAGAAATTAACGCAGAGATGTTATTTGAATCTTTATTTAAAGGCAGAAAATCGGTTTTCGGTTGAGGCAAATTTTGCCTCAAACGCGGGAAAAAATAAAGTTATTCAGCCTTCTTTGCCGCAGAGCGGACAACGAATGCTTCAATAATTGCAACAACTCCAAATGCCACAAGGAACATTCCTGCAACATCAATGATGGTGAATGCTGAAATCAGCGGCTGGCAGAGGAAGAGAATACTCAGCAGGATTCCAAGTACTCCCGAGAGTGCGGATAAGACTTTTCCTGCGGTTCCGACTTTTCCGGAGAATGCGGCAACTAAATCTGTAATTCCGCTAAAGAGTGCTGCGAATGCGGCGAGATAGACCAGATAGACTGTAAACATCATCGGGAAGAGGATTCCGAGAATGCCTGCGATGATGATTAAGATGCCAAGCACAATCATCCACCAGGTGTTCTTTTCGCGTCCGAAGAATACGGGTCCTGTGGTAATTATTGAGATTCCAAGGAAAATCAGAAGGACTGCTGCGAGCACATCTCCTACAAGGATTGAGGCGTAGGTGAAGACAATCATCATAATTCCAAGAAGTGTCACCAGAATGCCTCTTCCAAGAATAGCACCAAAGGATGGTGCCTGAAGTTCTGCAAATTCAGACATGATGAAATATATTCATGCATGGCTGATAAAATGTTTGTTTAGAGATTTAGAAAAAAAAGATTATGGGGCGATGTATGAGAATGCCCAGTCAGGAAGACCAATACTCATACCGAAGATGTTCAGCACGAAGGTGAACATGAAGACGGTAAAGAGTATGATACCAATCATGTTGAGGACACCTCCTGCTGTAACCATATCTTTCATGGTGACATATTCTGTTCCGTATGCAACTGCATTCGGAGGTGTTGCAACCGGAAGCATGAATGCAAGAGATGAGGCGACTGCAACTGTCATCATCATAAGCATCGGGTTTACTGCAAGAGCGGTCACAGAAATTCCTGCAAGGACCGGAATCATGATGTTTGCAACCGCAGTGTTCGAAGTGAACTCGGTTAAAATCATCACAACAATTGCGAGGATGAGGACTAAGAGGACGATTGGAACTCCGTTTAAGAAACTGAAGTACTCTGCGATACACTCGGAAAGTCCGCTTGCCTTAAATGCATTGGATAATGCCAGACCACCGCCGAAGAGAAGCAGAATTCCCCACGGAATTCTGACAGCCCACTGCCAGTTTAAGGTGAACTCATGTCTCTTCCAGGAGACTGGAAGCATGAACAGAAGCACTGCTCCAAGGATTGCGATGGTGCAGTCCTCAATTCCTGGGAAGAGCATATCTAAACCTGGAATTACGAATCCTCCAATGTCTTTGGATGCACGGAAAATCCATGCGATTGCAACGAGAACAAAGACGAAGAGGGTGTTCTTTTCTCCACGGCTCATCGAACCCATGGATTCGATTTCGCGCTGAAGAGCTTCTTTGGTATTATCTAAACTCTTCGGCATCTTTCTGTACGGGACTTTGGTAAGCCAGAGCCACATAATCGGAAGCATGAGGGCGACAAACGGTACACCAAAGAGCATCCACTGGAAGAAGTCAATAGCCGGTGCTCCTGGGAAGAGTTTTGCAAGCTGTGCAACTAAAATTCCGTTTGCCGGAGTTCCGATTAAAGTTCCAATTCCACCAAGACCTGCGGCATATGCAATACCTAAGACTAAACATCCGGAGAATGCCTTCTGCGACTCATCCATATCCTTATAGTTTTTAGTCGGCAGAACGGTTGCAATAATTGCGATTGCAATTGGAACCATCATCATTGCAGTTGCAGAGTTAGACATCCACATGGAGAGGAATGCAGTTGCAATCATGAATCCGAGAATCAGTCTGGTAGGACTTGTACCTGTGATTGAGATAATTTTCAGTGCAATACGCTTGTGCAGATTCCATCTCTGCATAGCCATTGCAATCATAAAGCCGCCCATAAAGAGGAAAATCACATTATCTGCATAGGACACTCCGACCTGAGACGGCGATAAAATGCCGAGAACCGGAAATGCCACGAGCGGAATAAGAGAGGTTGCCTCGATTGGGATCGGCTGTGTGATCCAGAAAATAACCATCATTGCGGTAACTGCGGCAGTGATTCTGGCCGCTTCCGGCATGATGGATGGATCAATGGGGGCAAGCAGCAAAATAATGAAAGCTGCAATACCTGCTATAAGCCCATAACCCTTATTCATAACATAATATATTGGATTGGAACTGATATGAGTGTTGCTGTTCTTTTTTAATTCAATTTTGCTTTTATTTTGGGGCTTATTTTCTGAAATAATCTCTTTTTGAGGTTTTTGTTATGGATTAATTTCTGGTCTGTAAATGATGCCTCTGCGGCATGCGGCTTCACCTTAGCCACATTACAAACCTACTATTTTATCCCTCTAAAAAAGAAAAACAAAACTATGTCTATTCAGGTCGCCGGAATTGCCGGAATCCCTCTTATCAAAACAGGAGACAGCATTGCTGAAATTCTCTGCGAAAAAACTGCATTTGAAGACGGAGATATTGTATGTATTGCATCCACCATCGTCTCGAAAGCAAACGGATACCTTCGTGCATTAAAAGACATTGAACCGTCAGAAGATGCAATTCGCATCTCAGGTCTCACCAAAGAAGACCCGCGTTTTATTCAGGGTATTCTTGATTCATCCAAAGATATCATCATCGAATACCCGTTCATCTTATCTGAAGTCCCATGCGGACACGTAGGTGTTAGAGCCGGTGTTGACAACAGTAATGTTGAAGGAGAAAACATCATCATCCTGCCGAAAGATCCAATGGGAGACGCCGCAAAACTCCGCGAACAGATTAAAGCAATCTGCGGAAAAGATGTTGGAGTTATCATCACCGACACCTGCGGAAGAGCTTTCCGCAGAGGACAGTGCGGTACAGCCATCGGATGGGCAGGAATGACTGCAATTCGTGACTTCAGAGGAGATCACGACCTCTTCGGACTTGAACTCGAAATCACCGAAGAAGCAGTCGTCGATGAAATCGCAGCATTTTCCAACTTCATCATGGGAGAAAGCAACGCAGGCATCCCTGCTGTCAAATTCTCCGGATGCGGAAGCTGGACCGGTCACGACAACCTCTACTTCACCAAAGAAGAGGACTTCATCAGAAAAGCCATCCACATCTGAGTATGAAAGTCATCCTCGCAGCAGACTTAAAAGACGGCATGGTGGTTCACGGAAAAAGCGGAAACCGTGATGAGTATGCCCCGCTTACATGGGGCATCTCACCTTCCGCTGAGCCTCACTCATACATCGCCGTGATGAAGCCAAAATATCTCTATGTCGCAGACTTAGACAGAATCGGATTCTGCGGAGACCACACCGAAACTATTCTCCGCCTCAAAGAATCAGTTTCCGAGATGTACGTTGACAGAGGAACAGAGATTCCGGAAGAATATCTGCCGTCTCCAATCAAAACAATAGTTGGAACTGAAACCATCGACGCACCATTCGAAGAGTTCTCAGGAGGATTTTTGAGCATCGACATAAAAGACGGCTCAGTCATTCCGAATGGAGAAAACCCTTCTGAGTTTCTCTCATCTGTTGCAGACACTCCGTTTGAGGGATTCATAATCTTAAATATTTCATCCGTTGGAACCGAGTGCGGAATCGACCTTGAGTTTGTAAAAACTCTTCGTGCTGTAACCAAAAAACCACTCTTCTACGGCGGAGGAGTTCGCTCTGTGGAAGACTTAAAGGTCTTGGCTGATGCAGGATTCGACGGGGCAATTGTCTCGACTGCTGTACACAAAGGAGCAATCCCGTTATCATTAATTCAGGAGGGAGAATATTGTTAATCACTTTGGAAGGAATCGACGGCTCTGGAAAATCAACCCTTTACCGCGGCTTGGAAGAGCGTCTCGCAGATTTAAACCCGCTCTTTACACGTGAGCCCGGCTCACCGTACTTAGGTGAGGCAGTTCGCCGTGCGATTGCTGAAAACAACGACCCGCTTGCAGAAGCGGCACTCTTTGTCGCAGACCACGCAGTTCATCTGGCAACAGTAGTTAGACCTGCACTCGAAGAGGGAAGACTTGTCATCTCTGACAGATATTCAGACTCCAGATTCGCATACCAGCAGGTGTCCCTTAAAGGATATCATGAAAACCCGAAGGGGTGGCTTACGGCAGTTCATTCCAGGTGGTCAATCGTTCCTGATATCACCTTCCTTCTTCTAATCTCTCCAAAGAATGCTCTTGCACGCTTAGGAGACCGCGGAGAAATGGAGCACTTCGAACAGGAAGAGTTCTTAGAGGAAGTTCAGAAAAATTATCTCGACAGAATGTCGGAAAATCCAACCCGCTTCATCTTAGTCGATGCAGAGCTTGCTCCGGAAACGATTCTGGACTTTGTTGAAAAGAGTATTCGCGAGCGGATAAATAAACAGTAAGGGGAGTTACCCCCTCTATTTTATTTGAAGATTGATTCTGCGGCAGTTTTTCCGTAGACATATGCAGGCATTCCGGCAAGCATGAAGGTAACTCTGAGAACTTCATCCACCTCGCCTAAAGTGATGCCTAAATTTTTTGCTCCCTGAAGCTGTGCATGAAGTGCATGACTGTCACGCATGGCGGCGGCGATTGCAATCGCTGTCAGTTTCTTCTGCTTTCTGGAAAGAAGACCGTCAGCCCAGATATAGGAGTCAAGCTTTAAGACAGCGTCATGCATTGCAGGATCGGATTCTGCAAGATGCTTAAAGAAAACCGGCACGTGTCCGATTTTTGATTCAAGGTCACTGTGTTTTCCAGGGAAACCTCCTCCGTTCTTAGAAGATACATTGCAAGTACCTCCAGACATTGTAGTTCCCCCTTCTTTGGAGGGGATACATGGTTCAGACTTTGGTGTCATACTATATCATTTCCCGCATGAGTATAACAGGATGGAGATTGAGGTATTTTTCACCTGAACCTCACGTTATTTATACTTCACAAACAAAATTCATTTCAATGACAAAAATGGTCGCGGCAATCTTCGGAAGCAATATTTTCGGAGGAAATACTGATAAACTCTTAAAAGAGGCAATAAGGGGAGTGGAGGATGCAGGATGTACTGTTGAGAGAATTGATATCGCACATCATCCGGTAGCATCCTGCATGCAGACCTTCGGCTGTATGTTTGAGCCTCGCTGTGCAATCGAAGACGGATTTGAAAAATACTTCAATATCTTAAAAAAAGCAGACGGCGTAATTGTCGCAACACCTGTTATGACCTATGGAATTCCGGGAGCTCTTAAGTCATTCATTGACCGCTGTCAGCCATTCTACATGGCAAAATACTATAGAAAACAGCCGTTCATCAAGCCTGATCATGCAAAAATCAGAAAGATGCTTTTCATCTGCATCGGCGGAATGAACAAAGATGATATCTTCACCGGACCAGTACTCACAGCAAAAGCATTCTCAGACATCATTGATGCAAAATACTCCGATGAACTTCTCCAAAACGATATGGATACCATTGGAAATATCGAAAAGCGGCCGGAAGTTTTAGCCGCCGCATATGAAAAGGGCTTAGCTCTTGGAAAAGGAATTGTAAATGAACGTGAGAAGTGAACTGCTCTCTTTAGCAGAGCCTGATTATCAGAAGTTTTCAGCATCTCTTCTCCCTGGTGTAGATAATATCTTAGGGGTTAGAATCCCCAAACTTCGTATTATCGCAAAGCGTATTGCAAAAGAGAACTGGAAGGAATTTTTAGACGATGCAAAGGATGACTCATTCGAGGAGATTCTTTTGCAGGGCTTGGTTATCGGATATGCAAAGGCAAATCCTACAGAAATTATCACTGCTCTTGATTCTTTTGTCCCGAAGATAAACAACTGGTCGGTCTGCGACAGCACAGCGATGACCTTGAAGGCGGCAAAGAATCATCCGGCATTCTTTGGATATGCGGATGCCTGCCTTGCAGAAGGAACAGAGTTTTCCGTCCGCTTCGGAATTGTTCTTTTGATGGCTCATTTTGTATCTGATGATTACATTGATTCAGTGCTTGAAAAAATAGAGACCGCAGAGCTTCCGGGATACTATGCAAAGATGGCAGCAGCCTGGGCTGTTTCGGTCTGTTATGTGAAGTATCCGGAAAAAACAGAGGAGTGGCTTGCTTCTTCGAAGCTGGATGACTGGACTTTTAACAAATCAATCCAGAAGATAAAAGAGTCATACCGCGTAAGTGCTGAAGATAAAAATAGATTGGATTCGATGAAGCGTTAAGCTTTCATCCGCTCGTCGTATGTCCGAAGAGCTCTTACCATATCCACATAACGGAACTCAGGCCACGTTGGAACACAGAAACATACTGCCGCTTCGTTTCCGTTTGCAAGCCAGGGCAGGAAGTTGGAAGTTCTCCTGTCATTTGCCGTCCGCAAAATGAGGTCAACCGGCGGCATGTCTCCTGCAGGATACATGCTCTCGGTAATTTTTTCCGGCGTAATCTCTTCCAGAGTAATCTCGCCATTCTGATATGCGGAAACTACACGTTTTGCAGTTTCAACAATCTCATTTCTTCCGCCATATGCAAGGGCAATATGCATGTAGTAGTCATGGAAATCTTTCGTCCTCTCCTCTACTGCCTCAATCTTTTCCAACACATGCGGCGGGATAAGTGTTCTGTCTCCAACCACTGTGACATTGATTTTATTATCAACAACACGCGGGTCGGATAACATCTGTGTGAATTTATCGACGAAGAGTTCCATTAAGCCGTCAACTTCATCAGAATCACGTTTGAAGTTCTCGGTGGAGAAAGCATAGAAGGTAACATGTCTGATTCCCAGATTCTTTGCCCACTCGACAACATTAAGGGTAGTCTCAGCTCCAAGCTTGTGTCCCATATCCACGCTTAACCCGTGTTCTTTTGCATACCTGCGGTTTCCATCCTGAATGATGGCGACATGCTTCGGGGTGTTTGTCAGTTTCTTTAAGACTGACTTTGCATAGACGGACTCAGCAAAGGAGCGAAGACAATTCAAAGAGGAATCACCTCAACAATCATACCGTCATTTGGATAACGCTCGATAATCTTTCTCTCGCCTCCAAACTTGCGCGGGATTTTTCTCATCTGCTGCCAGTCAAGTTCAATTGTTCCATCAGGCATCTCCTCGTAGTAACTTCCGGGACGCATCTGAGAGAGAATCATCTCGAGGTCATCTAACGGGTCCATAACTCCGTACATGATGGTTCCATCATCGGTAATCATGTCAAATGGTCTGGCAGAGTTTCTTGCGATACGCTTTAAGCGTTCACGAAGCTGAACTGAATCTTTGAAGGTTGATGTGCAGTAGTGAACCTTTGGATGTCCGTTGACCTCTCCTGCCCATTTGGTCGAACCTTTGATTGCGTTACAAAGCGGGTTAATCGGCTCAAGTTTTCTAAGACGCATGGCTTCCGCACATGCATCTCCCCATTCAAGCTGGTTGATGTTGAAGAAGTCAAGTGAGTCAAAGAGCGGGAAGAAGTGGCGAAGTCCCTGAAGCGAGGGCACTTCAATTCCCACATCAAAGCCCATGCGTTTGGCTGCTGCAATCGACTTTGGATAATCAGACTCCATAATGCCTGCCCACTCCTCGTGCGGTGGGTGCATACGGATTTCATCAACACAAGGCTTGAGGGCTGCTAAGTCCTCTTCGGTAGGGGCTCGTCCTGTATAGAGGTGAATGTGGTGATCTTCTCCGAAGTGTTTCTTTAAGGCAGTACAGAACTCAACAACGCGCTCGATTACAAGAAGCGGTTCTCCTCCGGTAACTCCGGTTCCAAGAGCATCCATGATTTCTGCTTCTTCGATTGCTTCTTTTGGAGTTGTAATCTTCTGGTCGTTTGCGAAGATGACATCCACATCCTTTCTTTCTTCGGAAAGAGGACAGTACCAGCAGGTTCTGTCACACAGTCCGGAGATGAAGAGTACAAGCTTTGCTCCCTGATAGCAGAGCTTGCATCCTTCCGAAAGGTTTCTTGGGATTTTGTCTTTTGCCATAGTTATTCCATTAATGCAAGGCGGGCAAGGGTTTCTTCGCGGCCTAATGCCTCTAAGAACCATCCAAGACGCGGACCTCTGTCAGCACCGAGGAATGCGCGGTATACTGCAGTGAAGACATCTTTTCCGGTGACACCGTGTGCTTCTGCCGCATCGTAGACTGCGTTGTGGATGACATCTGCCTTCCACTCGCCGTCTTTGATGGCTGCTGCATATGCGGCAACAGCTGCCTTGACGTTTGCAGGCTCGTTTGCTGCAACTTCCGGTAAGGTTTCAGAGATTGCAAACTTGGCATCTTCTGGGGCATAGCGTTCAAGCCAGATTTTTGCACGGTTTGCCTGGTCGAGGACTGCTTCGCGGTCGATGATTTCATATCCGCTGCGTTCTAAGATGGAGAAGACTGCTTCGTCGTCTCTTGCAATCTGAACGACGGTAATCATGTGGCGGAATGGAATGGTGGACTGCGGGGAGTTAATCTTGGAGAGTTCGAACTCGCGGGAGTTTCCTGCTCTTTCTGCACGGTCGTACTCGTCGATTAATCTGAGAAGCCCCATTCCCGGATCGAATGCGATAGTCTTGTCCGGCTTTGTCTTTGCGATTAAGAAGCGAAGAACCTCCGGCGGTACGATGTCTAACATGTCGCGGATGGTTAAAACAACACCCTTGGAGGAGTGCATTTCGCCCTTTCCTTTGAGACTGATCCACTCATAGGTTACTGGTACTGGTTCTTTGTATCCGTAGATTTCGCGGGTGATGAGCTTTCCAGTGTCGTAGGATCCTCCAGGAGATGCGTGATCTTTTCCGAACGGTTCAACGGTAACTCCGTGGGTTGCCCATCTCATCGGCCAGTCAACACGCCATACGAGTTTTCCTTCTCCCTTGGAGTAGTCTGAAACACCTTCGTGTCCGCACGGGCATTTGTATGTTACCGTGTGGTTTTCGATGTCGTGAGAGAGAATCTGTGCACGGGAGATCTGACCGCAGTTTCCACAAATCGGGTAGTACGGAGTCCAGCCTTCTTCGAGCTTTCTTCCAGAGACACGCTCTAAGATTTCTTTAATCTCTTCTGCGTGGATTAATGCCTGAGCAATCTGCTCGGTAAACATTCCTGAGCGGTATGCTTCGCTGGTTCTAATCACACGCGGGTGAATGTCTAACTCTTCGATTGCGGAGAGGAATGGTTCGAGGAAGTGTTCTGCGTAGCTCTTGTGTTTTCCGCACGGGCATGGGATGTCGGAGACAGGCCAGCCGATGTATTTCTGGTATTCGTCGGAGAGGAATGGGTAGACCTTTCTCAGTGGGTCAAAGTCGTCTGCGATATAGACAAGTTCTGCTTCTGTGCCGCGGGCAAGAAGTGCCTTGTAAATCATGTCTCCGGTCATGACTTCACGCATGTTTCCAAGGTGGATTGGACCAGACGGGGTGATTCCGGTTGCCACTCTCTGTGGTGCATCGGATGGGACCTGAGCAGCCTTCGCATCTGCCCAGTGGATTTTCTCATGTACTTTTTCTTCCATATTGAGTTTCACCAAAAATGGATGTGTCTGTATATATGGAATTTATAGAGAGATAATACTTCGGAGGAGTTTTTTAGATTGGTGTTTTCTTAGGGTACAAAAGTAGACTGCTGTTTAGAGAAAATACACTGCAGTAAAAAAATGAAACAAAAAATAATTTGTGAACCGGTTGGGTTCACTTGAAAGAGTCTTACTCTTCCTTGTCTTCCTTTGCAGGCCAGCAGGTGATTCCCTTCTGGCTTGGGAGACAGGATGGGTCAAAGACTGGCTCTTCAACACCTTCTCCTCTCTGGTCGAAGTAGTCCTTGAGTGCTGCAAAGGCATACTTACCAAGGAAGAGGATGATTGCAGTGTTGAAGATACCCATGAATGCCTGGAAGGTATCTGCTAAGTCCCATGCAAGACCCATGGACATCATGGAGGAGAAGAAGACCATTGCAACGATGACAACACGTAATACAACGACTGCTCCCTTCTTCTCAGTGATGAACTTTAAGTTGGTCTCACTCATGGAGTAGTAGCTGATTAAACTGCTGAATGCGAAAACCAGCATGAAGATGGAAAGCACGTATGGTGCTGCTGCGCCGAGCATAGTTGCTCCGAGTGCTTCTGCAACAAGCGGGACACCGTTTAAGGTTCCAGCTAAGCCAAGCTCTGCGAAGTTGTATCCTGGATATGCTGCGTTGGTGTAGATGATAATCATGAATGCGGTTGCAGAACAGACAACGAGAGTGTCGATTAAAACACCGACAGACTGCATTAATCCCTGCTTAACCGGGTGCTTAACATCTGCGGAAGAGGAAACGTTCGGGACAGAACCGATACCTGCTTCGTTGGAGAAGACACCGCGCTTCAGACCCCAGAGGAGCATCATACCCATACCTCCGCCGACAAACTGCTGAACGCCGAATGCGTAGGAGAAGATGGTCTCGATAACTGCCGGAACCTGAGTGAAGTTGACTAAGACAACTGCAAGTGCGAGAAGCATCCAGAGGACTGCCATAGTCGGGACGAGCCAGGTGGAAACTCTTGCGACTCTCTTGATACCGCCGAAGATGATTAATGCAGAGATAACTGCAAGACCGATTGCGAAGTAGATTGCAAGGTCAGTACCAAATGCGGTCTGAAGTGCGTTGGATGCCTGGTTTGCCTGAACACCAACGAACATAAGACCGTAGGTGACAATGACTAAGAGTGCCATGAAGATTGCAAACTTTGGCTTTCCAAGACCGTTTTTAACATAGTATGCAGGTCCACCGTGGAAGTAACCGTCGCCCTTCTTCTCCTTGAAGATCTGACCGACAGTACACTCGATGAAACTGGTTGCTGCTCCAATGCAGGCGAAGACCCACATCCAGAAAACAGCTCCAGGACCTCCCATAACGATTGCTGCAGCAACACCAGCGATGTTACCGACACCAATTCTTGCACCCATACTGGTACAGAATGCCTGGAAGGAGGAGATGGTCTGCTTACCTTTCTTTTCTTTAATACCGGTGAAGGCAACCTTACATGCCTCACCAAGTCTGTTCAGCTGAACACCCTTGGTTCTGACAGTAAAGTAGAGGCCTAAACCAATCAGGAACACGAATGCAAGATACCATGCATAGGTGTTGACAACTGAGTTGACGCTTGCAATTGCGTCATTGATAACCTCAAAGAAACTCATGCGCTAAAAGGTTTCTCATTATGAACTAATTAAAGTATGGTTGTCCCTGTGAATGACTACTCAAAAATGATTAAAGAGAATCCAGAGAAACGCCTAAGAAATCATCCGCGTTTGTAGATTCAGAGATACCAAATGCGGAAAATGCCGCACGAGACTCAAGAGAGTTTGCGACTTCTGCGACATAATCCAAAATATCGACCGATAGCTCGCGCTTGGCTTTACTTGCACGAAGCTGTTCTACTAAGAAACGCATCTTCTCAGGAGACTCGTTTCTAAGTTTGGCAAGCGAGATAACACAAAGATAAATCCGGGTGAGATTCCTGTCAGTACCAGTAATCGTATCAAAGAACGCCCTGATAACCTGAGCCTGATAAACCTCGCTTCCCATAGATAATCTATATTGAGTCTTCAACCCTAATATATCTTCTTGCTTATTTTGCAGTACTTACAATCTTGATGACATCGCCCATCTTTAACTCTGCAGAATCCTTGATGCGCATCTTACTCTTTGCATCCACTGCATATAAGAAACCGTTTCCAATATCAGTGTGGATGCGGAATGCCAAATCGCGCGGTGTTGTTCCCTTCGGAAGAAGAAGAGCATCCGGGAGGACTACTCCTTTTGCATTACAGTATTTTCCTTCATCTTCTACAGGATAGACAATAATCATACCAAGCTCATCGAAGACAACACGGTTTAATGTCTCCTGAACTCCTGTGTTTCCAAGCTTTTTCATGTTCTCGGCAATCATTGTCAGAGCTTTCACCTGCGGGGCGGAAAGCTTTGCCCCCTCAACCGGAGCAAATGAAGAGTCTCCCGGGAGATACGATAAAAGCTTTGCAGAAGCTGCAGACTTTAATGCAAGCTCTCCAGCAGCAATGGTTGGAACAGCTCCCATCTCTTTGAGTGCTGCAAGATTCTCTTCAGATGCCTGGTCAGCCTTGTTTGCCGCAATAATCATCGGCTTGGAAACGCGGAGAAGAACTGCTGCGAGCTCTGCAATCTCCTCTTCGGTTGCCTTTGCAAGATTAATACCGCACTCATCAACTGCTTCACGAATCTCAACCGGACTGATGCGAAGACCTGCAAGTGCCCCTCCTAAGAGATCAATTAAGACCGGCTCTCTGTTCTGAGCCTGACGGACAAGACGCGGAAGATGCTTCTGGATAATTCCAGCCATCCACATAGCAAACTCATAACGCAGGAACTCAACATCCTCTTTTGGATTGCGGGTTCCAACATCAACCGGATTTCCTTCAGCATCAGTACTGCCGGAAGCATCAACAACCTGAATAATTGCATCAGCCTCACGGAGATTATCTAAGAACTGATTTCCAAGACCGCGTCCTAAATGTGCATCTGGAACCAATCCTGCAACATCTAAAAGCTCCACAGGAGTGAAGCGGACACCATCAACACACTGAGTACAGGTGTCTGACACACCGAGTTCTTTGCACGGGCATTTAGAACGCACATATGCAACACCCTTGTTTGCATCAATAGTTGTGAACGGATAGTTTGCAATCTCAACATTTGCAAGCGTCAACGATTTAAAAAACGTTGATTTGCCGCAGTTTGGTTTTCCGGCGAGGGCGATAAGTAACATGATAATATCCTATTGAATCAGTATGAGTAAGAATGGGTTTGGGGAATAGTTATGTTTTGTGTGTTCATGCCGGATAGTGGTACGAAACACAAACCCCATCTTCTACCGCTTTTGCATAAGCTAAAACATTCTCATCAATTGCCTTGCGGTCAATAGATGCCGCAAGCTCCTTTGAAAAGAAAGACACTGCATCTTCAGAGAGAATACAGCGGGATGATGACATCGAACAGTCATCAAGAAGACCTGATGCTGCGGTTTTAATAACAGGACGGTCAACCATCGGAACAAGAGCCGCTTCCATTATATCATACACACAGGCTCCGCTCTTCTCATGAAGAGAACCCTTGTTCAAATCAAGACCTGCACCAGTGCAGGCTGCGGCAACGGTTGCATAAAGTACAGCATAACCTCTGGAAAATAACGCGTTGACTGCATCAGGAGATGCACCTTCCACGCGGCGTACGTATCCAAGCTTTCTTGGGACAACGCGTGAGAGAATCTCATAATACATATTCTTCGTTAAAAGATAACCGCGTGTGAGTTCAGGAATAGTAATCAGATACTCAAACTCAGACCTTGCATGTGTCATCAAATCAAACTCGCCCTGATAGAACAGACTCTCATGGATTTCTGACAACTCATGCAAAAACCGCATGCGGGAATCTGCTGCTGCCTCTGCCGCAGAAAGTGCAAAGGCATGTTTTGGAATCGAATCCTGAGCAAAAGAAAGCCTCGGCCTCTCGGATTTGAAAAGAGAACCTTCCGCTTTTCCGTGAACATCAAAAAAAGAGATTGGAATCCCGTGTTTTGCACACTTCGAAATAACCGCGGTGTGTAAAACATTATCTCCTGCAACAATCAGGTGTGAAACATCCGAAAGCGAATGCCTTTTTGCTTCACTTGCTCCCTTCTCTCTCACGAAAAGAGAGTTCCCCCGGACATTAATATCTGCTCCAAATCCCCAGACTGTAACCCACGGAATCAATACTCAAACCCTCCTCTGATACGTGAATCAAGGTCAAGCCTGCATCTTCCGCAGAAATACTTACGCTTCCTGTCTAAATCATCCAAATTATTCGGACAGTACATAATACATCCCGGATTATCGCAGTGCTCAAGACCATACAAGTGACCAATCTCATGAGCACCTTCGGTTACAAGACGGTCAATTAACGCATCGTCATCAGGATGACGTCCGTAGTACTCATTTGTCAGACGGAATGAAGACACAACAGCAGCACCAAGCTTTAAGTGTGCCAGACCATAAACAAAACTCGTCTTTGGAGCAAACAAATCTCCCGGTGTAATCAGCAGAACCTTTTCATAGATATGGTTATAACGATTGAAAAAGTCCAAATCCATATCCTGAGGTTTGAAAAGGTCTGCACGGCGGCGGCGAAACATATCGAGTTTTGTTAAAATCTTTACCGCATCATACTGACAGCGTGCCGGATCGTATCCTTCGAGGGGGAAGATAGCGTTATCTATTCGTGAAACCGGTGTGCCGAGAACAGCAGACAGCTCCTCTGTGACCGGACGCGAGAGACCTATTGGAACCCGCGAATCCCAGAAAATATGAACCCCCATAATCGATAGATATTTTCTCTGCAAAGGGACATAAATGTACCTTAACGATATCTCATGATTTACCATATCGAAACGTCCGTTGGAAACTACATCAAAGACCACTACACATCAGCAGTGGAGGTAGGATTTGGCGGAAAAACAGTTGCTGCAAAGATTCTGCTTGAAGCAGGAATTCCAGTTCTCTGCACAGATGTGCACACATATAATACAGATGTGCCGGCAGTAGTTGATGACTGCGTTGAGCCGGATTATTCACTATACGAAAACGCAGACGTCATCTATGCAATAAGACCGGGTGTAGAAATCGTTCCGGCACTAATCTCCCTCGCACGGAAAATGAACTGCGATTTAATCATCTATCACTTAGGATTTGAACTCTACATGAACGGCGGCGAGAGAATCAATGCGGATGGAGTTCTTCTGCATCGGTATGTAAAAAAGAATTAACTATTTATGTGATAGACATCATTTGATAAGTTAAGAGAAAATGAAAATCAAAGGCGTAAAAATCCATGTATCTCCTGCGGTAATCATCGTATTTGTCTTCTTTGTCTTACTCTTTGTCTGGTCATTCTTCCTGACAAATGACTACAGCTACATCTACTGGGGACTGCCGCTTTGTCTGTGTCTTTTAATCATCCCGGCTGTCAGCAGTTACAGTCTTGGCGGTCAGTACATCAAGCTCCTTCCCGAATACGAAGCAAACGCAAAAGACATGAAAATTAAAAATGTCAATCTCAACATGCAGGGAAAAGCTGTAAGAGTTGAAGGAGTTGTCCAGAACATCAAAGGAAAATTCATGGGACGCCCGAAGTATCAGATTTTCGACGGCTCCGGTGCTCTTATCGTCTTCCGTTCAATGCCTCTGGAAGAAAAAATCGAAGTTGGAGACAACATCGAAGCAGTCGGAATGGTTGTCAAAAAATATGCAATCGCCGGAAGCCTTGCTGTTCATGGAATTGGAATCAGAAAAATCGAAAACCTCTCTCCGATTGAGATTGACGACTCCATCAAATCAAAGTCTGACATCAAAATCAAAAAATACAACTAATCTTTTTTTCCCGAACCAGATATCTTAATAGGTTCAAATGCAGATAGTATAGTATGCCACATACTGTCGAGATTTATTCTCTTCCTGACTGCCCGCACTGTAAAAACACAAAGGCATTCTTTGAAAAACACAATATCGAATATACTAACTACGACGTATCAGACAGCACTCTTGCCAAAAAGATGATTGAAATCTCCGGACAGCGCGGAGTTCCAGTAACTGTTATCGACGGAAAAGAGATTGTAATCGGAGACGACTTAATGAAACTCCAGAATCTCTTAGTAGGAGATGAAGTTCCAAAGGAAGCTCCAATCAAAGCAGACCATGAGTTAGCAATTATCGGTGCTGGTGCTGCCGGACTTCCAGCCGCCCTCTATGCCGGACGCAAAGAGCTTGATACAATTGTTATCGGCGGTGCCATTGGCGGAATGGTCAACCAGAGCAAGACCATCGAAAACTATCCAGGAATTCCTGATGTCCCAGGAGACGTCCTGATGGGAAAGATTGCCGAGCATGCAAAATCCACCGGTGTAGAGTTCTTAGAGGATGTTGGAATCTCAATCGTCAAGAAAGGCGGCATCTTCGAAATCGAAACCCTCAACGGAAACAAAGTAACCGCAAAAGCTGTCATTGCCGCAACCGGCAGAATTCCGAGATTCTCAGGAGCAAAAGGCGAAGCCGACTACTTTGGAAAAGGTGTTGCAGTATGTACAACCTGCGACGGACCTCTCTACAAAGGAAAGTCTGTTGCTGTGATTGGTGGAGGAAACACTGCACTTGATATGGCTCTTGACCTGGCAGACATGGTGTCTGAAGTCCACATGATTGTCAGAAGCAAAGTAAAAGGAGATGAAATTCTCTTAAACCGCTTAAAGACAAAGAAGAACGTAATCTTCCACAACGGATACGAAGTAGAAGAAATCTACGGCGGCGAGTTTGTCGAAGGAATCGTACTCAAAAAACTTGGAGGAGGCACAATCTCAAAGATTTTCAAATCAGGAAAAAAAAAAGTTCCAGTCGAAGGCGTCTTCCTTGGAATCGGTCTCAACCCGAACACCGCAATGTTCGAAGGTCTTGTTGAGATGAATGCTGAAAAAGAAATCATCGTCAACGAAAACTGCGAAACCAATGTTGAAGGATTCTTTGCTGCAGGAGATGCAACATCCATCAAAGCAAAACAGATTGCATCATCAGTCGGAGAAGGTGTCAAAGCACTTCTCTCTGCATATGCATACCTCAAAAAATAATTTTTTTAGAAATCGAAAAGATTCTTCTGCGCAGACTTCGACATAATATCTGTAACAGTCTGCCAGCTTTTTCTGGCGCACGTTGGCGGAACACCGTGCTCTCTGATATACTCTTTTAAGAACGAAACCGTCTTTGCATCCGATGGATAACCGCTTCCAATCTCTCCAAACTCAGCACGCAGCTCCTCAATAATTCTGTCTCTGGTAACTTTTGCAACAATACTTGCCGCACCAACTACCGCATAGCGGGCATCTGCTTTATGTTCGGATACAACCTCTGCTGAAATTCCTGATGCAGAAAGCACATTTACACCAAATCTTTCTGCATTCACATCACATGCATCAAGATACACTCTATCAGGAGACAGCGTTCGAAGAACCTCTGCGTGCAGGAGAACTGTGAACTGGTTCATAGTACACTCGCGTGCATCAATCTCTGCGGGTGACTTTACAACAACAGCAGTCTTATATGACGCGCAGATATCCTCAAAAATCTTATCTCTCTTTTTTGCGGAAAGCTGTTTGGAATCTCTGATTCCAAGAGAAGACAAATCCTCATCATCCGACACAAGAACGCCTGCCGCAACCATAGGGCCCAAAACCGGCCCTTTTCCAGCCTCATCAATGCCGCATATCCACATGAGTAACTAGTATTTGCCAAAAGCAGATATTAATACCTCCGGCAAGCATACTATTCTTTATGTATCTGATTGTCGTTGGCCTCGGCGGAATCGGCAGATCACTTGCCGGACTTGCCGCAGAGGAAGGACACAGTGTTGTAGTTATCGACCGTGATGAGGACAAATGCGCAGATATCCTGGAAGAATATGACCTCCTCGCAGTCTCCGGAAATGCAACTGACAAAAATACTTTAGAGGATGCAGGAATTGACAGAGCAGACGCTCTGGTTGCCACAACAAGCGATGATGCACTTAACTTAATGGCCTGCTGGCTTGCGAAAAAATATGAGGTCAAAACTCTGGTCTCCATCGTAAACCAGAAAGAGCATGCAGACCTCTTTAAAGAAGTAGGTGTTCGCATCAGCGAAAATCCGGATGAAATTGTCGCCCGCAGTCTCTTTTTGTGGTCAGAAAATCCGGACACTCAGCTCTTAGCCTCAATCGAGGGAGGAACAATCTTCGAGATTACTGTAGCAGACGGAGCAAAAGGAGTGAATAAAACAGTCCGTGAAGCATCCGGTGTCAAAGATATGCTGTATATTGCAATCCGCAGAGGCGGTAAACTGATTATCCCGACCGGTGATGTAGTAATCATGCCGGATGATGTAATTACTGTCTTTACCAAAAAGGAAGCGGAAGCAAAATCTGTCGAATATATGGATGATTTATTCAGATAATATTTTTTAAAAAAGAAAGGTGTCTTTTGGACGGGTTATCCTAACTCGTCCCAGCTGTTTGCTCTTCTTCTGCGGATGAGGAATACGATTCCAACAACTGCTCCTGCAATTACAATTCCACCGCCGATGAATGGAAGAAGCTTTACAATGAACGGAATCTTGGACTCTTCAAGGTACTCGTTTGCCTTTGCAAGAGTGTTGAAAGAGTCTGCAACTAATGCATCAGTCTTCTTTGCATCCGGATCTCCGCCTGATTTGTAGGTTGCGTACAGAGACTCATAGCTGTTTTCCATATTCATGGATTTGGTCTCAAGGTACTGTGCCTCGGAATCCCAGTTCTTGCTGTAGAGGGTGGATGCAATGGAGTTAATCTGTCCAATGTTGGTGTTTGCAGCCTTTAATCCTGCATAGTCAAGATCTCTTTCGGCTTTGGTTAAGATAGTGTCTGCTGCTTCGATGTTTGCATAGGCAGTTGTGATACTGCTGGAACCTACAGACTTTGCTGCTGCAATCTTTGTCTTTACCTGTCCGATGGTGGATGAAACAGATGTGGTGTCAATACCGTATCCTGCATA
>ERZ808034.5-NODE-5-length-37222-cov-5.121766_pt1 | contig 37222 bp, 57 predicted proteins | sample MGYA00380188_ERZ808034 | MGnify/ENA primary metagenome ERZ808034 (study PRJEB31490, sample SAMN06133380) | cow dung metagenome | isolation source: M12 | host: cow | place: China: Chengdu | collected 2015-05 ...
TGGGCAAATATCTCGCTGAAAATCCAAAGGAGACGAACCAATGGCACTCAAAGGCATCCAATACCTCAAAAATAAGCTGGCCGAGAAGCGGACCAGGGTCAATATGAGGTATGCGTTCTATGAAATGAAAAATGTCGCCAGAGATTTCGGCATCTCGACCCCGCCTGACCTGCGGGATTTTTTTGCTGTTATCGGATGGTGTGGAAAGGGTGTTGATGGTATCGCCGATCGGCTCCGCTTCCGGGACTTCGTGGACGACCTGTACGGTCTGAATCAGATTTATGCGCTCAATAACCGGGATGTGCTTATGCCCTCTGCATTCCTGGGCGCTCTGATCGGTTCATGCGATTTCATCTATGTTCGCGAGGGTGACGACAGCTTTCCTCGCCTACAGGTGATTGACGGCGGAAATGCCACCGGCGAGATTGACGAGACAACCGGACTGCTTACGGAAGGGTATGCCGTTCTGGAGCGCGACTATCTCAACCAGCCGACCCGGGAGGCATATTTCACCCCGGACTATACCGCATTTTATGAGGCGGGCAAACTGGCGGCCATGGTTCCCAACAAGGCGCCGGTTCCGTGCCTGGTGCCAATTATCTACAGACCGGACAGCAAGCGCCCCTTTGGCCATTCGGCTATCTCCCGGGCCTGCATCAGTCTGACCGGCTCCGCTCTCCGCACCATCAAGCGGTCGGAAATCAGCGCGGAATTCTATTCCTTCCCGCAGAAGTGGGTGACCGGCACGGATCGCGACATGCAGAAGCTGGACAAATGGACCGCTGCCATGTCGGCCATGATGAAGTTCAGCCTCAACCGGGACGGAACGAATCATGTGCAGGTCGGGCAGTTCCAGCAGCAGAGCATGGAGCCGCACGTTAATCAGCTCCGCATGTTTGCATCGCTGTTCAGTAGTGAGACCGGCCTGACTCTGGATGACCTCGGATTCCCCTCGGACAATCCGAGCAGTGCGGAAGCCATCAAGGCCACGCACGAAAATCTGAGGCTCAAGGTCGAGAAAGCACAACAGTGTTTCACGGTCGGCCTGCTCAACGCCGGATATGTGGCGGCCTGCATTCGGGACGGTTTCCCCTATGAGCGGTCTCAACTCTGGCAGACTGAAGCGGTGTGGTATCCGCCCTTTGCCGCCGACATGTCCACACTTGGAGCAGTCGGGGACGGCCTGAGCAAGCTGTCGGAATACGTCCCCGGCTACATTACGGAGGAAAAGGTCTTCCGACTGACTGGAATCTAACAAGGAGGTAACGGCATGGCTGTAGATATAGTTCCGGCTCTGGTCGCAGATGTGCAGACGAATTTCAACAGCCTCGCCGGAATGAATCCGACTTTGCAGGCGATCGCGGGCCGTATCGAAAAAGGCACTGCAAGCATGGCTGACATCCACCGCTATTCGGAGGAGGTTGGCAAAGCCCTGGCGAAGTCCTATGAGATCATTCTGAAGCCCGGCGTCCTGCCGAATGACACGATGTATTACAACATCGCCAGTCGCCTGCTCGATGACGGGCTGAGACGGAACCACGCGCTTGTCGGAGAAATCGCCAGGCAGATTCAGAGCATCGTTGATGCGGCGGATGGTCTCGGCATCGGCGCGATCCTGCCCGATTATCCCGAGGCGAGAATTGCCGGACTTGCGGCAAAGGCGGCAGACCTCAAAATCGACGAGGCTATCAAATGGTTCCTGGAACCGGTCGTGAATAATTCCGAGGCGTTTTCGGACGACTACATGCGGGAGAACGCAAAAGCCCGGAGTGAGATGGGGCTGAAAACCACCATTACCCGGACAGTTCGGTCGACGGCCTGCAAATGGTGCGCCGACATGGCCGGTGTATACGCATATGGTCGGGAACCTCCGGACATATATCGGCGGCATGAAAACTGCCGGTGCGATGTGACATATCATTCCGAGAGGAAGAGGATGTCGCAGGATGTCTGGACGAAGAAAAAGACATATAGCACCCCAGAAGAATTAGCCGCCAGACGAGCGGCGCAGGCACCCAGGAGGTAAAAGGATGGCAAGGGTCGGAAGACAGACCCCCACTTTTACCAATGTGAGTTATGCGGTCACCCTGGGCGACCGAGCAATTGACATATATCATAAATCAGGCCAGACCCTTGTGGAATGGCAGGCAGAGCAGGTCAAAGTTATCATGGCCACAACCACCGACGGATTGTGGCAATACATGAAATACGGCATTTCCCTCTCCAGACGGAACGGCAAAGGCGAAGTCCTTGCCGCCCGGGAGATGGACGGCCTGCTTAACAGCGAGAAAATCTGCCACACGGCCCACCGGACCACCACCTCGCACGATGCGTTTAACCGACTATACCGGCTTCTGCAGAAAAGCGGATATGAAGAGTTCTCGAAGAAGAAGAAGGACATGCCGGAAAAATCGTTCTATGCATCGAAGCAATACGGTCTTGAGCATATCGAGGTAGTTGGTGGTGGCGTGATTGACTTCCGCACCAGAACCAACAACGGCGGACTCGGCGAAGGTTTCGACCTTCTGGTCATCGATGAGGCGCAGGAATACACATCCAAGCAGGAGAGCAGTCTTTCCTACACGGTTTCTGCCTCGAAGAATCCGCAAATCATCTTGGTCGGGACCCCTCCGACTGCGGTGTCCGGTGGAGATGTGTTCCCCAGGCTCCGGGCCGATGTCCGAGAGGGCAAGGCGGCGGAGGAGGTTGGATGGGCGGAATGGGCCATCGAGGAGCTGACGGAAGACGTCTCGAATGTGGACCTTTGGTATGAATACAACCCCTCACTGGGAACCATTCTGTCAGAGCGAAACATCCGGGCGGAGCTGTCCAACAGCGTTGTGGACTTCAACATCCAGCGCCTCGGATTGTGGCTTTCATACAGTCGCAAGTCGGCTATCTCGCAGGCTGAATGGGACCAGATGCGGGTTAAAGCGGTTCCTCCGCTCGATGCCTACTACATCGGCATCAAATACGGCATGGGACCGAATGTGGCCGCATCCATCGCCGGGAAGACCATGGACGGAAAAGTTTTCGTGGAATGTCTCGGATGCAAGCCTGCCAGAGATGGAAATGGATGGCTCCTGGATTTCATTCGCAACCCCAAAGTTGTCGATGTGATAGTCGATGGAGCGAGCGGGCAGAGAATCCTCGCTGACGACATGCAACGCTTTGGTTTTTACCCGCCGAAACTACCCAAGGTCGCCGAGGTGGTCAGCGCCAATGCCCTATGGGAGCAGGCCATCACCGCTCAAAGCATCTGTCACATGGGGCAGGAATCGCTCCGCACCTCAGTTGCGAATTGCGAAAAACGCCCCATCGGCAACTCCGGCGGATTCGGATATAAAAGTCTGTCTGACCTATATGATATAACCATCATGGATAGCGCCATCCTCGCTCATTACCTGGCCTCGACCAGTGATGACGGATATGCGCAATCTGTTGATTATTAAGGCATCCCATTGGGGTGCTTTTTTAATACAAATTTCGACGTTTACTCACGGTAAAAGAGGAGGAACAACTAATTATGGCATTTACACCTATTGAAACTCAGGACGATTTCGACAGAGCAATTGCAAAGCGCCTCGCCCAGAAAGAGCAGGAGATGACGGCAAAATACGCCGGTTACACTTCCCCGGATGACCTGAAGAAACTCCAGGCGGACCAGGTCAAGGCCCTCGAGACTGCCAAGCAGAATCTGGCCGACATGACCGCCAGAGCGACAAAAGCAGAAGGAACACTCCTTCGCCACAAGGTCGCAACCGAAAAACACATTCCTCTGGCTCTGGCCGACAGGCTTGTCGGAAGCACGGAGGAGGAGCTGGCCAAGGACGCAGAGACCCTTGCCGGTCTTATCGGCGAAAGCAAACCGACCGTCACACCCCCGCCCTTCACATCTTCCCCGGCCAATCAGGCGCCCAACTCCACGGACGCGGCACTCAAGGAGATGCTGGCGGCTCTGATCGCACCTCAGTCCTGAATACTACACACATAAGGAGGTTTTTATGGCTTCTATTCTTTCTACCAAAAGCGGTAACACGATCCTTTTCCCGCCCACGCTGACCAATGAGATGTTCAACCTGGTCCGTGGTAAGTCCTCTCTGGCCCGCCTCTCCGGCCAGTCTCCGATCCCCTTCACCGGCGAGACCGCCTGGACCTTCTCCCTGGACAACGAGGTTGACATCGTCGCCGAGAATGGCGCCAAGTCCAACGGCGGCGCGACCCTGGGCCAGGTGACTATCACCCCGGTCAAGGTCGAATATGGCGTCCGTGTCTCCCAGGAGTTCATGTATGCTTCCGAGGAAATTCAGCTTCAGTATCTCCGCGCATTCGCCGAGGGCTTCGCAGCTAAGGTCGCTCGCGGTATCGACATTATGGCCATGCACGGCAAGAACCCCCGCACCGGCCAGGCCGCGACCGCCACGATTGGCAACAATCACTTCGACGCCGCTGTCACCAACACCACCACGGCTACGGCCAACAACTCCGCTGACATCGAGACCGCCGTGGGCAAGATTCAGACGCGCGAGCATGAGGTCACCGGCATCGCCGCCGCTCTGACCGTTAAGTCCAATCTGGCCGGCCTCAAGAAGGGCAGCGCCTCCAACGAGCCGCTGTTCCCGGAACTGGCATGGGGCGGCACTCCTGCAGCTATCAATGGCGTCGCGATCGACTTCAACACCACCGTTTCCTTCGGCTCCACTCCGGTTGACGCCGCGATCATCGGCAACTTCCGCGACTTCTTCCGCTGGGGCTTCGCTCGTCAGATTCCGGTCAAGATTATCGAGTACGGTAACCCGGACAACGACGCCACCCTCGGCGACCTCCAGGGCCACAACCAGGTGTATCTCCGCGGTGAGGCTTATGTCGGCTGGGGAATCCTGGTTCCGGCGGCTTTCGAGCGCATCATTCCTTCCTCTACGTGAGGCAGAGAAAGGCGGTAAGGCATGGCTCTAAAACCTTTTGCCACGGTTGAGGATGTGGCGCTCCTCTGGCGACCGCTCACATCTGATGAGACCACAAGAGCGGCGGCCATGCTACCGCTCATTTCGGACATGCTCAGGCAGGCAGGCAAGCAGGTCGGGGTCGATTTGGACGAAAGAAAAGTCCTCGACCCGACCTATGCGTCCGTTCTTAAATCGACCACGGTCGATATTGTGGGCAGGGCTATCAGGCAGTCCACGACCGGCGACCCCATGACACAGGAAAGCCAGAGCGCAATGGGGTATAGCTGGTCCGGCACCTACACCATCCCCGGCGGCGGCATCGGCAACTGTATCATGTACAGTGACCTGCGCAGACTGGGCCTGGAGCAGCAGACGATGGAGGCAATCGACTTATGTCCACACATATCAAGGGAATGCCGGTAACGCTCTACGAGAGGACCCAGACCGGTGTGGATGACTTCAACCGGCCTGTCTACAGTGAGACCCCGGTCGTGGTCGAGAATGTCCTGGTCGGAGAGCCGTCCACGGACGACATCACCAACGACCTGCAGGTCTACGGCAAGCGGCTGGCCTATACTCTGGCCATTCCCAAGGGCGACACGCATAACTGGAATGATGTCCGTGTCGAGTTCTGGGGGCAGAAGTTTAGGACTTACGGCGCACCCACTCAGGGCATTGAGGATAATATCCCGCTCGACTGGGACAGGAAAGTCAAGGTGGAGCGGTATGAGTGACGTTTTTGAGCTTGATTTGAATGGTCTTAACGAGCTTATGAAGTCATCTGAGATGCAGTCAGCACTTTCTGGGGCAGGCTCTGCCGTGGTCAATGCAGCAGGCGGAGATTATGCCATGCGGGTCCACCTCGGCTCTTTTACGGCCATCTGCAACGTCTATCCCGACAGCAAGGCCGCCGCAAAGGAAAACAGTCAGAACAACACACTCGTCAAGGCGCTTGGCGCCGCCGGACTTCAGATGGCGTAAGGAGGGAAATATGCTGATTGAGCAGAGAATAATCGAATATCTGCATGAACAGCTTGCGCTCCCGGTCTACGGCGAAGTCCCCGAGGGCAACGAAGGGCGGTTCCTGGTGGTGGAGAAGTCGGGTTCTTCCCGGTCAGACTACCTCGATACCGTAACCATCGTTATTCAATCCTATGCGGATTCACTCGCCGAGGCGGCGACCCTCAATAACGCCGCAAAGACCCGGATGCTCGCCATGCCTGTCCTGGCGGATTCCATTTCCGCCGTGAAGCTTAATTCCGACTATAACTATACCGACATCGACACGAAACGCTACCGGTATCAGGGCGTTTTCGTGGTCACCTACTATGAGTAAAGGAGAAATGCTATGGATGTTACCAATGTAACGACTGGCAAGCCCAACCCGGCAGGCGCTGTGTGGTGGGCACCTCTTGGAACCACTCTCCCGACCGATGCGACTTCGGCCCTCGATAATGCATTCCTGCCGCTTGGCTACTGCTCCGAGGATGGCCTTGTCAATGCCGACAGCATCACGACCGAGAACATCAAAGCGTGGGGCGGAGACATCGTGGCCACTCCGCAGACGGAGCACGTCGACACCATGAAGACCAAGCTCCTGGAGATTCTGAACCCCAATGTCCTCAAGATGGTCTATGGCCCGGACAATGTCAGCGGCACCCTCGCCACTGGACTTACCATCCGCTCCAACAACAGCGAGCGTCCCGCCGGCGTTTTCGTCTGCGAAATGGCTCTGCGCGACGGAGCGAAAAAGCGCATCGTGGCCCCCAATGCCAAGCTGACCACTCTGGGTGAGATCACCTATAAGGACAACGACGTCGCTGGGTACGACGCCACCCTGACTTGCATGTCGGGCGGTTTCGGCGGAAACGACCCCGATACTCACAAGGAGTATATCAAGCGGTGAGATGATGGAGGAGAGATAGCATGATTAAGACCGGCACAACGAAGAGCGGATTCGAGTTCAAAGTCGATTCCGACCAGCTCAACGATCTCGATTTCGTGGAAGACCTCGGAAAGGCCGATGAAAACCCGGTTTTCTGGCCCAGGGTGATGCGGGCGGCGTTCGGAGATGAGCAGTACGCTCGTTTTAAGGCACATATCCGCACCGAAAACGGCAAGGCTCCCTTTGACACGGCACTCGAGGAATTCACGGAAATCCTCAATCTGGCCAACGCAAAAAACTCCTGACCCTCGCCCGGATGCTCCGAATCGACCGGGACGCTTTAGTCTGCGACATGGCTGAGACCTACCATGTTTACGACTTTCGGGCGATTCCGGTCGAAACTCTTGCGACACTGGCGGCAGGCTTGCGGGATGACTCTCGCATAAAAATGCGGGTAGGCGGAATCGAGTACGTTCCGCCCATCATCCTGCTTGCCAGAATCGCTGACAGTCTGGCGCTTATCCAGTACGGCCTGATGCACGACGACGACACGCCGCTGCCGAGGATGGTCATGGATATTCTGGCCGGTGGTAAGAGAGTGGAGCAATCCCAGAGCGAGGCGCAAAAGGCGACATTTGCCTTGATTGAGGCAGAAGTAAAACAACGAATGGAGGTGGGCTGAATGTCCGACATCGGCAAGGCATATGTTCAGATCGTGCCGAAAGCCCAGGGCATTTCTGGGCAAATCTCCAACATCATCACACCGGGTTCCGCCAAGGCAGGCAAGGAGGCGGGCGCTTCAGCCGGTTCCAACATGGTTGACACGCTCAAAAAGACCCTTGCCGGGCTTGCGATCGGGGCGACAGTGACATCCGTTATCAAGTCCGCTCTGGATGAGGGCGCCAAACTGCAGCAGTCTTATGGTGGTCTGGAAACCATCTACGGCGAGGCGGCGGCGGCGGCGAAGGAGTATGCGGCCCAGGCGGCGGCGGCAGGTATTTCGGCAAACACCTACGCCGAGACCGCTGTCGGCATGGGCGCATCCCTCAAGGCGGCCTTTGCGGGCGACACGACCAAAGCAGTCGAAGCGGCAAATATGGCCATCCTGGATATGACTGACAACGCCGCTAAGATGGGTACACCCATCGAATCAATCCAGAATGCTTATGCCGGTTTTGCGAAGGGCAACTACACCATGCTCGACAACTTGAAGTTGGGCTATGGCGGTACAAAGTCCGAGATGGAGCGACTGCTTGCGGACGCTACGAAGCTGACCGGTGTCAAATACGACATGAACAACCTTGGAGATGTCTACGCCGCTATTCATGCTATCCAGGAAGACCTTGGCTTAACCGGCGTAGCGGCGGCGGAAGCATCCACGACCTTTTCTGGGTCTCTTGATGCCATGAAAGCGGCGGCATCCAACCTGCTCGGCAATCTTGCCCTGGGCGAGAACATCGGCCCGGCCATGACCACGCTCATTCAGTCCGTCATGACATTCTTGACCGGCAACCTGCTCCCCATGATTGGGCAGGTTCTGTCGTCTCTCCCGGATGCGCTCAAAACGGCCCTTAATACGGCTCTTCCGGCACTCCAGGGCGCTCTGCCGGGGCTTATCTCGGCGGGCCAGAATCTGGTCGGCGGTCTACTCCAAGGCGTCATGGCGGCGGTTCCGAAAATTGCCGAGGGCGCTTACCACCTCTGGCGTGAATTCGTGCATTTCGTCCAGGATGCAGTCGCCACAGGCCTGGCCGATCTCGCCCAGAATGGCAGTGACGTGGTGGATGGTATCATTTCCGGCATCACAAGCAGCATTTCCAGTCTCGCTCAGACGGCGACAGAGATTGTCGGCACAGTTGGAACGGTTATCCTCCAGCTCCTTCCTGACCTCATCACGGTCGGGGTTGACATTGTGGAGTCACTGGTCCAGGGCATCATGGATGCAATCCCCGACCTGCTCGATGCGGGTGCGGAAGTCGTCGGGAACCTCTTTAACAGCCTGACCCTGCACCTTCCCGAGATTGGCGCCGCCGGTATCGACTCCATCCTGGAATACGTCAACGGCATTATTGCGAGCCTACCCAACGTGACGGCAGGCGCCCTGGAGGCATTCAGCACTCTGCTCAATTCGATTCTGGATTCTGCGCCGAGACTTATCCCGGCTGGCATCCAGCTCATCGTCAAACTTATCCAGGGCCTACTCCAGAGTCTTCCGAACATCGTGTCCAGTGCCGTCCAGATTGTGGCGCAGATTGCGACCACCATCGGACAGAATCTGCCGAGGATCCTTGAAGTTGGCGGTCAGCTTATTGGTCAGCTTCTGCTCGGCATCGTCAATGCCGTGCCTCAGATTCTGGGGTCAATTCCTGGAATCCTGGCCGACATCGGCGGAAGTTTCCTCGGCTATGACTGGGGCAGTATCGGCTCCAACATCATCAGCGGCATCGCCAACGGCTTACGGAACGGCGTCGGCTCCATCATCAATGCGGCGAAAGAGGCGGCCCAGAGCGCTCTGAATGCGGCCAAGAATCTGCTCGGCATCGAATCACCGTCCAAGGTATTTCGCGACGAGGTCGGCAAGATGATGGCTCTCGGCATGGCGGAAGGCTTCGAGGACAATGTCCCCACCGTCACTATCGGCAGAGCGGTCACGGCCATGACGGACACGGCGGCAAATGCGGCAGGCTCCGTGCAGGCGCCGAGGGCGGCTCAGAACGTCACCGTCTACATGACCGTAGATGGGGCGACCGACCCGAGTGCATGGGCAACGCAATTCGCAAACGATTTACAGAGATATGCGAGGATGGCATAAATGGCTACTATCGCTACCAAAAAACAAACCGGTCTGTCTATTGCAAGGGCAGGCCGGCGTTTTACTTTAAGCTGGAAAAAAGGCGACAGCGACTACGGCGCAGGGCAGAGTCTGCAGTATCGGCTCAACACCGCTGAGAAAACGTGGATTGACCTGTCCGTCTCTTCCGGCTCTACGTCCAAGACGGTCAGCCTGACCATGACGGATTTCTACCCGACCACGAAGAAAAAGCTGTTATGGATTGAGTTCCGGCTTTGCGGAAAGCGGTCTCCGTACACCCAGAAGGGCGTGACCTACACCCCGACTGTCTCGGACTACGCCGTCAAACGCATGAGCCTCGACATTCCGGCCAGACCGACCCTCAAGGCATCTCTTGGAGCGACCGACAATGTCTGTAATTTCGTGTGGGGCGTGGCGACCAAGGCGACCGATGATGCACCTTTTACTTACGTCCAGTACCAGTCGATTCTGGTCGCATCCACGGAAACCAACGGCGAGAAGCTCAAATGGAAGTCCACAAACGCGGGATGGCAGACAGGCACGGAAGACGACGCCACCTACACGCTGACCATCACTGAGGATTCCGCCGCTCTGGTCGGGAATGCCTATGCCAGATGGGTCAGGGTTCGGTCAGTCGGCCCGGCAGGCGTGAGTGCGTGGAGATATGCCAAACATGTCTATGCGGCCCCCTACGCCGCCAAAATCAAGACGGTCGGCTATAAGGTAGGAAATACTACCACCACGGTCGAGGCCACCTGGACAGCTCAGAAGGACGGTCTGCACCCCATTGATAGGACTGCCCTCCAGTATGTCATCGCCAAACCTGCAGAGGGCTTTGTGGTGCCTGCGGGCGCGTCCTGGGCCACCATATCCACGACTTCCGACACATCCGGCGCCGATGCGGCCAGAGGTGTGATTTCGGACGTCGTCGGGCTTGATGAATGCTTATGGGTCAGGGTGCTGACTTACCACGACAACAGCTATGCGGCATCCTCGGCCAAGCTCGTCCAGGTCGGCAAGCTGACGGCTCCGACGCTGACCAGTGCGGTGGCAGACGACACGACATTCCGGGTCACGGTCACGGCAGAAAACAACTCAGATGTGTCTGACAGCTTCGTGGCCATCATCTACCGTCCTGCTTCCCGGGCATCTGACCCGGTTGTGGTTGGCATCATGTCGGGAGCATCCACGACCGTGCAGTGTCCTGACTGGTCCGAGGAGACGGCATATGCTATCGGCGTCCAGGCGTTCCAGGGCGTGTCCACGAACAAGGGCGGAAGCTATGCGATTGTCGCAAATATGTCCTCGGATGCGGTCTACAACGCCGGGAACATCCCGACCGCCGCTCAGAACGTGACGGTCAGCCAGTCAGAGACCCCGGGCGAGGCTATCCTGGAATGGGACTGGTCCTGGAGTTCTGCGACCGCTGCCGAAATCAGTTGGTCGAGCAATCCGAACGCCTGGGAAAGCACGACTGAGCCGAATGTCTACACGGTCACCAGACTGCACTCACCGCTCTGGAGGGTGTCGGACCTGGAAGTCGGCATTCGATATTACTTCCGGGTGCGACTTATCCAGGAAGTCAGCGACAACAATTTCGTATACGCTCCGTACTCCGATGCGGTCAGCCTCGACCTCTCATCTGCACCGCAGATTCCGATCGCAAGCGCTTCCGATGCAGTTATCACGGCATCCGGGACGGTAACGGTGTCATGGGCATATACACCCACGGACGGCACACCGCAGGCACAGGCAGAAATCTGCGATGAAAACAACACGATTATTGCCCGGGCAGAGACGGCGACAGCTGTAGACATCAATGCCGAGGTTGCGGGATGGCAGACCGGCGAGACCCACGAACTGAGGGTCAGGGTTACTTCCAGGAGCGGAAACACCTCAGACTGGTCCGACCCGGTGCAGGTCAGTGTGGCCGACCCGGTAGTGTGCCGGATACTCGCGCTCAGTCCTTTCCGGTATGAGCAGGTTGAGGGCATCACATCGCTCTACCTCAAGTACCTGCCTATCACGCTCACCATTGACGAGGCCGAGGATGACCAAACGGTCACGGCGGTCATCGAGCGAACGGAAGACTATCAGATGGCCCGCCCGGATGAATCCGACACGATAGGATATAAGGGCGAGACCGTGGCAACCGTCACACAGATGGGCGGAAGTACCGTGGTTATCGACCAGACGGACGTCATCGGACGGCTTGACGACGGAGCCAATTATCGGGTAACCGTCACGGTTTCCGACCAGTTCGGGCAGAGGGCATCGGCTTCGTATGATTTCGGCGTCAACTGGGACCATCAAGCAATCATTCCGGTCGGCACGGCAGTCATCGACGCCAGTCAGCTCATCGCAGTCATCACACCGACGGCTCCGACCGGATATGTCAGCGGAGATACCTGCGACATCTACAGGCTGTCTGCGGACAAGCCCCGGCTTGTGGTTGGCGACTGTGTATTCGGAACGGCGTATGTTGACCCCTTCCCGGCCATTGGCGAGCAGGCAGGCTACCGCATCGTCTACCGCACCGCTACCGGCGACTATACGACCGCAAACGGCGACATCGCATGGCTCGACCTTGAGGCAGGGCTTAACATCGACCGGAATATCATTGATTTCGGAAAAGGTCGGATTCTGCTCGGACACAATATTTCGTTGTCGAATTCCTGGAAAAAGGATTTCAAGGAAACCCGCTATCTGGGCGGCTCCATTGCAGGCGACTGGAACCCGGGCGTGAGCAGGACAGGTTCGGTCGGTGGCGTTATTGTTACGGATGACCCCGAGACCATCTCAGCCATGAGACGCCTTGCGGACTATCCCGGCATCTGCCACGTCAGAACCGTGGACGGCTCCAGTTATCCGGCGGACGTGCAGGTCAGCGAGGACAGAGGCAATTCCAAGATTGTCAGCTTCCGACTGAGCGTCACCAGAGTCGATTCCGAGGGTTATGAGGGCATGACGGAGGACGAATGGAATGCAATGGAATAAGGGCTATAGCGCGTCATTCTACCTCGCCACAATCGACCCGGCGACATGGCGGCCATCCGGCAGAATCGAGGTCATTTCGGGGCAGATAACCCGCTCCCGGGATGCCCTCATGCAGTCGGCTGACATCACCTGCCGAAACTATCCGCAGGCGCTCGAGAGATGGGTCAGGGTTTACATGGACGTCCGACAGGAGACTGGCGCATCCGCTCATGTACCGCTGTTTACCGGGCTTGCGACCAGTCCGAAAACGGACTACGACGGAAATCTCCGCACCAATTCCGTGACCTGCTACAGTGTCCTCAAACCTGCCGCCGACATCCTGCTCCCGCGTGGGTGGTATGCTCTGGCGGGTCAGGACGGCGGGAGACTGGTGGCTGACCTGCTTGGCGTGGGTCAAGCTCCGGTCGAGGTCGAGCAGAGTGCGCCGACCTTGTCGTCTACGATCGTGGCCGAGGACGGCGAGACCAATCTGAGCATGGCGTGGAAAATTCTGACTGCAATGGGATGGCGACTGAGAATCGACGGAAATGGGTCCATTTTGGTCTGCCCGCCGGCGACTGAGCCGTCAGCCACATTCGGCACCAGTTTCGACGTCATCGAGCCGGTCCTGACCTCAACCATCGACCTGTTTTCCTGCCCCAATATCTTCCGGGCCATAATCGGCGACCAGAGCGCAGTCAGCACGGACAACAGCCCCGACAGTTCCCTGTCAGTCTCAAATCGAGGCAGGCAGGTCTGGGCCGAGGAAATCAGCCCGGTTCTGGCAGGTGGGGAGAGCTTACAGAGCTACGCCGACCGCAGACTGGCAGAGCTTCAGACGGTCGCTGACGTGGTGCAGTATAGTCGGCGATACCGCCCCGATGCCATGCCGGGCGACATTGTGAGGCTCGAATACCCCGGCGTGGGACTGCTTGGGGATTATGTGGTGGTGAGCCAGACCGTAACCCTTGGATATAACGCACAGACCGCCGAGACGGTCGCAAAAGTGAGGTAAATATGAGTATTTGTCAGATTTATGACCTTTGTGCCGATACGCTCTGGCTTGGACGCTACGGCGAAAACGGTGCGAGGGACATCGCCATCGATGTGGGTCGGTGGTTTGCCGACCTTGGCACAGAGGGGACGGTCGTACTGGTCAACTGGAGACCGGGCGAGGACGACACGCCCTATAATCCCAACGTCACCATGGACGGCTCCAAGGTAGTATGGTCGCCGAACAACATTGACCTCGCCATTTCCGGCAGAGGTTTTGCGGAACTCCGCTATTATGTCGGCAACGCCCTCGCCAAGAGCAAGACATTCCGCACCGTCATCGACCGCACACCTTCCGAGGGAGCCAATCCGCCCAGCGCCGCCGAGGACTGGGTTGAGCGGATGGAAGATGCGGCGGTAACCGCTCAGACCGCATCCGAGACGGCCGTCTCTGCGGCAGAAACGGCCGCAGAGGGCGCTCAGGCAGTAGCGCAGGCTCTTCCGACCGTCACCCAGGCGGCGCAGACCGCAACCTCTGCGGCAACCACAGCAACCAATGCGGCGACCGAGGCGGCGGCGTCGGAAGAAGTAGCCAGTGCGGCGGCAAATGCGGCTCAGACCGCTTCTGAGACCGCCACGGCGGCAAGCCAGACGGCAGTGAGTTCGGCATCTACGGCCACGACCAAAGCGGCGCAGGCAGTCGAAGCCGCCAGTACAGCAACCGCTAAGGCCTCCGAGGCCACGCAGGCCGCCACCACGGCGACGGCCAACGCCCAGACATCAACAGCCAAGGCCGGCGAAGCGACCACTGCGGCGGCTACCGCGACATCCAAGGCGACTGAAGCGACCACTGCGGCATCCACGGCGAGTACGGCGGCTACTACGGCGACCGGTGCGGCATCGACGGCGACCAGTGCGGCGTCTACAGCTACAGCGGCCAAGACGGCGGCCCAGACAGCCCAAGGCGCGGCCGAAACTGCCCAGACTGCGGCGGAATCAGCGGCGGCATCCGTGTCGGCCAGCGCGGCGCAGATCGCGACCAACACCGCAGATATAACTGCATTAAAGACAGATTTATTGCACAAGGCCAACATTGATGGTGCTTATTCCGACTTGACCGCCGGGAATGCAGAACAGCTTGTATCAACTGTCTATGAGGAAGATTCTGTACCGTATATTTTCCGCACCGCAGGTGGCTCTATGGACATCGGTGACCGGGAAGAGGACATGCTTGTCGGTGGGTCGGTGGCGTGGAATCAGCTTGTGCCTGCGGAATACAGAGATTTCACGAGTGAGTCGTCTGACACAAGGGCTTTGTACTTTGTGTTGCGGAAATCAGCATCTCCATATACAACCGCATACCAGGAACAAAATGTAGGAACAGGGTGGCTTTCATCTGTTGTAAACAGCACATTTGATGGATATGCGGAAATGATACACTCCGGCGCAGTGAGAAACATCCGCATCACTCCGAATAACGTATACTCTTTTGCGACAGGGCATAAATATTTATTTGCGCTCAATATCATCTCTGCGGACACATCTACGGTTGGTGGTCTTGTGACCAATGATATTCAAGTCATCGACCTCACCCAGATGTTCGGCTCCACCATTGCCGATTACATTTACAGACTTGAGCAGGCAACCGCAGGCGCAGGTGTGGCGTGGTTCCGCAAGCTGTTCCCTGCCGACTATTACCCCTATGATGCGGGCACACTCAAATCCGTTGAGGGCGTGAGTGCACATGCCACGACTGGGTTTAATCAGTGGGACGAGGTTACGGAACTTGGAGCAATCAATCATACCACTGGCGAAGATACCGATTCAACAACTGCATTAAGAAGCAAGAATTATACTGATATAGTCGGCGGTTCGGTATATTGCTTTAGACAGAGTACTAACTCCATAGACTTTCATGTTCACTGGTATGATGCAAATAAAAACTTCATATCTTATGAAGAAGTGTACACAGGCAGTAGCATTAACTATAAAACCACGACTGCGCCGAATAACGCTAGATATATGCGGTTCAATTTGCCGAATGGTTACGGCACCACCTACAAGAACGACATCTGCATCAACCTCAGTTGGGACGGCGAACGTGACGGTGAATACGAACCTTACGTTAAGCGCTCCTATCCGCTTGATTCATCCTTAACGCTCAGAGGTATTCCCAAGCTCGACAGTGCCAATAACCTCTATTACGATGGTGACACTTATGAGAGCGATGGGACGGTGACGAGACGGTATGGCGTGCTTGTAATTGATGGAGTAAACGAAACTTTTACGGGGCAATGGGGAGCGACAAATAACGGATATGCCGTATATAAGAGTTTGCCGAGTTGGAAATCATCTCGTTCAATTGCAAATGCAATAAGCAATCAATTCATTTTTAACGGCAACGGATATGCGAGTATGCCAGCAATGACATTTGTCGGTGGGAGCGGTGCCGCGGCTACAATGACGTTCGTTCTTCCCGCCACCGTAACTAAATTAGCAGAGGCAAATGCGTGGGCGTCTCAGAATCCTATTATCGTTATCTACGAACTCAATACTCCGACCACTGAAACCGCCGACCCCTATCAGAATCCTCAGATTGTGGACGATTTCGGAACGGAAGAATATGTCACCACTTCTATAGTCCCGGTCGGTCATGTGACAAAGTATCAGCCGAACCTGCGAGCTAAGTTGGAAATGTCCCCTGACAGCCCGGATGGCGATGGTGACTATATTGTAAGACAGGCCAATGGTGAAAACTCCTATATCACTCTGGCATCGACTGCCACGATTCAGGATATTCTGGCACGGCTGACTGCCTTGGAGGGCAATACGACATGAAGATTAAGCTGACAGCCCCGGAGGGGTATAAGTACAAGGACACGAAGACCGGGAAACTTCATTCCGAGGTCATTGTGGATTATAAGGACAAAAAGCGGTTTGTTCTTGTCGCTGACAAATCTGAGAAGATTATGGAGGGTTAAGCCATGTTACACTACTACGCTACTCGCTATTATGTTCAGAATGGGGAGTGCAAGACCCCCGTCACCAAGTATGGCACGGAAGCGGATATGCTCTATCAGTATTACCTTTTCTGCGCTTCGTCCTCTAAAAACGCTGACAGCCACGACATGGACGCTTGCGTTTTCGGCACCATCGAGGGCGGGGTTATCGAGCGGAGACTTTTCGACCATACGCAGGAATAACTGACATAAAGGAATGAGGTGTATGTTTTCGGACTACACTGGGGGCATCTCTCCGGGGTGCCCCAACTGCAATAAAGGAGACTTTCTTTCAGTTCCACACATACACACAGGGCGTCTTTGGGCGCCCTTTTCTATTCGGAGGAATCCACCATGGACATCATTCTGCAACTGGTCGACGCCATTAAACAGGCGTCAGCCCCAAAAACTTCCTCCTATGACACCCCTGCCGAGGTCGTGCGGGTAGACGGCTCGACCGCATGGGTACACATTCCGGGCGGAGTGGCCGAGACCCCGGTCAGACTCACAATCGACTGCAAGCCCGGCGACACCGTGCAGGTACGTGTCGGAGGCGGTCAGGCGTGGCTTGTGGGCAATGAGACTGCTCCGCCGACTGATGACACGGAAGCCAAGACGGTCCGAAAGGAACTGCAAAAGCTCAGGTCTGCGACCTTCGATGCGATCAAAGCGGTCAGCGTTTTAACTCGCCGCCTCAAAGTTGCGGATGCAGACGGCAACGTGCTGGCCGACTTAGATGCAGATATGCACCTTGCGGAAATCGCCGGATGGACGGCTGAAAACGGTGTTCTGGCGACTGTGGTGGATGACCCAAGTATCTCAACAGTTCAGCGCCGAATCGAACTCAACGCCAAGACCGGCGACATCACGGTCCAGAAAATCGAGAAATCGACCGGGGCCATTATGGGCGACATCGTCATCAGCAAAGACCGCATCAGCTTCGGCATCTACAACAATGGCGTCCTCTGGTATCGGAACGACTTTTACATGGCGGCTGACGGTCAGCGCGGCTCGTTCATGTTCGATTCCGGCGCTCCATACGGTGGCCAGATTGGCGTTGGCAACTATGACCACAACAACAACACGCTTTACACTGGAATGGCAGACATTTCGGGCGTTGGTGACGGCACTATCACTGGTGCAATCAAGGCTCTCGTCCCCGACATCTCCAAGCAGTCTGGAAGCTCAACATCTGTGGCGAGTGGCGCGAACACAACGGTCAAGAGCGTTGCACTGAAAGCCGGTAAATACCTGCTCATAGGCAGTGGGTCATTCCCGGCAGGTTCCGGTCGGTGTAATTTGCATTTTTCCATGACTGGCGATTCCGGCGAGGCTGACAAGTACGCTTCTGTTGCTGTCTCGCTCGGAAATGGCGTTGTCCGTCCGCAGGTCATGTGGACCACTACCATATCGACCGACGGAACCTCTGTATATCTGGTCGCCTACCACACATCCGGCTCGACCGTCAGTGTGTCAAGTGCTGGTATTCAAGTCATACCGCTCGACGGCGGCGGCATCTATGCGGAGGGCTAAGCCATGGAGACACCAATCATAATTGCGGTCGTGGCGGCAGTTCTCGGCTCGAATGGGTTATGGATGCTCATCCAGTCGAGGCTGGCCCGAAAGGACGCCAAAGAGGATAAAACGGATAAGATTATCGAGGCCATCAAGGGTCTGAAGGCGCAGGTGGAGCGCATCGGAGAACAAGTTGACCAGAATGCTGCAGTGTTGGCGAGAACGCACATTTTGCGGTTTAATGACGAATTAATTAACGGAGTCCAACACAGCCAGGAATATTTCCGCCAACAACTGCAGGATATTGATACCTACGAAAACTACTGCCGGAAGCATCCCGATTTCCAGAATTCCTACGCACTCATGGCCATCGATAACATTAGAGGCACCTACAGAAAACTGATGGAGAAAGGAGAATTCGCCATATGAAAATCTCAAATCAGACTTATGACACCATCAAGCTCGTTGCCCTGCTCATCGCTCCGGTTTGCGTCCTGCTGACATCGGTCGGCAACGCGATCGGTTACGACACGACCACGGTCACGGCGATCCTGGCGGCAGTGGATGTGTTTATCGGTGCTGTGGTTAAGATTCTGTCTGACCAGTATCATGCGGAGGAGGAGTAAGTCATGACCGAGCAGGAATGGATTAACCTCATTGCGCAACCTGCTGTCCGTGCCTGCCGGAAGCTGGGTGGGTATCTGCCCTCTGTCCTGATTGCGCAGACCTGTCTGGAAACCGGGTATGGTTCCGGCGAAGGGTGTGAAAGCCTTGTCGCCAACCACAACATCCTCGGAATGAAAACCGACCTGCTGAACGACACGTGGGAATCGCTGTTCTGGCCGGGGAAGTCATGGGTCAAGCGGACGCCGGAATGGGATGGAGAGAAGACCATCTATATCCGGGATAGCTTCCGCATCTACCCGGACAACTTCGCCTGCCTCTGCGATTATCTGCAGTTTATGAGGGATGCCAAGTATGGCAACGGTACTTACAAGTACCGGGACGTTATGGCCTATACCGACCAGTATGAGCTTATCAGCACGGTCAGCGGCAGAGGGTACTGCACGGACCCGGGCTACACTCCGAGCGTGATGAAGATTATCCAGAAACATAATCTCGGGAGGTATGACACGATGAAATCTTACAAAACCATCAGGGACGCGCTCAAGGCGCTCGGAATCGACCTGATTGACCGGATTGCGCAGAATCGGTCGCAGGTCCCGGCCCACAATGCCAACGACCACAAATACTTTGCTGTCCATTACCTGGGTGTGAACGGCGAAAATCCCGACCTTTACGGCGGAGGATATGGCGGACACTTCTACGTCAGCAAGAAGGGCGAGGTCTATCAGGCGGCTCTTCCGACCGACAAGGTCTGGCATGTTGGAGCTTCAAGCGGATTTTCTTACATTCACCCGGATGCCAGGAACAGCAACACGGTCGGGGTCGAGTGTGCCACCTACACCGCATCGGGCAGAAATAACGACAGTGAGACCTGGTATTTCACGGAGGCCACCCAGATTGCGGCGGCGAAGCTGGCGGCGGCATTTATGTACGTCTACGGTCTGCCGGAATCCCACCTGCTCAGACATGGCGACATCACCACCAAGAACTGCCCCAGTCCCTACAAGCGAGACGAGGGCCAGGGTCCGAACTGGACATGGGCGCAGTTCAAAGCGCAGGTGGCCGAATACCGCTCGATTCTGGATGAAGGGACGGTCGAGCCGGAACCCGAAAAGCCTGACAAGGGCGTGATTTACCGGGTGCAGGTCGGAGCCTACAACGTCAAGGCCAATGCAGAAAATCAGCTTGAGAGAGCGAAGTCCGCAGGGTTCTCGGCTTTTATCCAGGACTATGGCGAGGGCGTGGATTGCAGGTATCGCGTCCAGATTGGAGCCTACGAAATCAAGAAGAACGCCCAGAATCAGAGGGCATTTGCGATCGAAAAGGGATTCAATGCCATTGTCAAAACTGAAACGCTGTGAAACCGTCACAAAGAAGAACCCCCGGGGAGAAATCCTCGGGGGCTTTTTTATGCGTTGACTTTGTCGATTATGTACTGGGTAAGGCTCTTTCCTTCTGCCCGCGCTCTGACTTTCCACTCATCTCTCAGGCCCTTTCTGAGCATGATTGAGACTTTGTCGTAATTGGCTGAGTTGTAGGCGTTCGCCCGGTCAATGTCTTTCTGGGTGGGTTTGCGTTTCTTGGTATCCATGGGACCTCCTTTCAGTCGAACTTGACCACTGCCTCATCGTATTCAATCTCTTCGATGCAGACATTGGTTTCGTCATCAATGACTGCAATCAGTCCTTCGCCCTGGGCCTTGAGCATTGCTACGGCCTCATCATAGTCAAAAGAACCGTTATCCCAAGCGTCCTCTCTGTCTCTCTGCACTGCGTACCACTTCATATTGTTCTCCTTTCGCGCCCTCCGTGGGCTTGCTGTTCTTTAACTATCTTTAGTATAAGGCATATTGCGTAATATGTCAATAACAAATTGCGTAATATGCAAAAATTTTTCTCGCTTTCGAATTCTACACCAGATTCTACACAGCCCGAAAAAATCCAGTATTTCCAACGCAAATCGCATATCCTCAATGGATTATAAATCCAAACGTGGCGCATCCCGGAATTCCTTGGTTTTTCAAGGGTTCCGGGATTTTTGTTGATTTTATTGGACTTTTTGAAAATCTGGCTGTGTCGGAATTTGCCGGATTGTGGTATCTGGATACATATATATTTCGATTTTCTACACAGGATTCTACACGGATTTGAGTTCTTGAGTTCCTTGTTTGGTTCCTAAGTTGCAATAAATTGCAAGTAAGTTGCAATCTTGCAACCAACAACTCAAGCATTAACTCAACATGCTCTCATACGCCTCCGCCACCTTCCGTGCAGTCTCCTCCTCTGCCAGCGCATGACGGTAGACGGATTTCATGACGTAATCTGTGCGCCATCCACCAATCCGCATGATTTCGGCGTCCGGGATTCCGAGACTGTGCAAATAGCTTGCCATAAAGTGTCGGCAGTCGTGGAGCCTCATGGCCGGAAATCCATTCCGGCGCAAAACGTCTTGAAACTGGCCGTCAGCGTGTCGGGAGTCATGTCCGTCACATACCCCTGCTTTCGGATGGCTTGGGCCAGTTCGTGCGGGATGCGGATATAACGGTCGGAAGACGCATTTTTGACCGAATTTTTGACCGTGAGCTTCCGATCGGAGTCGTACACGGCCCCACGATGGACATGCAGGATGTCGGAGCGGTCGAGGTCGGTGACGGACAGTCCGCAGATTTCCGAGCGTCGGAGACCCATGATGGCCAGGGCGACCGGGATTTCGAGGCGTGTCCCTTTGGTGGCTCGGACGATCTCGGCCATAGCCTGGGCATCCGGGATTCTGGCGGAGGTGGGCTTGATGGCCGGGAGCCGGATGGGAGGCATACGGAGACCGTTGTGGGAGTAGGTGGCCGAGATGAGGTGGAACAAATTATGAAGCGTCCGGGGCGATTTGTCCGCATAGACCGCCAGAAGTTTCCGCAGGTCGGTGTCGGTGATGTCGATGAGGGACTTGTCGGTCAACCACGATTGTTGTATGAGTTGTCGCTGAATTGAGCGATACCCGGCGATGGTTGAGGGAGACAGGACAGACTGCCGTGCATAAATATACATCTCCAATTTATCCGCAAAAGTACGATGGACATGAGATGTCCGCCCACGGAACTTTTCAACCATCTCGGCAGCACGGCGGGCCAGGCGCTGTTTGTTTGTGTCTGTCAGGGATTTCTGGATGCGCTTGCCAGTCGGGTCTTTGCCCAGATAGACCACGGTGCGGTATAGGCCGGATTTGAGGCGTTCGATTTTCATTTTAGCTTGTCCCTATAGGCTTTCAGTCGGTCAATGGTCTCCGCAATAAATTCGGCGTCATCCGGCTCCAGTCCCTCGATGGCCAGATGTAAGTCGGGGTATCTGGTGCGCACCAAAGTGGCCCGGTATCCGGTATCTCCCATTAACTCGCCCGGTGTGGTGTCAAGAACCCGGGCAATCTGGATTATCTTGGACTGGCCCAGGTCAATCTCACCCTTCTCGATTCGAGAGATGACAGAGCGGTCGGCATATCCAAGGCGCTCGGCCAGTTCCGACTGTGTCATGTGGAGTTCCTTCCGGCGATTTTTGATATTCTCATAAAGCTTGCTCATGGTGGCCACCTCCTTCTCTTTCTACCCTCATTATAATAAGGAAGTGAAATTTTTTCAACAAATTTGTGAAATGTGTTTGACAATCACGAATAGGTATGGTATCCTATAGAAGGTGAGTGAAATGCACGAAGCCACAAAAACACATCAACCTACCACCATTAAGAAAGGAGGTTCTGCCTATAAGACAGTAATCTTTTCCCAGGTCACACAATTCCCCATATTGCGAACATACAACGAAATAGCCCGGTCTTGGCCGGCCGGGCGCATCGGAACGATTCCGGGAAAGGCTCAACCCCTCATAATGAGCCAGAGCAGGTTCGACTCCTGCCGTCTCGAATCGTGGAACCGAAACCACGTAAAAAAATGAAATGGGCATATAATTGGCGGCATTCGGAATGGCCTGAACCGCAAGGGCGCGGAAAGCGCTGGACTGCCCGGTCTTGCTTATAGCAGGCGCTTTCCAGATCGTGAGAAGAATGCAGTTGGCAGCCGAGAAAGACCGGCACCCACGGGGCGTAACTCAGTTGGTTAGAGGAATTTGTGTCGCAGGTTCGACTCCTGCCGTCCCGAATACATCTTAGAAGAAAGGAGGAACTACATTGACGGACTTCGAGAAACTGGAAGGTATCATGAAGCGAACCGGGGCGACAGTTACAGCGATCGCAAATGCTGCCGGATTCTCTCGGGAGACTTACCACAACCGCAAGAAGGGAATCGGCGAGTTTACCGCCCGGGAAATCCAGAGCATCGCCGAAACGCTCAGACTGACGCCGCAGGAGCGTGACGAGATTTTTTTTGCGCAGAAATGTGATTCTGATGCACAGTAACCGCAATTTCCGTGAGGAATGCGCACGAAAGGAGGAATGGTATGGGTAGACCGACAAACGAGCAGGAAACAACAATCACATGGATGAGAAACGACACCATGGCGAGCATCTTCACATCTGACAGCACCATGATGACCCGGTTCGATAAGTTCGTGGAGAACGGCGACTGGAAGGTGAACAAGGTCACAATGATCGGGGACGAGGTAGCCGCCAAGTGGTACACAGCACCGAAGGAACTGCTTTTCGGCAGAGGCAAGAGTAGACAGTACACGGACGAGCAGAAGGAGGCGCTTGCTTCGCGTTTGAAGTCCAGAAACGCCCTGTAAAACGCAGTTTCTGACGCATGAAACATCGTCAGGGTATATTTCCCTACCCAAGGAAGGAGGACAGCAAAATCAATGACAGCAAAACAAATCAAAGGCGCTCTCACAGGCGCTCTGGCGGAGGCAGGCATGGACCGGCTCAAGCTCTCCGACAAGGTTGGAATTCCGTACAGTACGCTCTGCAAGCGGTTCCGGGAGCCTGAGACCATGACGGTCGGCGAACTGCTCGAGATTGCAGAGGAGCTCAAGGTTCCGGTCCAGATTGGAGGAAAATCATGAAGAAACCTGAGGAGATAATGGTGGGCGACAAGACGCTTGCCGAGATATTAGAAAATCATCTGCATTGGTGGAACGAGGACGTTGAGGGTTGGGAAAACATGAGAGCCGACCTGAGAGAAGCCAACCTGAGAGAAGCCGACCTGAGCAGAGCCAACCTGAGAGAAGCCTACCTGAGAGAAGCCGACCTGAGCGGAGCCGAGAATGTGCCATTCATCCCGATGGCCTGCCCGGATGCCAGCTCATTCACAGGATGGAAAAAGTGCCGTGGCGACCGAATTGTCGAGTTGGAAATTCCTGCCGATGCAAGACGGTCGTCCGCAACAGGGCGGAAATGCAGATGCGACAAGGCCATGGTTAAGAGCATCAAGAGCATTGACGGTAAGACAGAATACACAGAAGCGCTCAGTGATTACAATCCCAGCTTCCGTTACGAGGTCGGCAAGGAGGTCTCCGAGCCGAATTTCTGCGAAGATCGCTTCGTTGAATGCGCTCCCGGCATCCACTTCTTCATCAACAGACAGGAGGCGGTCGGTTATGTTTAAACTCGCACTCAGGGCTGTTGCCGGAGCCACCTGTTTCGTGTCATCTCTGGCCCTGGTCGAAACTCCGTGGGCCGCAGTTCCCCTCTTTGGCTCCAGCATCCTGCTCTTGTCTTTCGCAGTTGCGGACGGACTGGTCGGGGAATGGAGGGAGAACCGGGACCGGCTCGAGGCCGAATGGGAGATGGAACAGCGTCGGAAGTTGGGCCGCCGGATTCGCCGGGTGGCGGATTGGGCCAGATGGGAGGCGGAACAGAGATGAAGAAAAGTGAAAGGGCAGAACTGTTTGACGGAAGAACACTCGAACAGGTGCTTGAAACAGATGTTGCAATAAATCAAATCGTCAAAATCGGCGCCGTTGATGGAAGTGGTTATTTCATTGCAGGATGCGCCGGATATGTTGGCGCGATGCTGGACGAGCTTAACCGCGAAACAAGCCAGTATTGGCGGGGCAGGCTCGACAGAGCAATAGAAGCAATGAAGCAGTCATTTAACGCAAAGTCTTACCCGGACTGGTTGCGCTTACAGTATTCGCGAGCCGAAAAGAATCTGAAAAGATTCCAGAAGATGGACCTGTCGTACACAGCCTACGCAAAATACATTTGTGATTATCACAAGGAAGTGCAGGCAAAAATCAGCACGGCAATCGGGTTACAGACGGCAATTGAAGAATACATCCCACTCTCTGAACGGCGCGTGGTTGAAATTTTCCCTGCCGACCCAACGGTAGATAATGGCGTTCTCAATATGCACATTGAAGGGTGCGAGCCGGGGAAAATATGGTTCATGGCCGAGGTCGGCGTTGAAGATTTCCTGTCAGACGAGGCCAAAGATGTCGTACTACAGCTCGAAGCAAGATAAGGGAGGAATAACATGAACAGCTACATCAACAAAATGGTCGAGGACCTCAAGGCGCAGATTGAGGACTATGAGACCATCGACCTCATCCTCAGTGAACTTGAGGACATGGTGACCAGCAATACAAGCGTCCTGCATGAGTGGACGTATGGGAAGGACGGCGAAGTTACCGCAAAGCTCATCAATCCTCGGGCACCCAAGATCGTTGAGGAAATCATTGGCGCCATCAAGGATTTCTACATGCTTGTGGAGCCGCCGAAGGGACTGCATGACACGGCGCCGGACACTGGCAAACACGAAACACTCATCATCACACCAAAGGAGGCATAATATGACCCTTTACGAACTCACAGACAACTTCAAAACCCTGCTCCTCATGGCCGAGGACCCCGACATTGAACCCAACGTCATTGCCGACACCATGGAAGCCATTGAGGGCGAACTGGAGGACAAGGCCGAGGGCTATGCCATGGTCATGCGTCAGCTCACTGCCGACGCCGATGCGATCCAGACCGAAATCGACCGGCTGACGGCCCGGAAGAAGGCCATCAACAACAACATCGACCGCATGAAGGCCGCCCTCTTCAACTCTATGAAAGCCACCGGCAAGACAAAATTCAAAACCCGGCTGTTCAGCTTCGGCATCCGCAAGAATCCGGCATCGGTCATCATCGACGACCCGGCAGCGGTCCCGGCAGAATTCCTGGTCCCCCAGGAACCGAAAATCGACAAGAAGGGCATCAAGTCCATGCTCCAGCTCCTGGGCGGGCCGAGCGAGTGGGCACACCTGGAGCAGGGTGAAAGCCTGAGTATCAAGTAAGAAGGAGGAAAGACAGATGGCAATTCCCGTATTCGTCATTGGCCGGAGCGGTTCCGGCAAGACCTACAGCATCAAAAACTTTGCACCCGGCGAGGTTGGCGTCGTCAGCGTAGAAAAGGGACGCCTGCCGTTCAAGTCGGACATCAAGACCGTAAAAATCCCGAAGGACTTCGGCGAGGCCAAGACCTATGCCCAGCTCAACGCCGCCAGGTATTCCTGGCTCGAAAGACTGATTCGGGGCAGTAAGACCAAGAGCATCATCATTGATGACAGCCAGTACCTGCTCGTTAATGAGCTGTTCGATCGGAGCAAGGAGAAGGGCTATGACAAATTCACCGACATCGCGGTCAACTTCCGCAATCTGGTGCATTTCGTCAACGACCTGCCGGATGAGGACAAAATCGTCTACTTCCTGCATCACTCCGAGGCCGACACCGACGGCCGGGAAAAGGCCAAGACCATCGGAAGGATGCTCGATGAAAAGCTGACCCTCGAGGGGTGCTTTGACATCGTCCTTTACTGCCAGGACCACAAATTCTACACGCAGGGCAATGGCATGAGCACCGCCAAGACGCCGGAGGACATGTTTACCGAGGTAGAAATCGACAACGACCTCAAGGCAGTCGATACGGCAATCCGGGACTATTACGGCCTCAATGGAGGAGGTACAGAGACTTAATGGGTGTTGCTTACTTACCAGACGGCACACTTATCGACTATGAGGAGTACATTACAAGTCATCCTCATTGGCAGAAGGTCAGAAAGGCGAGGTTTGATTTTGACGGCGGGAAGTGTGTCATCTGCCACAAAGACCTACACAATCAACCATACCAGACCCACCACCTGCACTACCAGAGACTGGGGCATGAGCGCATTCGGGATGTTATCACCCTCTGCGCCGCCTGCCACCACGACTTCCATCAGAGTTGGCAGAAGTCGCACTTCTGGAAGGGGAAAGAGGACGGCCACTGGGATGTATTCAACCTGCATCACACCGCCCTGCTCTGCTCGAAGAACTGGCGGAAGGACAAATTCATCTGTCGGGACCCCGATGGTCTGAATCTCTGCAGCAGAGATGTCTGCCGTGAACTGCTCGAGAACTACCTGCAAGAGCTGAACGCCGCAAAAGTCCCCATCATTGACCCGAACGACCTGCAGTTATTTGTCCGAAATAAGCGGTATGAACTGTATTTCGAGGCGGAAGCAAACGGCCAGACGGTCGAAGAATTCCTCGACAGTTTCTACGGCCCCAAAGTCAGAGGGCAGAATCCGCTCCGGCGGGAGGCCGGACGAAAGAACGGCCCATTTGACCACACACCCGAATCATTTCACCGGCATTATGCCGAGAACAAAAACATCATCACCTTAATGGAGGAGGTAAACCACATTGAAAAGACCCAACGGTTATGACGAAGCACAGACTATGGGAGAATTCACGCCGGTCGAGCTGGGCGGACACTACGCCGTCGTTAAGCAGGTTTCCGAGCGTCAGTCGAGCACCGGCAAAGACATGATCGTCGTGCTTTTCGACTTCATCGCTCCCGACAAGCAGGAGGGATATTTCTCCCGGCAGTTCAACAACGACGACCGCCAGGACAAGAAATGGCCCAGGAACGGCACCCAGTACATCATGGTCAACGACTACAACGATCCGAACAAGACCAGCCGGGCGTTCAAGACATTCTGCACCTGCGCGGAGAAGTCCAACAACATGACCATCCAGTGGGGCGGAGCCGACTGGGGCAAGCAGTTCCGGGGAAAGAAAATCGGCGTGGTTTTCGGCGAGGTTGAAAACGAATACAACGGAAGAATCACGATGCGCCATGAGGCCAGATGGTTCTGCTCTCTGGATGCGGTGCAGACAGCCTCAATCCCGAACCCGAAATATCTGGACGGCATCGGCCCGGCGACACCCAAGCAGGCCAACGCCCCGCAGACCGACAACGCAGGTTTCATGAACATCCCGGACGGAGTTGACGAGGAACTTCCCTTCTGACGGAGGTGCGCACAATGCGCTGGAAACAATACATCGACCCCGAAGAGGTCAAAAAAGCCATAAGGACGCTACAGGCCCCGGGGAAGGTGTTCGAGGTGCGTGTCGTGGGTGCTTCAGCCGGGAGGAAGAGCATTCTGAGCGGATATTTCCGGGATGCCGACACCCTGCTTGAGCAGTTCGACACCATAGATGTCAGAGGGCGAAACATCTACATCACCCTGGGCGAAGTAAAAGAGGAATGCTTTTCGAGGTCACAGAGCGAGCATTTTGAGCAGAACCCGTCGACCACATCGGACCCGGAGATTGTGCGATACAGATGGCTCTTTGTTGACCTCGACCCGGTAAGACCGGCGGGCATTTCCTCGAGCGATGCGGAAATGGAAAAGGCCGGACTGCTGTCACACAAAGTCCTGGGCTACATGGAGGGAATCGGCTTTCCTGCTCCAGTGATTGCCATGAGCGGGAATGGCTACCACCTGCTCTACCGCATCAATGTGGACAACAACGAAGCGGGCAGACATACGGTTGAAAAGTGCCTTAAAAATCTGGCGTCCATGTTTGACACCGATGCGGTCAAAATCGACACGACCAACAGCAACCCGAGCCGAATCTGCAAGCTCCACGGCACCCTGGCCCAGAAAGGCACATCAACCGCCGACCGCCCTCACCGGATGAGCGGAATCATCCAAATTCCGGCGCGGGTGGAAATGGCAAGCGAAGCGACCCTGCTCAGATTGGTTGAGGAGCTGCCGGACGAACCGATCGGAACGACCAGGAAGAAAACCACCCTCACTCAGGACTTCGACCTTGTTGGCTTCCTGCACCGGAACGGCCTGACCTATTCCGAGGACAGCAACGACCGGGCGAAAATATTCCGGCTCGACCACTGCCCATTCGACCACAACCACAAGGATGGAGACGCCAAAGTCTTCCAGTACCCGGACGGAGCCATTGCTTTCAAGTGCCATCACAATTCATGTCGTCAGTACAAATGGCAGGACGTCCGCCTCAAATTTGAGCCGGATGCCTACAGTCATGACGATGACGACCAGAGGATTGATGAGGGCTACAGACAGCATAAACAGAAGGTCGAGCAGGAACGGTCGCAAGGATCCTCGCCAGCGCCGGAAGAACCAAAGCCGAAAAAGGAGCGGACTTTCCGCAAGCTGAAGACCGCAGAGGCCCTCATGCTCAAGGACATTCCCGAGCCGAAAGTCTTTATCGGGGTGGGGGAAGATATTCCGCTCCTGGTGGAGGGGACCTGCATCCTATCGGCAAAGCCGAAACTGGGTAAGTCCTGGCTGGCGTTGGCGATGTGCCTGGCAGTCGCAAAGGGCGAGGACTTCCTGGGCTACAAGACTGAAAAGTGCTCGACCCTCTACCTGGACTTGGAGACCAGTGAAAGCCTGCAGCAGAAACGCCTCGGGAAGATGCTCCAGGGCGAAATGCCACCCAAGAATTTCTATCTGGAGACCGAAACCGATAAAATCGAAAACGGATTCGTTGACCAGATAGAGAATTATCTGGAACAGGACGCCAATATCGGCATTGTGGTCATAGACGTCTTTCAGATTATTCGGTCATCCGCCAAAAGCATGAAGGAAACCGAATATGAACACGCCTACCGGGATATAACCCCGCTGAACGAACTGGCGCAGAAGCACCACATTAGCATCATTCTGGTGTGCCACGACCGCAAGGCCGTAGACGAGGACGATCCATTCAGCAACATTCTCGGCAGTACCGGCCTGCAGGGTGCAGCAACCCAGATGATGGTCATGTTCAAAAAGAAGAAGGACGACCCCATCCACATCTCAGTGAAGGGCAAGACCATTGACGGCCTGCCGGAGTTGAATGTGAGGCTGGAAAACGCCCAGTGGTCGATAGTGGCGGCGGGTGATACGGCAAGCAGGGAAAAGGCCGAGGCTGACCGGGAGTACCGGGAATCGGAAATCCGGCGGGCGGTGGTCGCCATCATGCAGAACTATGAAGTCTGGAAGGGAAGGTGTAGCACCTTAATCGAGGAATCAGTAAAACAGCATATCCCAATTACGGGAAGCCCCAAAGAAGTCGGCGGATTCCTGCATAGACATATGGGGCGATTTATGGCAATGGACCAGATTGAGGTGGAAGTTGTGCAGAAAGGAACAGCTTCAAAAATGTACAAACTTACAAAACTACCATTTCTCACCATTTCCACCATTTCCGATAATGAGACCTTACCATTTCCGGAATGGGAAAATGCTGATAAAATCAACGATTTTGAAATACCATTCCCATAAAAAGCCGTTACCATTTCTTGGGAGTTACCATTTCTATTACCATTTCTCTACCATTTCTCTGGAAATGGTAGAAATGGTAGAAATGGTGGAAATGGTAGTACGTAGAAAACGAGGAGACAGCAGATGAATGACGTTGCACAGAGCAGACAAATCCTCGCCACCCAGTCCCTCTACCACCTTTGCGCCGGCCTCGACATGACCCGGCAGGAATCGTGGGACGCGATCGTGCAGGTCGCGAACCTGTTGGCAGAGAGGATGCCGGATATGGTGATGGATGTGCTGCTGGAAATTGAGAAGGAATATGGAGGGATGAAGAAATAAAAAATTTTGAAAATCCGCTATAAAAAATGCCGTTTTGCAGGCATAGGAAGGTAAGAACAAAAAAGGAGGTAACTTACAGTGAAGAAATACAACGTAATGGGATATGAGATGGTCAAGGTGCGAGACTTGCGCCACACCGTCCGCAAACTTCGCAGAACGGTCAAGGAGCGCTACAACATGTTCGACGCCGAGAAGCAGGCGATGATTCATCTGGCGTATAACGACATCGTTAAACAGCTCTATCTCGAAGAATTCAACAGGGCCAAGACCCCGGATGAAATCAGAGCGGTTCTGGAGATGCCCGGCGACTTTGTGGTGTACAGGGGCGGCAAAGACCGCTACGACTATACCTATTTTGCGGGGTGGGACGAAAACAGAGAAGCAATCACAACGAAAAAGGCATTTGCCTGCATGTTCTTCGAGTACGAAAGCAAGGCGCAGGAAATCGCCGAACAGCTTGGCGAGCCGTGGAAGGTTCTGGACGCATCTCCCGAAGAGCAGGAAGATGTGAAAAAACTTCTCAATGCGCTCACGGAGGACTGAGCCTATGACCGCCCACGAAGTCCACAAACTCCCGCCCGGCTTTCACATCATGGTGAACGGCGTGGAGTATGAAGTCGTCAATTGGTTCGGCAAGAAGCTGCTGCACGAACCGGGGACGGCAAACTATAAGGCAATCAGGGAGGAATACAAGTATGACGAACCGGGAGAAGCTGAACAGCATGACTGACGAGGAGTTTGCGGAATGGCTATGCGTGCAGTTATGGGCCGACTATAAAACCCAATACTCAGACCCGATTGGCGACGCTTTTCGCTATCATGCGATTCGCAATTTCCTCAATCGTGAATACAAGGAGGAACACAATGCCAAACGACCCCTTACGCCTTGACCCCTGCCCCATCTGCGGCGGACATGTGCAGTTCGCATGGGGGCCGGACGGAGCAGTACATGGATTGTTCTGCCAGGGATGCAAGATGTACGTCAGGTGGAATGACCCGGAATTACAGTTAAAACCAAGAGAACAGTTTGATGCCCAGATGATGAGATGGGCCAAGAAATGGAACAGGAGGAAGACAGATGGTTAAAGTTACAATCGAGCATGATGAAGGTGTGGAGACTCTAGAGGGCGATGCGGCTTTCGTGGTCTGCATGACAGACAAGGACAGGAACGACAGCGGGGTGCTGGTCAATACGCAGGCCGGTGCATGGGGAGACCTTCCTGCAGACAAGCCCGAGGGATTTCTTCAGGCATCGGGCGACGGCATAAGGGGCATCGTCAGAGCAATCGGGTCCGCCGGTGTGAAGGATGCTGAACTCAACTTCCTCATCGGTTTTACCGGGAATACTCCCGACAAGGCAAGTAAGGATTCACTCTATACCAGACTTCGCAAGTTCTTTGGACGAAAGGAGGACGCATGAGCAAGGCAATCATTTTCATCCTCATCTGCATCATCGGATTTATTTCCGGCTGGGCAATGGGGCAGAAGACTGGGCTTCAGATGGCGATTGACATGATCGTGACCGCAGGGGCGGCGGAATGGGAGGACGATGAAGATGCTGACAGTCAAGATTAAATACGCTCCCGGCGTGAAGCCCATCAAGCAGGCGCACAAGGGAGAGTGGTTCGACCTGAGAGCCGCCGAGACGGTCAGCTTCAAAAAAGGCGATACGGGCATAATTCCCCTCGGTGTGGCGATGGTCCTGCCGGAAGGATGGGAAGCCAAGATTCTCCCGAGGTCAAGCACAAGCAGAAAGCACGGCCTGTCGTTCGACGACAGCGGACTGATTGACAACAGGTTTTGCGGAGATGGCGACTGGTGGAGTTCCACATGGGTTGCCAAGAGGGATGGCGTCATTCGCCAGAATACCCGCATCTGCCAGTTTAGGCTCCAGAGGGAACAGCCCGACGTGCAGTTCGAGACCGTCCGCAGATTCAACAACGAAGATCGTGGTGGCTACGGTTCCACCGGAGAGGAGTGAATATTGTTATACCTGACAGCCATCCCCGTTCTTGTTCTCATCCTGGACCTCCTTCCCTCGCTTGAATCGCTCCGTGCCGACCGTGCGTGGCGCCGTGAGATGAGGGGTGAGGGACGGTGAGAAAACCCCTGAGGAAGCCCCTGAGGCGGGATGTGGCGAGTCTGAGTGGCGAGGGTGAGCACAGGGATGAGGTGCGGTCCTACATCGAGAAAGCCCCCGAAAATCGCCGTTTCGACCGCCTCAGGCCCGCAAAAACCGCCCTGGTATGCGGTGGGGTAGTGCGCACCCTGTGGTGTGTCACCTCCGGCCAGCCTCCGGGCGTGACGTTTCCGGCCCTTCTCATGCTCGTCTCGGCAGCAATCGGCCTCGACCCGGCCCGGGCTTTCCGCCGGGTCCTGGCCACACCGAGCAGGGTTATGGTCGCCTCATCCCTCCTCACCTGGGCCATCTTCGCACGGATGCCAGCCAGGCAGACCGCATTGGTGGCCATCATCGTCACGGTCTGTGCAGGCATCATGGTCGGGATACTCAACACGACCTGGCTCGCCAGTGAGACCTACCGCAGAACAGACCGGGTCCGGGAGGCCATGCAGGACGTCCATGAAAAGACGGTCGAGGACATGTGGGACCGGTATGGTTCCGCAGAGGTCACGGCTGTAGCTTACGACATGGGCGCAGTCATCCGGGACGACATCGAGAGGCAGGTCCGTAAAGCTTGTTGGATTCTCGGCCTCATAACCGGACTGCGATCCATTCGGCAGGCCGTCAAGGATCGGGACGATGCCCAGAGGGAGCGAGACGGTTTGCAGATACAGGTCGCCACGCTGCAGGCGCAGGTTGATTCGGTCCGGGATTACATCCAGCTCATGGAGGAGGATAAAACCGAGTGCATCGTCCTCAGGCAAAAGTTGAGCGACGAGGTACGATGGGCCACGACCCTGAGAATCCAGAACGGAGACTTTGAGCGGGAGTTGGCAAAGACCAAGGCGGAACTGGAAGAGACCAAGGCGAAACTCGCCAACCTCATCCGAGCGCGACAACCCCAGGCACTGCCGGAACCCGAATCGGAGCTAAACGAGCCGACTGAGCCGACTGAGGATGACATTATGGACTGGCTCTGCACACGAATTCCTGATGTCGGAGAATTCCCCGGCATCAAACGGACCATAAGTAAGTTCGGAATGTCCGAGTGGGGCGTCCGAACATTCATCAAAGCACATAAGGAGGAAATCGAGGAAAGGAGGAAGGAAGCATGACAGACATTTACGACCTCGGCCCACACACCGCCGCAGTCCTGACAAACAACGGCATCCGCACGGTCGAGCAGTATCTGGCTATCCCGCACTTCAGACGGCGAAAGCTGAGAGGCATGACACCGCTCATGTCCCTCGAAATCGACCGGAAACTGCGGGACTACCATCCGAGACGAGACCCGCCGAAGGTTGAGGTCGCGGAACAGATGAGCATATTCGATTACATGGGAGGAACCACATGACATTTTTTATCGGAATCGGCATCGGCTTCATACTCGCCATTCTGGTCGGCGGAGCTATCACGGCTCTGGCCGACAGGTGGCCGAACAATAACAAAGACATCGACATCGCTTTCGTCCGCATAACAAGCGAGAGGAATAGATTGCAACTCGAAAACGACGACCTGAGAGAGCAGGTCGATAAGCTGAGACTGGAAAACGCAAGATTACGTGAAATCGAAGTGGAGGAATGAAACATGAAGGATTTAGATAGCGCCCTGACTTTTATGCTGATGTTTGGTATGTTTGCGATCATTGTGTATCTGGTGGTGAATGGAGGGCTGATATGATGGATGACCTGATAAGCAGACAGGCGGCGATTGATGCCATAAATAAAGCATTGAGCAGAGTTTTTACGGAGCCATGCGGGGAGCAGATTCTTAAAGACTTACCATCCGCACAGCCAGAGCGCACTTGTGTTAATTGTGGCAGGACAGCAAATAATGGTGGATGGTATGCAGACGGGAAAACAAGATGCCCAATAGAAGAACATTATGCATTGCCGAAAGATGGGTACTGCCATTTGTGGGAGAAAAGGAACGTTACGGATGACGATTATCCAGAAAGGCAGAAGAATGAGCAAGTGTAAAGATTGCAAGTATGCGCAGGACAGCAGTTATAAGATTGCGGGGATAGAGTGCTGTACATGTTCCTTGACACGTCGAGCCATGAATGCAAATGCGGAAGGTAAGTGTAATTGCTATAATCGCGACTTATCTGGATATGACATTTGCTACAACTGCAAATATTACATGGGCGGTGGAGACTGGGGGCTATTTTGTTCGCACAGTGATATGTACCATCATCTGGGCAAGTTTTCTGATGAACCATGTGGACGATATGAGAGGAGGCCAGAATGAGCCTGATTAACAGAGAAGCACTACTCGCTGAATATGATAAGGCACACGTAGGCCCGCCCGGTGGAGCAAGAAAGCTGATGGAGGATGCACCGGCTGTTGAGGCAATTCGGATTGAGTGGATTGAGAAGCACCTTGAATGGCTCGATAACTGTGACAATGATTTTGCACAACTCGCAAAAGTAGGTATAAGGGCAATGGTGGAGATATGGAAGAAAGAAAAGACATAATAAGCAGACAGGCGGCGATTGATGCGCTGCATATGCACCTTATGTATCGTATGGGTACAGATAGCAACAAAAAACGGCTTGATGAATGGATCAATAATCTGCCGTCAGCACAGCCAGAAATCATCTACTGTAGAGATTGCAAATATCAAGATGAAAACTGGAGAAGGGTATCTGTTAGATGGTTGCCGTGCATGGAGGTGCGAACTGGTAGCAACTGGTATTGTGGAAGCGCGGAAAGGAGAACCGATGAGTGATTTGATTAGCAGAGCGGATGCCATTAGCGTACTTGATAACTTTACGCAGACTGACACTTTAGGCCATACACCGAGACAGATTGTCGAAGCGTTGCCATCTGCACAGCCGGAAGTAACAGACGAAGCAGTAAGGGAATACTGCCGTAAAAGGTGCTTGTGTATCGTGGACGGCGCGTTGCTCAAAAAATACGCATCCACACAGCCGACCATCGAGCAGGACTGGACTTCCTGCAAGAAACCGCCCACGAAGAACGACGCCTATCTGGTGACGGTTCACCCGGACTACATTGTCCCCGGCGGGGGGCAGGTTGACATTCTCGTATGGGTTGATGACGGCTGGTTTTTCGTGGACTATGGCGGAAAAATCGCCCGCTTCCCTGACCCGGTCATTGCCTGGCGACCGCTTCCCGCACCTTACAAGGAGGAATCATGAGCCGTGACAAATCATTTGACTGGCGGATGGATGGCATGACGCTCGCTTACATGATCGTGGCCAATGCCAAGCGTGAGGGAACCGACCCACTCACTGCACTGGCCCACGAAATCCTGTTCCGCAAGAAGTCAGGCGTAAACATCCCGACCATGTCGCAGAAGGAAATCGATGCCCAGACCCTCAAAATCAAGCAACACGCCATCAAGACCGTTCTGGCTGTCAGTCTCATGGTTCTCTGGGAACAGCACAACTTCCGCCGACCTGCCTTGATGCGGTTTATGAAAACCTTTAACACCTATACCTCCGCATTGGTCTCGGACAGTATCATCTGGGCAGATGTCCTCGAATGCCTCAAGACCGAGTGTGGAATGGTTATCGACGACTGGGAGGATTGATATGACCCCCGAAAACGAACGTAAGAAAGCCTGGCTCTGCCGATACCTCGAAGCCCGCCGAGACCAGCTTGCCCTGGAACACGAACTGGAGCAGTACCGACTGTCCGCTCTTCCGTCCGGCATCAGCTATGACGGAGTAGGCGGAGGCGGTTCGGTTCCGCATGGATATGAGGTGTATGCCTCGAAGCTGGACGACTATTTCATGGAGCTGTCAAAGCAAATCGAGAAGTGCCAGACCATTCGCAGGGAAGTTCTGCAGGCTATCGAGGGCTTACACGATGAAACGGAGCGGTCAGTCATGAAAGCCCGCTACATCTTTCTCCGCGAGAAATACACCCGAGGAAACCTGACTGGCTACGGCCTGCGGTACTGGGATGATATCGAGGACGTCCTATTCCTCTCGGCCGGCTACGCATCGCAGGTTCACGGAAGAGCGCTGCAGCACCTCAATATCTAAGACTATCTAAGATTCTTGTGTGCTATAATGCTATAGTCAGGAATTGCGGAATATGCTGTCTTTCCTCCTTTCGCGGCCCCCATCGCTACCACGGTGGGGGCTTTGTTATGCCCACCCCATTACATACCCCGACACCCACCATGACCAGACCAGACAGAGACGGCCCGGCTCGCGCCCAGTTCGAAGCCAACAAGAAAATAATCCTTGCGACGCAGGACTTATGCGGAATCTGCGGAAAGCCAGTCGATAAAACTTTACCCGCCTCCCATCCGCTTTCGGCCTCGATCGACCACATAATTCCAATAGCCAAGGGCGGGCATCCTTCAGACCTATCGAACCTGCAGCTTGCACATCGAGCTTGCAACAGAGAAAAAGGCACTCACCTCATTCCGCAGAAAAAACAGAGCGACAAGGACCTGAATCAGATTCTTCCGCTGTCGAAGGATTGGCGGACACAGTAAGGCGTGTCTGTCCCGACGCCATAGGGGGTACCCTCCCCCTCCCCACCCACACCGACC
>ERZ808034.6-NODE-6-length-36149-cov-4.053199_pt1 | contig 36149 bp, 29 predicted proteins | sample MGYA00380188_ERZ808034 | MGnify/ENA primary metagenome ERZ808034 (study PRJEB31490, sample SAMN06133380) | cow dung metagenome | isolation source: M12 | host: cow | place: China: Chengdu | collected 2015-05 ...
CAGGAACAGGAAGTCTACGAATACCTGAACCTGACCCGCAACGACGGCTGGACGCCGGAACAAGCGGTGGAAGAACCTTCCCCGAAAGTGCGGAGGGATGAGGTCTATTCCGACTTCGGACGGGAAGGGTTTGACTGATATGCCCGGAGGATACAGACGAGCTTATACATGGTCGCCGGGGACCGGCTGGGTGAAAAAAAGCTACACAAGCGCCTACAGTTACGACAACTTGGGAGACGGGTGGGTGCTTTTCATGGCGGCTTGCCGGTGGTTTCCGGACTTTCTTGCCGACCTTTGCCGAAGCGACGAAGCCAACTACGAGCTGCCCATCCTGCACAGGATAAACATGAGAGCAAAGGCCAACTTCCAATACGTCGATCTGACGGAAGGGCGCGGGGCTGGCAAGAGCCATTCCTCTTTGCTGGAGGAGGAAACCGAGGGCCTGACGTGGCCGGGAACAAAAGCCCTGTATATCGGCCCAAGCCTGAAACAGACGGCTTCCATAGGAATAGAAACGCACCGGGCGTTGGAGCATGACTATCCAATCCTGACGGCGCATTTCCAGACGGACAGTTCCAGCAAAGACAACTTTGCCATATCCACCGCAGACTACGGCAGTTCCCTTTCCATTACCGGGCGCCGCGGCATCAACCTCCACAAGAGCGTGGCGGAAGAGATCGCGCAGGAGGACGGGGTGAAGTTCGACGAAGACGATTACGTTCAGGTCGTTCTCCCCGCCGTGCGGCTTCCCTATGTGGTGCAGGGGAGAAAGAGCCGAGCCTATATACCCTACAAGCAGCACAGCATCACATCCGCCGGGAGACGGCAAAGCTACGCCTACGAGAACCGATGCCGACACCTGACGATGATGAAGCAAGGGCAGAGCGCATTCGTGATGGACGTTCCCTATGACGTTCTCCTGCTGAATCAGATGCGCCCGGTATCCTGGGCAGAAAGCCGAAAGCAGGAGCTGACGCCGGATCAATTCGCAAGGGAGCTGTGCAGCCTTTACACGGGGACGGACACCTTCCCGATGGTATCGGACAGCACGCTGACGGACTGCCGCAGCCTCCTGATGATGGAGGACCATAGCTGTCTGAAGGACAACGCCAACGAATATCTCCCAAAGGACGTTATTTACGTCATCGGTTACGACGTGAGCTATGCGGACGGTCCGGTGAACGCAAAGTGCGCCTGCGTCGTGCTGAAGCTGACGAGGCAGAGAAGCCACATCAAGCGGGACAAGTACCTGAAGCAGGTCGTGTATGTAGACGACTGGAGACCCACGCCGGACATGGACCAGGCGAGGAAAGTCAAAGCGGTTTGGAATCGTTTCTGCTTTGACGGCGCGGACACCTACCTCGCCATAGACGCTTGGCAATTCGGTTCCGCTGTCGCCGCCTGTCTCATGCAGGATATCGGAGACGGGCTTCCTCCTTTGTGCAGTTACAACCACGAATTCCAGACTTCCATCGAACTTCCCGGTGCGCTCCCGGTGCTGTATCCCATCAAGGCTGGCGGACTTGGCGTGACGGACCCGGACGCCGACATGGTGAGGTACGCGCAGACACAATTTGAATACCGCAACGTCCAGCTCCTGACCTCCAACTGGCAGAGCGGACTGGAAGCCTATAAGAAATACCACCGCATCAAGGACGACCGCAGCGACAGCGCGATCTACAACGCCTACCGGAAGACCGGGGAATTGGTGGGGCAGATACAGAACCTCAAGGTCATCAACGGGACGGAAAAGCGGATCAGCCAGCACATCCAGCGAGATAGCTGGTCGGCCCTGAAATACGCCCTCCGGGTGGCACAGAGGCTGGAATGGCAGAACCTGGTCAAGAGACAGACCAAAAGCGACTACGACGATCTCCTGCGGCAGTATCAGGCCGCAAGCCCCGCGTCGGCGGGCGTCGTAGGCACAGCCCACGGGAGGCTCATAACAGCACGGCAGGGAGGCCGGGTATTTTGAACGCATACAAGCTCTATGCGATGCCCACAAAACCGGAGACCATCGACGGGATGGGGTATCAGCGTTTCAGCCGCATTACAGCGGAATACACCCTCGTATACACCGACGGAGAAGCGCCTAAGCCCAGCGCTGAGCTGACCGACGAGGACGCAGGACGCCTCACCGAAGGGGACCGGAACTGGCTTTTGGCCTGCAACACCCGCCTGCTGGTGGAAGAAATCGAGCGGCAGAAGCCGGAGATGCTGCGCAGGCTCGGAGAAAAGATCGAGGAATTTGAAACGATCCTGCAAGAACTGGCGGAGGAATCCGCTGGAAGGAAAGACAAATAACGAAGGAAGGGGGAAGCGGCCATGACGAACACGAAGGAACTTCAAAAAGTGAAATACGGCTCCTTCCCGGAAATATTCAACAAGTTCCGCAGCATGGCGGAGGATTACAACGTACCGTTTCAAAGCCTTATCAGCGCGTTCGGCTTTCAGGGCGGCATGTTTGCAAGCCCCCAGGTGATGAACCAACGGTTCCAGGGAATCGGAACCAGCCCCATCAACTTCAACAAAGACGAAATCGCGGAAATGCTGAAGCGCCCGCAGACAAACGAGCGGAAGCTGCGGGAAGCTTCCCGCAGTCTGGACTACACCAATTATACCTACCGCCACATGCGGCGCACCTACTCCAGCCTGCTGACCTATCACAACTACATCGTTCCGACTTTGGTAGACCAAAGCGACATGAACGATTCCTTCTGGCGGGAATACCGGCTGGCGGACAAGCTCCGCAAGACCATGAAGCCCCACGAGCTTGCAAGGGAAGCGGGCGCAAAGGCAATGCTGGAAGGGAAGACCTTCTGGACCTATCGGGTCAACGCCGACAAGAGCCGCAACCGCATCAATCACGCCTTTTACCAGCAGCTCCCCTCCGAGTGGATCAAGATCGTCGGGCGAAACAATATCAGCAAGTACACCCTGGCATTCGACATGATGTACTTCGCCCAGCCAGGAACGGACGTTCGGCAATTCCCGCCCGGACTGTTTGACAACTACTGGAACGACTTTAACAGCCTGATTATCCCGGCACCCAGGCGGGACGGCGCGAAGGTGGTCTACGCCGAGAAAAGCACCATTGACGTTGCGGGGCTGCAAAAGAGACGGCCCAATGCGGAAGTGCTGAACGAGAACGGGCGCTGGTATTACTGGGTGACGCTGCCGGTAGACAAGGTGTTCACCATCGAAGTGGACGAAGCTCTTCCGGAAGTGACGCCGCCTCTCGCGGGACTGTTTATTGGGCTTATGCAATTTGCGGACCTGGAAGCTATCCAGCTCGCCCTGTATCAGAATCCGCTGATCGGATTCCTCCACGGGGAGATCCCGTACTTCGAGAGCAAGGACACCAACACCGCAGACCAGTACAAACTGAGCAATGCGGGACGACTGCTCTTCACGGAAATCTGGAATCAGCTCATGGGAGCATACAACACCGGCGGCCTGCCTGCCTACTTCGCCCCGGTGGAGAACATGAAGCTGGAGACCTTCAACGAGGTAGCCAGCACCTCGGACATCGTGAGCCAGGGGAACGCGGACATCATCACACAGGCCGGTCTCAGCGGCCTTATCCCGGCTTCCGACGAAGCGCGGGCGGGCGCGGCGCAGATTTCCTTCCAGATTGAGGGCAAGTATCTGGCTCCGATTTACTGCGGGGTGGAAAAGCTGATGGCCTGCGCCATCGCTGACCTGCGCCTGAAACACGACTTCGAGTTCCACATGTTCGGCGACCTTTACATGGACAACCAGCTCGAAAAGCAGCTCCGAAATGACATGACGCTGGGCATCCTGCCCGCAGCCATCCAGTACAACGCCCTCCATGACCGCAGCCTGCTGGACGACATCTGCTGGAGCAATGTCGTTGATAAGAGTGGAATCCTAGATATCAGAAAGCCTTTGATAAGCAGCTTCAGCGCAAAACAGTCGGATAGCGGGCTACCACCGCAGGTGTCGCATGACCTTAATCCGGGAGGGCGGCCTGGAACAGACGAAGCACTGACGGACGGCAAAGAGAACGATCAAGATTCTATCGGATGAAACATTGCGGGATAGCCCGACGGGGCGAAAAGGATAAGCCTTAATCCCTTCCCGCAATTTTCAAGTAAGGCAGTTACGAAAGGCGGTAACAATATGGGAAAGTTTGAGGATTTAGCAGGACAGAAGTACGGACATCTGACAGCCATCAGATACCTTGGACGCAACAAGTGGGTATGGAAATGCGACTGTGGGGCAGAAAAAGAAATACTTGCCGCAAGTGTAAAACGAGGAATGACAAAATCTTGCTCGACCTCGTGCCCCTACTCCCCGTCTCATGTGCTTTCAAAGGATTTGACAGGGCAGAGATTTGGAAGACTTTTGGTAATTCAGCGGGCGGATAGATACAAAACGGACAGCGGAAAACGCGGCACTTACTACCACTGCAAATGCGACTGTGGAAACGAAGTTACGGTTATAGCAGGCCACCTTACGACCGGACATACTTGGAGCTGCGGATGCGCCCACGAAGAGCAGAAGGAAGCATGGAAGACAATAAACCTTAAACACGGGAAGACCAAAAACAAGAAAATCGAAAAGTCTTACCAAACTTGGGAATACATAAAAAGGCGCTGTTATAACCCGTCTGACGTAGACTACCGATTCTACGGCGCAAAGGGAATCTCCCTGTGGGGAGGATGGATGAACGATCCAGCCGCATTTTGTGAGTATGTGGAATCGTTAGACCGATATGAAGAAACAGGTACAACGATAGACCGGATAGATTACACCAAGAACTATGAACCGGGAAATCTCCGCTGGCTATCGTTGCCGGAACAGCAGAGGAACAAAAGCAGCAACCGGATTATAGCCGCAAACGGCGAGACGCACATTCTTCAAGAGTGGGCAAATATTACGGGGCTGTCTAGCGGAGTCATTGCTTACAGATTGAAACGTGGGTGGACCCCGGAAGAAGCTGTCAATACCCCGGTACTGCACGGTCAAAAGCTATACAATAAAGCTCCGATAAAAGTGGAACGGAAACGGAGGAACAGACAATGAAAAAGTGGCTTGCAAAACAGCCTGACTGGGTAATAAGGGCTTTGAAAACGGCGGCGCAGGCTTTCGGCGGCGTTCTTGTGCCTGAGATCGTCGTCATTCTGAAAGGCGGATGGCCGGAGAGCTGGAGCGCCCTGTGGGCGGTACTTTCCCCGGTGGTGTCCGCTGCCCTTGCCGCTGCCATCTGCGCGGCCTGGAACATCATGCTGGAAAAGCTGAAAGAAGGTAAGGCGCAGTGAACGTAAAGCGGAACGTAGTGGAACACCTCTACGTCGTTCACGCGAAAATCGGAGATGGGAAATACCAGTTCCGGGTGCAGGCGGAGAGCGACGAGATGGCAAAGGTCAAGGCGGAACGGGCCATGAAGCTGCGCTTCAACGGCGAAAAGAAGTGCGAAGTTACGGAAGTGGAGAAGATCGAACCGGACGATTTTGTGTAACCACGTCGGATTTTGCCTTAACGGGTTTACATATTATCACATAACGGTAAACCAACAAGGAGGAATGCAGTATGAGCGAACCTGTCTTGGGTCTGCTGGAAGTTCTGGACAGGGACAGCGACCTCAACTACAACGTGCGGCTGCGCATCATGCGTAGCGGCCTCAATCGCAACAACTGGGACTACCGAAACGCGGAACAGTTTGCGGAGACCTTCCGGGGAACGCCCATCCTCTGCGCCTACGTCGGCAGACGTATCGCGGACGGGCACAACATGGACGAGACCATGTGGCGCGGGGAACTGATCGCCGACTTCACCGGGGCGAACGCGGAGAGAATCGTGGGCGCAATCGGGGAAGGGGAGAGCGACGTATGGACGGAGACCGGAGAGGACGGAACGTGGATAGTCGCCAAGGGGAAACTCTGGCGTTTTTATAACCGGCAGCTTTGCGACACTCTTGCGGAACAGGGCCGCATGAGCGTCAGCGCCGAAACGGAAGTCACCGGAGAACACGAAGAAGACGGAAGAAGCGTGTTCACGGAGTGGCGGGGTCTTGGTGTGACGATCCTGCACGACACGGTGGCTCCCGCAATCCCCGGAGCGAATATCCAGGCACTCAAGGCGATGGACGGCGAAAAGTGGAACAGTCTGAAGCTCAAAGTCGCCTCGTATCATCCCAACACCGAGGGGGGCGAGGGGACGCCGCCCACGGCGGAAGAACCGACGACCCCAAACAATAACTCTGACAAAGGAGTGAAAAAGACAGTGACTTTCACCAAGAAGCAGCTCGCCAAGCTGAACGAGCGTTTCGTGGGCTACGTCGTGATGGCCGCGAAGGAAAACGAGGAAGACAAGAGCATCCTCGTCACCATGCGCAACGACAGCTACGATTCCTTCAGCTATCGCATGGCGAGCGCAGACGAGACCATCGCGCCGGAGAGGATCAATCCTCTGGCTGCCGTCGTGAGCTTCGGTGAGGACTTCCAGATGAACGCGGAGGATTTCTTCGCGGCTCTGAATACCCGCATCGAAAGCCTGTCCGCCAACCTGACGGCGGCTGAAAAGGACCGCGACGACGCCAAGGCCACCATCGCTGCCATGACCGAAAAGGAGAACAGGCGGCGGGTCAAGGCCATGAAGGAAGCCGCCAAGGAAGCCCTTCGGAAGTTCAACGAGAACCGAGACGCCGCCGAGCAGGTCTGCGAGGACGACATTTCCTGCGTCATGGCCGAGATCGACGAGGGCGACTACACCGAATGCGCTGACAAAGAGGGCGACTTCTGCGGCGACGAGAAGGTGTGCGAGCGCGTCATGAGCATCTGCGCCAAGAAGGACATGGAGTACCGGGAAAAGGCGCAGGAGAAGCAGAACAACACCATGATCTGGAACAAGGAGGGCAAGGCCCCCGTTGATGACGGCGGCATCCAGAGCCTCCTGGCCCGGAAGGGCATTCAGTAATAAAGGAGAGTGACAACCATGGCTTTCATTGACAAGACCGCCTTTGAAGCGAGAATCACCAACAACCGCCGCGACGACCTGAGCCACGTTGCCGGTCTGTATCAGGAGAGCTCCACCGCCGCCGACTGCTCCGCCGGTCTGCTGTGCGTCCGGGCTTCCCAGGCCCCCAACGTGGGTTTTGACAATCCCAGCGGCACCAGGGTCTACAACGAGAACACCTGGATTTTCAACGCGGCTGCGGACACCGCCACCATGGACGACGTGATCTACGCCTGCGACCCCTACGACACCCAGCTCCTGCCCGGTAAGCACGGCAACGCCTATTACGTTGGCAGCGAGACCCTGGGCCTGGGCGTTCCCGCCGGACGCTACGGCAACTTCACCCGCATCGACTTCGACGGGCAGAGCGTGTACCGCTTCGGCGAGGGCAACATGGCCTCCGCTGTGAGCACCAACACCTTCTTCACCATCGACGACGGCCTGCTGGTGCCTGCCGCTTCCGCGCCTGCCACCGCCGGGGCCATCTACTTTGAGCTGCGGGGAACCGGCGTCTTCGTGGAGGGCGCTTCCGCCAGCTTCACCTACTACGACGTTGTGGCCTGCAAGGTCAGCGCGTAACGAGAGGAGGACATCAGACATGAACAAGCTTTGCCTCAACTCCGTGGACCGGAGCATCTTCCGCGTCAACGGTGAAACTCAGGACGCCAGAGCCGAGATTCTGGCCGAGGGCCGCGCCCTGTTCTTCGAGCACGCCCGTCGCGGCAAGGAAGCCCTGCTGCGGGCCAACGGCTCTCCGGAGACCGCCCCCGCCGCCGAGCTGACCCCCGCCCAGTACACCGCTCTGAACCGGACCTTCCAGAAGGAGCACCTGCTGTACGCCGCCCGCGTCGCCTGCGAGGCCACCCATGAACCCGCTCCGAAGGACTGGGACAGCTTCAAGGCGCAGGGCCAGCGGTTCTTCAACAACAAGAGCTTCTGGGCCACCCTGGCCGGTATCTATACCGAGATCGTCAACCCCATCCTGCCCGCCGTCTACAGCGAGGCCGTGGACGTTTTCGCGGACACCGTGGAAGTCGGCTTCGGCGAGACCTATGAGCTGTCCATTTCCAGCACGGATATCCCCGTGTTCCAGGACAGCGCATGGGGCAGCTCCTGGAGCGTTCCCGCCAACCGCTTCTACAGCCGGGATTACACCATCAATCCCCAGCCCAAGACCTGCATGATCGTTGCCAAGTGGCACCAGCTCGTCGGCAACAACGTGGACTTTGGCCGCTTCTTCGCCAACCTGACCGCCGGGATGTACGCCAAGACCCTGGCGATGTGGAACGACGCGCTGGCGACCGCCGCCGCTGACACCACCCTGGTGCCCACCGGCCTTACCGGCACCTTCTCCAACGTGAACTTCGTCACGCTGGCGAACAAGGTGGCCGCTCTCAACAGCACCCAGCTCGGCAACCTGTTCGCCACCGGCGGACTCGTGGCCCTGAGCAAGGTGCTCCCCACTCAGGTCACTGGCTCCACCAACGTGAACATGGACGCCGCCATCGCCACCCTGCTGGGCGCTGACTACACCCGCAGCGGCTATCTCGGCGAGTTCATGGGCGTGCGGCTCCTGCCCCTCATGGACGCCATCGTGCCCAACAGCCAGTTCACTTCCGTCCAGACCGTCCTGAACCAGAACCAGGTCTGGATCATGGCTGCCAACGCCCGGAAGCCCATGACCATCGGCTACACGGCGGAGACCCCGATCTCCCTGGAGATCGAGCCTACCCGCAACGCGGCTTTCGAGGTGGGCATCAACCTCACCATCGCCCTGGATGTGGTGAGTATTTTCTCGCAAAAAGCAGCGATCTTGACGATTTAACTGCAAAAAGGCTAAAGGGGCGGAAGCCCGCCCCTTTAGCCTTACGAGTCATGATACCTCCAACCATAGCCTTTGGCGCTCCGGTTGTTTCCAACATGGTCTATTATTTTCCGAATACTGGTTACATAAGTACCTACAGAACGTGCGGCCTGCCCTAGAGAAGGGTAGGTAGCGACCACCTTCCCGGATTTTAGGTCAACTTGGTCTACGGACGTGCCACGAGACAAGCCGTTGGCGACTTCTGACTCGTAAGCAGATAGCGGTTTTCTCAGAGGAGAATCATCAGTAGAAAGTTTCCATAAATAGCCGCCCCCAACAATAGAAGCACCTCTTATACAGTTTGAAATCTGCTTCCTGTTTACTCCGGTTTCTCGTTCAGCGGATGCGGCACTGGAATACGTTCTTATGAAGTTACCAGAAAGGTCATATTGATGAACCGCTTTTCCTCGTGAGGAATAATTCGGGAGCTGGTCAGGAGGCAAACAAGATACTCCCTCTACAACCGCCGACAATTTGCAAACGTAGCCCTTTACACTTTTGCTTTTCCCAATCAGATTGCTGGAACAGTTAGCACCTATATACTCATTAGCATACTTTGCACAAGAAAACGACTTAATATACTCGCCTGTGTGAGCGTCGAAAATCGTAACAGGAGTAGAGTGCCATGAGTTGTCTCCTCGGACAAGTCTTTGCTCGTGCTTCTTGTATACCTGTTCTTTCGGCAACTGTTCAATATCACCAACTTCATCTTTATATCGAAAAATCATGTCGTGGCAGGTTCCTCTGCCAGACTTTAGGTGAGTACGATTTATTAACAGCCCGTAGTGCCGTTCCGCATACACAATACATGGGAACTCAGCTAGTTTTTTCCCATGCAAATCAAAGGCGACGACAGCTCTTGCACCGGCATTATTGGTTCCACTTGCTGCTAGGCTGAGAGCCAATCTGCCTTCTTCGCTGATTGGTTTGGCAGCATTACCGCCGTCAATCATGTTATATCCATACCGGGAATCCTTGGTATTGAACTTGTTCACCAGTTCGTACTCCAACTGAAGAGCCTCTGATCTCGTCAATTGGTCATATAAAACTTGCGTTTCAAATGAAGACCAACCGTATTTCAAAATTGCCTTGTAGAACACCGGGCAATTTAGATAACCCTTACCGCTGCGGAACCGTTGATTCAGATTATTTCGTGATGTAATGCCGATGTACTTCTTACCATTGATTTTATTTGTATGGCAGTAGACCTTCCATTTCTTCTCTTCGGTCACTACTTTTCAACCGCCTTTCTGAGAAGGTAAATGATGTAATTGGAAAGCGTTCTTCCTTCGGCGTCGGCTTTCTTTTGAAGCTTTTCCCGAAGATCGGACGGGATACGGAACGTGTAGGATTCCGTGGCTTCGATAACCTTCTTCATACTATCAACTCCTTTCCAAAATTATATCACAGAAAGTAAGACAATGCAAGACAAAAATGCCGTGTCCAGTGACATGCGCCGGGGCGGCACCGGCGGACGGCACCCATCAAAAAGAAAGGAAATTGAGACGATGGCAGAAGAAACGAAGAAGACGCGGACGCGCAAGAGCGCCGCTGCGCAGGCGGAGAAGAAAGAACCGGAACGGATTGTCGAAGCCCCGGCCGAGGCTGCCTTGAACACGGAGAATCTGGCGCTGGAGAAGGACCCGGTGGCGGCACTGAAAGCTCAGTATGAGGCGCAGATCGCTGCCATGAAAGAAGAAATGGCGAAGCAGATGGCCTCCTTCAAGGAAGCCCTGGCCGAAGCGCAGAAGCCCCAGTTTATCCAGGTGGCTGCGGACGTGGAAAAGGTGCAGTTTCTCTACATGGCGGAGGTCTGCGACGAGAACGTATACGAGGTCGGACCCAACGGCATGTATGGCCGCATTGTGGGGAAGACCGGGACCTTCTACGTCCCGAAATCCGACCTGAGCCGGGTCATGGATACGATGTTCCGCCTGCTGATGAAGAAACGCTGGATCATCGTTGTGAGCGGCATGACCGACGAGGAACGCGCCGCCTACGGCGTGGATTACCGCCTGGACGAAGTGCTGAAGGAAAGCGACTTCTCCCGCATCATCGAGCTGGGGAACGGCATCCTGGGAATTTACCCCAGCCTGTGCGACGGGCACAGGGAAGTGGTGGAGAAACGCTACTTCGACGCATGGCGGAGCAAGAACCCGCTGGTAAACCGGGACACCGTTGCGGAGCTGAACCGGCTGGCGAAGAACGCCGGAAGGGACAAGAACGCATTCCGGACCATCCTGGAGGAAATGAACGCCGAACAGGTGTAAGGACGGGGCACGGATTGCCACGTCGCTTCGCTCCTCGCAATGACGGGGAGGAGAAAGAGTGAACTTTAGGGGGTTGCGCAAATGGCTACGGGCTGGAGCGAAGTAATAAATGCGGCTATGCAGGCGCTGGACGACGAACGGTGGCGGGAACAGCTCACCGTCAGTCCCGCGCAATTCTATAGGGCCAAGAGCGACAGCGTACTGTTTGCGCTCCCCCTTCTTAACAGTCCTCCTGAACTGCTGGACTATCTGGAAAAGGACATGGTGCAGCCGGAGTACGGCGACTACTCGTGGGAAAGCACGGAGGAGAGCCTTGCCGGGGAAACAGAGGTCGATACCGGGCTTTTGGGCTATGAACTCATGTCCTGCATCGTCTACGGTGAGGACGGGATCAGCGTCACGCCCTATCCAGGCGCGGCCTACGACGCGGAGACGGGCATCGTAACTTTCCCCCAGCAGACGGAGGCTGGCGTCCATTATGAACTGGACTTCTACACCGACGGTACGTTCAACGACCTGACCATCAGCCAGAAGCGGCTGTTTGGCTTGGCAGTCTGCGTGGCTTGGGACGAACAGTTTGGAACGACGTGGCTTAACCTTCAGCCCAAAATCCACGATTCCAGCTTCTCTACCGTGAATGAAGCGAACTACATGGACAAGCTGACAGTCAGGTTGAGAGAAAATAGGCAGAGATACAACGATGAACTCCATAAATACGAACAACTCTGCGCGTATAAGACCATGAGGAGTAACGGATTCAACATCGTGTTGGCATGAGAAGTCCGCCGACATTGTATCGGCGGATTTCAAGGGGTTCAACGGTTTTTCAAATACTCTTGAAGAATGGTAATTACGAGGTTGGACAAGCTCCTGTTTTCTTCGTCAGCTAGTTCTTGAAGTTTCTCTTTCAACGACTTTGGAAGAATGATGCTTACTCTGGTTTTGTCATCAGAAATTGGCATTACTTCTTCAACTCCTTTAATTAAATATTGAAAGTGGTATCCACCACATTTCGTTCCTGAATGGATAGCGCCTGTAACTGCGCCCTTACCTTTACCAAGATGGAGCGAGGCTTCACGGGCAGAAGAAAATACTTCTCCGGTTTCGACGCACACAACCTTTTTCGACCTTGCTGTGTTTCCCTTGTTCGCGTCCCGAATCTTAGCCTTGGTTTCCTCGCTGATAACATGACCGACCAAAGCCGCTCTCGACCTTTCGCGCCTCTCTTTAGGAACCCATCGTCCGTAATTTGAATCAGAAATCTTTCTTTTCTGTTCCTCAGACATGGGCGGACGGGCAAGAGCAATTTCACGGAGCTTTTGGCGGGTTTCGTCTGAAGGTCGGATTCCAATATGAGAACGGCTGGTTTTATCTTTGGAAGACTCAGAGTGAGTATAACCAAACTTCCCACCGCTGGTCAGATTGAATCCGTACTCGTTCTCCGTTGCACGGTAGTATGCAATCCAATACTGCTCTTTCTTCGTGGCGGTTTCTTCATCGTAACACTCGTCGATGATCTCATGCGTAAAGGAATCCCAACCGTAAGCCTCGATAGCCTCCTGAATAGCTGGACATTCCTTGTATGCCTTGCCGCCGACCCACCGATAGTTCGGTTTTGGCCTTGAAGTCTGTCCGATATAGCACCTTCCGTCGGGAGCGGTCAGCTTGTAAATCTTATAGACCTTATCCACTTTCATCACCCAAGAAAAGTATAACACAGTTGCGTAACCGTGTCAACACGGTAGCACAAAATAGGAGGGCAAAATGAGTGATCTTCAAAAAACCGTAAAAAACGCCCTTCTGAGCTTCGGCGGGACGGTAAAAGACCCGGCTTGGAACGTGCCTGCACAGTATTCCAGCCGGGAAAACCAGTATTATATGGCGGAAACCGACCGATTCAAGAAGAAATACCTGAAATACGCATCGGATTTCTTCAAGGGAGAAGCCCTCGGATTCTACGGTCCGGACGAGGACGAGTGGGTGCCATGCAAGTTCCGGCTGGCGGAAGTGGTGCGCCCCAGCAGCGCCATCCAGCGGGAATTTGACGACTACAAGCACCTGTATCTGGAGGAACCGGCCCTTCCATACATCCCCCAAGGCACGAAATTCCGGGCGATGGGGGCCGTTTGGCTCATGATTAACCCCCAAGACATCTCCAATGGGGACGGCGGGGGCATCGTAAGGCGCTGTCGCGTGACATGGAACCACCTGGACTTCTACGGCAACGTGATTCAGGAACCCTTCGTGGTGGAGACCGACCGGGCAAGCGCCAACTCCGATGACAGCCAGCAGTGGGACAACATCACCAAAGGATATTTCAATATCACCTGCGCGGCGAACCGCTGGACGAAGCAGCTTGGCACCAATTCCCGCATGATATTCGGCTCCGGGGCCTACCGAATCACCGGATTCACGGACTTTTTCGAGGAATTTACCGGAGATTTCGACTCCACGCGGGTCATCCGCTTCACGGCGAGGTACGAAGAACCCAACGATGAGATAGACGACATGGTGAACCGGGTGGCCGAAGGGCTGACCTTCACTTGGGAAATCGAACTTTCCGGCGCTCCGACGATGACCGTAGGCGGCACAGGGGCAATAGCCCCCACAAGCCGCAGGATGGGCCAAATCGTCGAAGATTCTGAGGAATATCCCATCACCTACCTGTGGGAAAGCAGCGACGAGAGCGTGGTCAGCGTGGACGAGGCGGGAAATGTGACCGCGAACGCCGAAGGAACGGCGGAAATCACCTGTAAGCTGGCACAGAATGAGAACATTATGTCAACCTATACGGTGGAAGTGGCGGGCGCTCAGAGCGGCGGACAAGTGGTGTTTTTGCAGGACGTTCCCGCCCAGCTCCGCATGTATCAGAGCGTGACGCTGGAAGCAGCGTACCTGGAAGACGGGGAAATGACCGGAGTTCCGGTGGAATACACCGTTTCCGGGGCAAATCCGTCGGCATACACCGTGGAAGAAAGCGGAAACAGCCTGACAATCACCTGCTGGGGCGGCAGCACGACGCCGCTGACGGTGACGGCAAGCTACGGAGAGTACAGCACCAGCGCGGAGATTTACCTCAAGGGTATTTAATCATAGTTTTAGATAAGGGAGTGTTTTTGACATGGCAAATCTGGCAGATTTCGTGTTTCTGGACAGCAGCAGCACGGTGACGACGAGCAACACCTTCTATGTGCCTTACGGGGCCGACAGCGTGGTGCTTCAGGTGAAGTCCAGCGGGACCCCCGACATCACGGTGAAGGGAAAAGTGGACAAGGACAACGGCGACTTCGAGGCCGTGGGCGTCATCGACATGAGCGACTATTCCACTGCGGAGACCATCGGTGCGAACGGACTGTTCCTCGTCCCTACGGCGGGCATCCGGGAGATGCAGGTGGTCAGCGGCGCCGCTGCGGGCAGCGTGACCGTGTTCGGTTCCGCCGTAGGGGAGGGATAAGCCATGAGTTTTGACATTGCAAGCTTCGCAATGGGTAAAGCCTCCGGCGGCGGGGGCGGCGGGGGTTCCACAATCGTTCCCAAGGCAATTACTGCGAACGGCACTTATAACGCTTCTGCGGATAGTGCTGACGGGTATTCTCCGGTTACGGTGAATGTTGGCGGTGTGGTACTTCCGGCAGAGTACCAAAGAGTGAAATACATTTCCGTTACTGGAACACAGTATGCGGAAATCTCAACATCAATTCTTATCAATAAGAAACTTGTTATCTCATTTACCGCTGAAGCTACTTCAGGCACAGGTGAACGGGGGTTCGTTGGCAAATTAGGCACCACTACTCTTCTTGAAATCTATTTTGACAATAATTCTTTGCGTTACCATCCTGGAGATGTGCTTCTGAGCGACGTTAGTAACAATGTCATTTATAGCGGAGAGTTCAACTTCAATGCCTATAATGCGTACACAATGTATGTAGGATTGTATAGGCCAGATAAATACTTGTTTGTCGGGAATATTTATGAATTCAAAATATCTGAACAGCTAAACGCGGCATGGGAGAATTCAAATCTCGAACCGATATCGCCGCAAACCTATATTCATCTTATTCCCTGCTACCGCAAGAGTGACAATGAGCCAGGGTTCTACGATGTAGCCAACGATGTCTTTTATACCAACGTAGGGACTGGCGCATTCGGAATAGGCCCGGAAGTCTGAAACGAAAAGCCGGAAAGAAATGGCACCAAAAATCCGAAGGAACGGAAAAAGATAAGGATAGAATCGCGGAATCCGTGAAAAAGAAAGGAAAAACTGCATGGAAATCGTGAAGAACGTCTGCCTGACGGAAGAACATCTGCGGGATGTCGCCGTCAGTTACGTCCCCATGAGGGACAAGGAAGAATTCATCAAGGACGTTTCCCCCGGCTGCTTCGACAAGATGGAGATAGGAACGGAGAACGGAGACCCGCTGCCTCCCTTCTACAAGGAGAGCGCCGTGCGGAAGCACCGTTACATGACGGCGGCGCTGCTGAAGCTGTATCTCCGCCTCGGCTATGACACGGAGGCGGAGGCAGACCCTTGGAGCATCACGGACGAGAGTTACGAGGCAGCGTCCCGGAGTTTCCTTATCAGCCAGCTTGAGCGCATCAAAAAGCGCACGGCGGACAAGGAGCTTCAGGACAAGATATACGACCTGCTGGCGGACTACAAGCTGCTGGAAAAGCTCCTGAACGCGGAGTGCTACGGTATGCTCCCCGCCATGAACGACACCGTGAGCCGGTTCCAGATGATGATGTCGGCGCAGACCACACCGGAGGCGATGGAGGCGCTGATGAAAGCCACGGAGGAAACGAAACGGGAGCTGGAAGAATACCGGGAGAAGCGGGGATGACGCTCTGCGGGGGGGCGGATTGCCACAGCCCCTTTCGGGGCTTCGCAATGACGGGAAAGAGGTGAGACAGTGGAATGGACGACGGAAAAGAGATAAGCGTACTCAGCCCTACCTACCCGTATGAACGGGTGGCGGACTTTCCGATAATGGAACCGGCCACGGAGATCCCCTTGCTCATTTGCCGCTATCTCATGGACCTGCCGATGCCGGGATATACGCCTCCGGACAACAACCGCTATCCCCGCTGCCGCCTGATGAAGCGGCTGTGGTACGACGCGGACGACCCGCTTGCGTATCTGAACCCCACGCCGGAGCAGAAGCTTTCGATGCTTTTTGACGGGCATCACCCCACCCTGAATACGGACGAGGAACAGGCGCAGCACCCGCAGGGGTACAGGCTGTACCCCCTTCAATGGTGGATGCCGAGCCAGATCGAAGCGCAGACGAGCCTGAAGGTCTACATGGGGCGGGAGACGCCGCTGGACGATTTCCGCGTGGAGATCGGAGTTATCTTCGATATCTACGTCAACGCAAATCTGGAGACGACGATGGGCGTGGGCGGCCTCAGCAAAGCCTACGCGATGGAGAAGGACATCATCGACGCCCTGCACGGCGTCAACCTCGCCGGGGTCGGCGTGATGAACTATTCCCGACACACCCACGGTGACGCAGGAAGCCAGAACTTTTATGACGAAAGCGGCACCAACGTGGGGCGTCGGCTCGTCATGAGCCTGACCTACATGGCAGGCGGCGGCGGAACCGTGGAGAGCTGGGGCGTCCTGCGGTAAGGACGGGGGTTACGACTGCTGCGGCGGGATTCCCCTCATCCGCCCCTGCGGGGCACCTTCCCCCAGGGGAAGGCAAGGACGGATTGCCACAGCCCCTTTGGGGCTTCGCAATGACGGGGTTCTTTAGCAATTGGAGTTTACATATTCTTGCATAACGGTAAATCAACAGGAAACAGCGGGACGGAGAGTTTCACACCGCTCTTAGGCTCGTTGATTCATAGATTCGGGAGGAAAGCAGAAACATGAGCGACATCCCGACCAAGATTCTCAAGCAGATAAGACGCTACGAACCCGTGGAAACGGAGGGCCTTACCTTCTACCCCGTGCTTGTGGAGGAATACGAGGAATACCTGATCGCACGGGCGGCCATAGAATTCATGCAGCAGCGGCTGCCCCGCGTCTTCCTCAATACGCCCATCCTGCAAGCTTACTTCGCGCTGGACAGCCAGAGCGTAGCGGACGAGCAGATACCCACCGGCCTGATGCCGAGAGCTGTGCTTTTCCTGGCACTTGCCCTGAGACTGGGGCAGGGCCTCCCTGTGGAGAAGCGCATCGCCCTGTTTCGACCGAGGGTGGACGCCAAAGGGAGATTGAAGGGACTTCTGTTTTCACCGGACGGAGAGGAAATCTGCGAGATAACACCGGCGAAATTCCAGCGCCTGCGGCCTATCCTCGCCGCACAGAACGGATTGGAGATACCACCGGAAGACGCCAACCCGGAACTCGTGGACGCGGAAAAGGAACTGGCGACGAAGAACGCACCGGAGCTGGACATAAGCCCGGAAAGCCTGATTGCTTCCGTGGCGGCACTCAGCGGGGCCGACGAAAAGGAAATATACGAATGGCCCATCGCCAAGCTGCAGAGCAGACAGCGGGCGCTCCACCGCGCCATGGACTATCTGATATGCGGGATAGGCGAATCGCAGGGTACGAAATGGAAGAAAGGCAATCCATGCCCGCATCCCTTTTTCGACCGGAAAAAGGAAGGAAGCGCGGCGAAAGTCGCACTTTCCGAATTCGCAAGCGGCGCGGCCCTGAACGCCGTGCGCGAGGGAATCGAGAATCAGCAGCAATAATCGAAAAAGGGGGTGAGGACGACGGCAGTCACTTCGGCGCAGACACCGACCATCACAACGCAGCCGGTATCGGCGGCGTATAACGCGGGAGATTTGGCGGCTCCGCTGACGGTGGAGGCTACCGTTACGGACGGCGGAACACTGTTTTATCAGTGGCAGGAAAGCCCGGACGGGGTGAACTGGCTGGACATCCTCGGTGCCGTGGGGAACAGCTACACGCCAACCACGGAACTGAATACCGGGATGATAAGGCAAATCGTTTATTACCGTGCCGTGGCGACGAACTGGGTGGGCGGGCTATACCCCGCCGACGACCTTTATCCCAGCGACACGCTATTCCCCGCCGGGAACGGATACACCGCATCCGTCAATTCCGGCGCCGCACAGATTACCATTTATCCTCAATACAGAGTAAGGAGTGACAATCCTATGATTACCTTTACCGATAAGAGCCTGTTCCTGAAGGGCGTCGGCAACGTCATCCTGACCGATCCCGATACCGGGGACATCCTCTATCAGAGCAAGTCTTTCAACACCGGCAGCGTGAGCACCAGCGTGAACATGAACGAGATCCGCGCCGGTCTCGGCAATCCCGTCGTGGCGACCCTGCCCTCCGACGCCAGCCTGACAGTGGAATTCACCGCCGTGGACTTCTCCTTCTGGGAGAAGGGCGCTCAGGTGGGCGCTCAGATCACCTACGGCGCTCCCGTTCCCGTGGCGCAGGTCGTCAAGGCTACCGGCACCAGCCTGAGCATCGACGTGGCCGACGGCGCTCCCGTTGCCCAGCTCGGCTTCGACGAAGCCGTGTGCTACATCCAGCCCGTGGGCGCGGCCAGCCCCATCCTCCGGGACGGCACGGCCTATCCCATCGCTTCCGACGGCACCATCAGCGGCTTCACCGCCGTGAACAATCAGGAATACAAGGTCTGGTACTTCATCCAGAAAGCCACCGCCCATAAGGCGGTCATCGGCAGCCTGATGGACCCCAAGATCGTCCACTTCTCCGCCTCCTTCGCCGTGTACGCCAACGTGGGCGGCTCCGCCAACAGCGGCACTCGCGTGGGCTGGCTGTACGTCACGGTTCCCAAGCTGAAGATGCAGGCCAACGCCAACATCAGCGGCGACCAGACCAACGCCGATACCACGGTCATCACCGGCATGGCTCTCAGCGAGGACGACACCGTGGTTTCCTCCGTCACCGACCTGTGCGGCGACGTGAGCAACCCGCTGGCCTACTACGTGTACAGCCCCTGCAATGATGCCGAGATCGTGCAGGGCGTCGCCGTTGTCGGCGGTCTCGTGAGCCTGCCTATCAGCACCAGCAAGCAGATCCCCGTGTATCTGGTGATGCCCGACAACACCCTTGTCAAGCCCACCAGCTACTCCACCGGCTTCACCTACACCGGCTCCGGTCTTCCCTCCGGAACGTCCGTGAGCGCGGCCGGTCTGATTACGGCCGGGTCTACGGCGGGTGACGGGGAGGTGGAAATCCAGTACACCGATGGTGAGAACACCTTTGAGTGTTACTGCAACATTTCCGTAGTGTCTGCACCCTAAGACACAACGAAATACCCCCGGCTTTCGGGCCGGGGGTATTTTTGAAATCGAATTATTTATTCAACAGGATTATCTCGTTTGGGATATGCCCTCTTCGAATCCGGGTTAAAAGAGTATGAGGTTTTACACCCATAAGTAAAGCTGCGTCGGTGGCGGTCATTTGTTTGCCTTGATATAAAACCAAAACATTTCTGCGAGTATTACGGCTCTGCATTTTTGCGTCTACCCACCGACAATTCTCAGGGGAATAGTTTCCGTTGACATCTATGCGGTCAAGGGAACACGACTTAGCATCGTGGTTTTCGTCGTAACCGTTCGCGTATGCCCAATCTCGGAATACCGCGTAATCCTTCCATTCGTCGCAGACCGTGATACCTCGTCCTCCGTAAGAGGGATACTCCTTGTGCTTTTCATAAAAACACCTTTGCATCATTCCGTTCCATACACCATATAGCCGCTGACGGTGATATGCGTCTGCTTTCGGTGCTTCATGCTCAGCACGAAGACAACCGCAGCTTCTTGTGGAACCGTAGCGGAGAGACGTGCCTTTCACAACTGCTGTCTTACCGCAATCACAGACACATTCCCACTTGAGAACTTCTCCTTTTTCCGTAGGGAATTGCCTCAAAACGACAAGCCTGCCAAATCGCTGGCCGGTCAGGTCTATTTTGTTCGTCTTGTTGGCACATCCGCAAGAGGTCACAAAACCACGGTTCAGCACCGAAGTCAGAACCACTCTGGTATTTCCACAGTCACAACGACACAGCCAACAACGCTTACCTTCTTCTGAATGATCGAACCCAACAACGGTAAGCATTCCATATCTTCTCCCGGTCAAGTCTTCGGTTTTCACGCGACGACACCTCCGATGAAAATACGCCGACCGAGCGGTTGCGGCGCTCAATCGGCGTACTGAACAAAGCGGGGACAAGCCCCGCGATGTACCACATATAAGGAAGCCGCAACCTTCCAATAGCAGTATACCACAATAGGACGTTTATAGCAAGAAGAACATAAGAAACAGGGGATAAATCAAAGACTGTGCAGGGCGTGGGTTTTGATTTGTGCCTTGGACGGGGGTAAGAGTTATGACCTCTCCGGCGCTTTGCGCCACCTCCCCTTTCAGGGGAGGCTTAGGAAGGACGGGGGTGAACGGAATGGCGGATATCGGAGTAAAAATAGAAGCTTCCGGGTTTGAAGAGATAGAGAAAGAAGTCAAGCTGATATTTAACGCAAAAGCCAGCAGGGAAATATCGAATGCCGTGTATGCGGATATGAAAGAGGCATTGGAACAGCACGTCAAGGACGACGTATATGCTATGTATCCCAGACCCAAAGAATACATCCGAAGATACGACGATTCCAACATGGGAATTTCTTTAGTAAAAAGCATTTACACAAAGCCATATGGTCAACAAATAGGCCCTTTCGACTATTCCACGATTGAGTGGGTTACGGGGATTTCTTATGAACCGACAGGTAAGCACGAGAACCAGGAGTGGTCAGATCTTGATGGGGACAAACTGATTAGTCGAATTGAAAAGAAAAACCCACCGTATAACTGGGAGCCAAAAACGGGACCCGCTATTCCGGAACGTCCGTTCTGGCAACTGTTTGTCGAAGAACTGATAGAGGGCGGCAGGCTGGAAAGAACCGTAGAAGCGGAACTGAAAAGGCTGGGAATAGCAGAACCCGGCGACCACATTACCGGCGTTATAAGAGATGACGCGGACGGGAACTACTGACGGAAACGAGGCGGTAGAACGAAATGGCAGAGATTAAACTGGTATTCAAGCCGGATTACAGCGAAGTAAGCAAGGCTATCGCAGCGATAAAGAACGACATTTCCAAAAGCATAGGAAACGTCAAGATTACCATTGACAGCAGCGGCGCAAAAGCTGCGCAGAGCCTCGCTTCCAATTTGCAGCAGGTTTCCAAGGCCGCAGAGGCAGCGCAAGCAACCATCAAGAAAACGGAAACCACGGTAAACGGTGCGCTGAAGCAGGAAACCGAACTGATAAAAAAGGCGACCGGGGAATATGAGCAGCACGTCAAAGCCTATACCAAGGACGGAGAAAAGCTCACAAAGACATTTATCCATAACGAGGAAGAAAAACGAAAGGCTGCTCAAAAGACCGCCGAGGAAGCGGAAAAGCACCGCGTGGAAGAGTATCAAGCCGCAGAAAAGCACCGCCAAGAACAGGTAAAGAGAGATCAGCAAGCGGCAAAGGAAGCGGAAAAGCTTAGAGAAGCCGAATACCAGGCAGCGGAGAAGCACCGTCAGGAACAAATCAAGCGAGAGCAGCAAGCAGCCGAGGAAGCTGCAAGACTGGCAGAGAAAAAGGCTGAGGCTCAGAAAAAAGCAGAGGAGACCGCCGTCACGCTGGAGCGCCAGTATTCCAACCTCATCCGCCAAATCCAGAATCTCAAGGCGCAGTACCCGGAGGGTACGTTCGACGACATTGAGCAGCAGGCGCGGGAAGCCAGGGACGAACTTCGGAATCTGGATAAGACGACCGAGGACTACGCGAACCGGGTAAAGAACTCGTCCGGAGTTTATCAGGGGCTTCAGCGTGACCTTGCCAACGTCCGGCAGGAAACGAGCAAGCTGGACAAGGTGACGGAATCCTTCTGGATGAACATCCAGAAATTCGCCCGCTGGTACATTGGCGGCAACATCGTCACAAAAGTTATCGGTAGCCTGCGTGAAGCCCTCTCCACCATGAAAGAGGTGGACACGGAGCTTGCCAATATCCAGAAGGTCACAGACCGGACAACTGCACAGATGAAAGCTACAGCGGAGGCCGCATACGAAGTGGCGTCCGCTTACGGCGTTGCCGCGCAGGACTATTTGGAAAGTGTCGGAGAATTCGCCAAGGCCGGTTTCGGAGACATGTCCGAACAACTGGCTGAAATCGCCACCAAGACACAGCTCGTCGGTGATGTTACCTCCTCCATTGCCAACAAGTTCCTGATCGCCAGTAACGCAGCATGGGAGATGGGTGGCAACGTAGACCGCCTTAACCAGATGCTGGACGCCGCCAATGTAATTGAGAACAACTACGCCACCAGCATCGAAAAGCTGGCGCAAGGTATGCCGATTGCCGCCAGTATCGCGGCGCAGGCTGGCATGACCTTTGAGCAGACCATAGCCGCCCTCGGCACAATCACAAGCGTCACGCAGGAGACCGGCACCAAGGCTGCTACTGCTCTCCGCGCCCTGATTCTGAATATTATCGGCGCGGTCGGAGAATACGAGGACGGCATTGAGGTCACGGAGGAGTCCGTGAAGTCCTTGGACGGCATCCTTCAGGTCTACGCGAAAGACGCGCTCGCGGCGGCAAAAGCGGCTGGCACTGTCGTCAACCCGATGGAGGCCATCGCCGCTCTTGCCAAGGCCAGTGAAGAAGGTCTCGTCAACCAGGCGGAACTTTTTGACGTTCTCTCCAGCTTGGGTGGAAAACTCCGTACCAACCAGTTGACCGCCCTTGTGCAGAACTACGATATGTTCCTTGAGATGCTGGATAAGACCACGGACGGTGCGGGGTCCGCCGAGCGGGAAATCGCAGTAATGCTGGACACTTGGGAAGCCAAGACCAATATCCTCAAGAACACTTGGACAGAGTTTGTCTCCCACCTTATTGACACGGGAGTTATCAAGGACGCTCTGGACACAATCACAAAGCTGATTGACTTCCTTGATACTAAGACCGGAACGGTGACGATTAAACTCGCCGCACTCAGCTATGTTTTTGTAGGTCTTGGAAAAGGTATTCACAATACCTTAAAGGACGCAAAAGACCTTGGAAGCCTCCTTGAAAAAATTCTTCCCTCCCTGAAGGGCTTGGCTGGAACGACTACGGCGAGCGTAGCCGGGTTCGCTGCCATAGTAGCCGGAACTACCGTGGCTACCGTAGCGATGTATAACTACCTCACGACTACGGAGGAAGAATACAGGCAGGCTACGGAGGAAGCAACCAGCGCATACGAACTGGCGCAGTCGGAATACGACGAACTCGTTTCCAAGAGCGGTTCTCTAACGGACGCTGAAAGAACCCGTCTCGGTATTCTGAAAGAGCAGCTTGATACCCTTAGAAAACAGAAGGGTACGAGCGCCTATCAGGAGTACATGAACAAATACGACCCGACAGACCCGAACAAGAACGCAGCTTCCGTTGCGACCCAGCTTCAGAGAGACTATAACTACCAGCTTCAGATGGCCCGCGATCCAAATAACGGATTGCAGAGGAATGTCTGGATTAGAAACGCGGAAGAAACCAAACAAAAAGTCCGCGAAATGGCGGACGCCCTTCGTGAATACTCCGAGCTTCTTGGGCAAGACCTACCGGAGAGCGGCAAGTATGCCCTCGTCACGCTGGACAACATGATAAAGGCGTGGGACGCGGAGGAGGAAGCGGCAAGAAAGGCGGCAGAGGAGGCAAACAAGGCCGCCGAAGCTGAAAACGAAGTCGGGGAACAGGGGCAAAACGCGGCACCAAAAGTAAAAACCTTGGCGGAAAGGCTTGCGGAAGCCAGCGACGCGGCGACGGCATACGATACCGCCATCAGCGAAGTGAAGACCGCTCTCGACGAATTTGGAGCCGGGAGCATCGAAGTCTACAACGCGATGGTAAAGCTGGAGGCGGCCATTCCCGGCAGTACCAATCAACTTTACGACTTCAGCACGGCGACCTGGAAAATTGACGCAAGCCTGATAGAAAGCAAAGCCGACCTTCTGGACTTTATCGACACGCAGAAACAGCTTGAGTTCTCCAACGCCATATCCCAACTGGAGGATATGGCAGCCGCATACTGGGACGTTGCAGGAGCAGCCCTTGCCGCCATGACGAATCAGCAGGCGCAGGCGCAGATGGCAGGAGTGCTGGCGTTTACTGGTACTGACGCTTCTATGGCACAGTCTGGCATCAGTTCCCAGCTTGCTGGACTGAAATCGCAGAAAGCCGAGTGGGACGCCTACGTTGCCACGCTGCGGGCGCGGAGCGGATACCGTGACGACGGGGGCGGCAGCGGGGGAAGCGGATATACCCCCATGTCTTCCGCGCCGGAGAACACCAAGGACGCGGAGCTGGAGCGGCTGAGAGCCATCGTCAGTCTGGAAAAGGCGGAACTGAGCTTCCTGCAAGCCAGCGGGAAAAGCCTGGACGAGATCAACGCCAAGCGCAAGGTCATTCAGGCGGCGCTCCACGACGAGGCGGAATATCTGCGCGGCCAGCTTGAAATCCTCAAAGCGGAGGAAGTCGCAGAAGAGGACAAGGCGGAGCATGAAGCCAAGATAAAGGCGCTGGAAGAAGATATCCTCGCCCTGAGCACCGAATGGTGGAATATCCAGAAGAACATCAACGACGATATTGCCAAGGCGGAAGAAGAACTCCGCAAGGCGGAAGAAGAACGGCTCAAAGCCATCGAGGAAGAGAACAAAAAGCTGGAAGAACAGAAGAAGCTCCAGCAGGAGATGTTCGACAACCTCAAGAGCATCGTCGATGATTACTACGCCAAGCTGATCGAGGACAAGGAAAAGGAACTGACGCTGGAAGAGAGAATCCTTGCCGTCCAGCAGGCGGAAGCCGCCCTTGCCAACGCACAGCGGGAGCGCACGGTCCGGTACTACAACGCGGCGACGGGCCAGTGGGAGTGGCAGGCCAACGCAAAGAACGTCAAGAGCGCACAGGACGCGCTGAAAAAGGCGCAGGACGACCTGAACAAGTACCAGCGGGAGCAGGCTTGGAAGGAATTCAAGAGCGCGTGGGAGTACGTCAGCGAGCAGATCAAAGCCGGGGCGATGACTTTCCAGGAAGCCTACGACTACATGTACCGGGAAATGAAGCGCATCCAGGACACCTACGGGGTGGACCTGGGCGGTACGCTGGAGGATTCCATCGGCGGCTTCAGGCACCTGAACTACGGAATCGACGGCTTGACGCAGGAGGTGGCGAATTCCCTGGGGGCCAGCGTAGGCGTCCTGAACGAAAAGCTGAAGCAGTACGAGGATGCCGTCGGCGCTTTCAAGGACGCCTTTGACGAGGCTTCCGATAAGGTCAAGAACGGCGAAATGAGCATGGAGGACGCCTACTCCTACCTCCGCGACCGGGCAAGGGAGATCGCCGACAAGTACGGCATCGACATGACCGGCGCTCTGGAAGAAGCTATCGCCGGGATGGACAGGACCAACATGAGCATAGACGAGCTGTGGAAAGCCGTCGTACTCAATCTCATGAAGGTGAACTCCGCCCGCTGGTTCGATGCCAATGACGAGGAAAAGGCGATGCTCCACGCCCAAAACGAATACCTGGGAAAGCTGATCGGCGCGACCTACGACCCCAGCGGATACTGGTATCTGAACGGAAACAGGCTGTATGAAAGTCAGAGAGGCGTGGACTACAGCGGGAAGACTTCCGGATGGGGAAACTATACCGGCTCCGGCGGCGGTTACGGAATAAGCTCCGGCGGTGGCGGAAGCTACGGAGGCGGCGGGGCAGGTAGCGCAGGCGGAATCCTCGGAGGCTCCGGCGGAACAACGACCATCAGAGGCGCTGCCGGAACGGGGCAATACTACGACTCCTACGGCAACACTTACTCCACGCTGGAAGATGCCGTGAGAGGAAACGCCTCCCTGAGCCAAGCCGGAAGCACCAAAGGCATGTACTACGGCAAAGCTTTTGAGACCATATACAACAATCAACAACGCTGGAAAGACCCGAAGCTGTGGGCAGAATACTCCAAGCTTCAAGAAGCCGACGCAAGTTACGCCGCCAAGCTAACGGAGCTGGAATCTATGGTCGCCAACGGTGCGCCGCAGGAGGACATTACCGCCCTGATAAATTCCCTGTACTCCGGGCCGGGCGGGACATTCGGTAGCATCAACAACGGCGATACCACTACCGGCTGGGTCAAGGCATCATACGGCAACGCCAACGGGGAACACCTGCTGATGCTCAACGGGCAGCTTTATGAGTCTCAGGTAAAAGCCGGGACAATGCTGCAAGACCTGTGGGGCAGGCGCTGGATTGTTGGGGAAGACGAGCATAGCCTGACCCCGCTGCTTCCGGCATGGGACGAGAACGGAAAGGCGGGGTATGTCTATACTGCGTCCGGAAATAACAACGGGCAGCCTGTTCTGAGTGCGGAAGATGTAGCGGCCGGTGAGGAATGGGCAGCCATGATGGACCTCAATAACAGCGACCTCGGAATGGTTGCCGAAACATCTACTCCTCCGCTTCCGGCCAGCGCCGGGGCGGTGACGACTACCACCACCAACAACACCAGCGGGGACACTTACAACATCAACGGCGTCAGCATCAGCGAAAGCGAGGCCAAAAGACTGACCGTGGCCGATTTGGCGAAGCTGGCGGGCGGCCTTGGAAAATTCAACGGCTCTGCGAGATAAGAAAAGGAGTGACCTGAACCATGCTGTTCCAAGCGACGAATATCATACCCGATCTGAAGAGCGGCATAGGGCTGGGCGTCATTGACGCCACGCTGCCCATGAAGGTCTCGTGGCAGGTGAACGGGGATTACCCCGTGATGACGGGCATGAAGATAACCATATACCTGAATAACGAGGCCAGTACGCAGAAATACACCACGGGGAAGGTCACGTTTTCTTCTCCCTTTTACGGGGCAGACGCGCTGGGGAAGCTGCAATACTACAGCTATACCATCAGCGCGGCTGACCTCAGTTCTGCGGGGATAACCAACGGGAACGAATACAAGATGGTGATTACCCAGTATTACAGCGAAGGGGGTACGGAAGCCAGCGTGACGCAGAGCAGCGCCAGCGTCTTCATCACGAGACGGAACCCCACGTTCACGCTGGCATCCATTCCCGCTACCGTGACGAGCAGTACCTACACCTTTACGCTGGCCTATGCGCAGGCACAGGGCGACACGCTGGACTGGGTGCGGTATGAGATCGCGCAGGGGAGCGACACGGACAGTCCCATCTACGACAGCGGCAACATCTACGGCGCGGCGGTATATACCTGCACGTACCGGGGCTTCCGCAGCGGCTTCAACTACTCTTTCCGGGCTACCGGGCAGACCAGCAGCGGCGTACTTCTCAACACGGGATGGCAGACCTTTACCGTCAGCTACAGCGTTACCCCCACGACGGGGACGGTGACGGTGGGCGTACAGAAGGACGTAAACGGAATCGTCGTCGATTGGAGCGGACTCAGCACCGTCAGCGGGCAGAGCCGGTGGGCGGTGTACCGCGAACAGGAGGGCAGCGGCGTACTTGTGAAAGTGGCGGAGGTAGGCGTAGGCATCCGCAGGGTCATCGACTACGGGTGCGCCAGCGGACAAGGCCCCTACGATTATCTCATTGCGGCGACGGACGGAACGGGGACCATCATCGGAAGCCCCGTAAAGAGCGACGAAATACGCCCCATCTTCTACCGCTGGACGCTGCTTACCGCAGAGGCCGGAGAAGACGGAAGCTATACCGTGACGGCGCAGTATCACTTCAAATACAACATGGACCCAGGGAACATCAGCAACAACAACGCGCCCAACGTACTCCAAAACTTTACTGCCAACCCCACCGTGCAGCCTGCGCCGCAGAACTACCGCAGCGGCTCGCTGAAAGCCCTTATAGGGACGGTAACGAACGGAAAGTATACAGACAGCCTCGCGCTCAGAAACGCTCTGATGGCCCTCAGCGTCACGGAAGACCCCATGTTCCTCAAAAGCAGCAAGGGAGACGTAATGAGAATCCGTATCAACGGGGCGGTCACTGCGGCGACGAGCGAACATACGGAGGCGTTGGCACAGACGGTTTCGGCGCCGTGGATAGCACTGGAAGACGCGGCGCAATCGGGAATTTGGGGCGTTAGCGAGGTAAGATAAATGGCAACTTACAACCTTTGGGACGGCATACCGGAAAAGCTCGCCACCGGGGACATCCTGAATTATCCTCACTTTGACGCAGCCAGCGAGAGGTACGGCGTGACGCTGCAAATGACGCTCCCCAAGGGCGTATACAAGCTGGAGGTTTGGGGGAGCGCATCCGGGTCTTTCGATTTGGAAAACCCGTCCGGCGTCAGGAGCAACGCAGCCAGCGGAACTGGAGGATATTCCAGAGGAACGCTGACGCTCGGCGCAAGCACGACCGTGTTTCTTGTGAACGGTGGGGTAGGAGAAAACGGAGGACGATCCAACACCACCAGCACGGCCACCCGGTTTTATAAGACCGGGAGCGGCGGCGGGACGGATATCCGCCTCCTTCAAAATACCCTGTACCACCGGGTCATCGTGGCGGGAGGCGGCGGCGCAGCCGGAGAACTGACTTCCTATGGCGGAACCGCGCCGCTCTCCGGGAGCGGGGGCGGAGGAACTTCTGGCATCGGCAGCACGGGACGCTATGGGGGAGCGGGAACGCAGACCTCCGGCGGAGCCACCGGAACGGGCTACAATCTGGACAACCACTGGTATAACAACGGGAGCTTCGGTTCCGGCGGCTACTGGTCCGGGAACTATTCTCTGATGATGGGGATCGGCGGCGGCGGATGGTACGGCGGCGGCGCGGGAGGATATCAGCAATCACGGCAGACCATTGGCTCGATCACCTACACCGAGACTGTGCATTATCCCGGCGGAGGCGGAAGCGGATTCGTGCTGACCAGCGCCACGGCGGGGAACGCACCCTCCGGGTACGCCTTGGGGAGCGCCTATTATCTGACGGACGCAATAACGAAGACGGGCCACGACAGCGGAGACCCCATCACCGAACCGGACGGCACGACGGCGGAAAACGGACACTTGGGCGGAGGCTATATCCGCATCACGGTCATTCAGGGGATGCTGGACAGCCCTAGCGTAACGGGAATTACTTACCCGGCGGAGGGTACGGTCCGCATCGCCTTTACCTCCGTGACGGGCGCGACGGCATACAAAATCTATGACGGGAACAACCGCTTGCTGTCTACGATAGCCTCCTCTCCGTATACGGAAACCGGGATAACGGACGGGGCAAGCTATACGCGGAAGATAGCCGCTGACTCCGACAGCTATGCCGAAAGCGAACCTACGGTCGTCAACTTTACCTCACAGGAAAAGCTGGCGACTCCCACGAATCTCAGGGCCAGCTATGCCGCCAACGCCACCACGATCACATGGAACGCGGTGAGCGGCGCGACGAGCTATGCCATCACGAGGAACGGCATCAGCATAGGAACGGTCAGCAGCCCGAAATATACGGACTACGCAGCGGGGGCTGGCGTCAGCGCTACCTACGCCATCACGGCAAAGGCCAGCGGACGGTGGGACAGCGACCCGGCCAGCATCACCACGGGGAACAAGCCCCAGCTTCCAAACGTGACGAATATACGGTACACGCAGGCCGTGGGGCGCGTCACCCTTACGTGGACTGCGGCAGCGAACGCGACCAGCTATGACGTTTACCGGGACGGGACAAAGGTAGGAAGCACGGGAAGCACCAGCTTTGCAAACACGGGAACAGCCAGCGGGGCCACGTACCGATACACTATCTACTCCAAGGCCAGCGGCTACTACGACAGCACCGGGGCTTCCATCACCGTCAACACACAGCCGCAGATAGACACCCCGGATCTGATCGAAGCAAGCCAGACGCCCACCAGCGTCGTTCTTAACTGGACGCTTCGCAACTACGGGGCGACCGTGACCTTCACCCTGAAGCGGGATGGCGTAACCATCTATCAGGGAAGCGGAAAAACCTACAGCGACACGGGGCTTACCACGGGGCAGACCTACGTTTACTCGCTGGTGGCCGCTATCCCCGGAAGCGGATACTACGACTCGAACGCCGCCGTCCTTTACGTGCTGATAGGGCGGGACATGAACACCATCGACCGCCAGACGGATTATCTGAAGCAGCTTCGCACTCCGTTCGTGAAGCTGTGCCGCCTGCGTTTTCTGAACCCCAACGGGACGACGGCTTACGCGCTGGACAACAACCCAAGGAACGAGCGCAGCCGCGCCTTTATCGCCAACGGGAACGTGACGGCCAACCTCCAGAACGGGCAGAGAATGAGCGCCACGGTCACGCTGGACAACGCCGACCTCGCCTTTGAGACCGCCGTGAACAAGGTGTGGTTCGGGCAGGAAGTGGCGCTGGATGAAGGACTCGTCCTCTCGGACGGAAGCGAATACTACCGACAGACGGGGGTATTCGTCATCGACAATCCGCAGGAAAAGGCAGACCCGAAAACCAAGACCGTCACCTACAAGCTTCTGGACAAGTGGGCGGAGCTGGACGGGACGCTGGGCGGCAACCTTGAGGGGACTTATGAAGTCACCGTCGGCACGAACATCTTTGAGCCTATCACCGCACTTCTGACGGAAGACCGGGGAAACGGGCGACCCGTGGACAACGTACCCCCGGTATACACGGAATACTACAACGACAAGACGCAGGCGCTTACGGACGGAACGGTAGTCTCCATGACGGACAGCCCCTATACCCTGACCGTGGGGGGCGACGGCGGAACGAAAGCGCAGGTCATCCTCGGACTGGCAGGCATGGTGAACGCATGGGTGGGTTACGACAACACCGGGCGGCTTCGCATCGACCCCAGTCAGGATGACATACTGGACACGAACAAGCCGGTGCTGTGGCGGTTTACGCCGGAGGAAACGCAGCTCCTCGGCATGGCTTATACCGTCAAGAAAGAGGACGTTTACAACGACTACATCGTAGTGGGGGAACAGCTCGACGACTACACCCAGCCGGGAGGCAGAGCCACGAACTACGACCCGCGCAGCGATACCAACGTCAATATCATCGGACGGAAGACGAAATACGAAAGCGCCAGCGGATACGCCACCACGACGCAGTGCCGGGATTTGGCGGAATGGAAGCTGAAGCGAAGCAGCATCCTCCAAAGGGCGGTCAGCATAAGCTGCATACAAATGATGCACATTGACCTGAATTCGCTGGTGGAACTGGTGCGCACGGACAAGCCGGGAAGCCCCATAGAGCGGCATCTGATACAGGGATATACGAGACCGCTGGCGTACAACGGGGCAATGACGATCAGCGCCGTGTCCACCGCAGACCTTCCCATCGCAACGGTTACGGATTGGCCGCTTACAACACAGACAAAATGAGCGGAGAAATATGGCACCAAAAATCCAGAAGAAGGAGATTGAATGATAACATGAAGATTCTTGTGTTTAAAGACGGAAGCACCCGCGCCATCACGGGAGAGGCGGGAAAGTATTGGCTGACAGGCGAAGACCGGGTCCGGAAACTGAGCGGAAGCATCGCGGAGATGCGGGAACTTCCGGATGCACCGACGGACGACGCCGGTGAAAAGCCGATGCCGAAGAAAAAGACTACGAGGAAAAAGAAGAAGACGGAGGACGCGGAGGATGGAGAACGCGGCGAGTGAGACCATAACCTTTGCTTCCCTGCTGCAAACGGCGGGGGTAATGGCGGCGATTATCGGCGGATTCTTCGGCATCATCACGCTTGTCATCAACCGGATATGGGCAAAGCGGGACGAAAAGAAGGGAAAGCTGAAGCAGATACTGGACAGTCTTTCCGACGTGAAGCAGGAACTGAAAGACCACATCGCCGCCGATGACGAGCGGTACGCCGTGCAGTGCCGGACGAGGATACTGCGCTTTGCCGACGAGCTTATCAACGAGCCGAAGCACCTGCACACGCAGGGGAACTTCGAGCAGTGCTTGCAGGACATCACGGTGTACGACCAATACTGCGCAGACCACCCGAAGTTCAAGAACGAACTGACGCTGCGGAGTGCTGAGATCATACGCAAGGTATACGACGAGTGCGCAAGGGAGCATAAGTTCCTGTGACGGGGTGTCCTGCGGGGGACGGGGGAACCTCTCCACCGCAAGCGGTCCCCCTCCCCTTTCAGGGGAGGCATGTGTACGCGGAAGAAGGGAGGCGGCGTGATGCCGCTGATGAACAAAAACTATGTGACGCCTGCGTGGATCGACAACGCAGCGCCGCCCATCAACGACGACGAACTCAACGCCATGTCTGAGACACTGGAGGGGAGCCAGATACTCGTCGGAAACGGCGCGCCCACTTCCGCCACGCCGGGGAAGGTGGGTCAGCGGTACGCGGATATCAGCACTACGCCCGCGACGATATATGAAGTTAAGGGGCAAGCGTTCGACGGGCAGCCAATACCGAAGCTGCAGACGAGAATAGATATTATGTCCGGGGGATATCTGGCCGGAATATATGGATCTGGTAACAGGGAAATCAGGGCAGGGTCGGACAACAATCATGAAATAACTGTGGTAGGACTTGATACCAGCGGTTTTGTGATATTAGTGGCCACTTGCCGTACCGAAGGTGCAACGGCTTATTACGCCTATCCTGACAATCAAGAGGTCTGGAGTGTTCCCCTCAATTATTACAACGCAGATTACGGCCTATATTACACGAGTTCCGGATTTTCAAGTTTGCCGAATCCGTATACATACGAAGCCCCGGAATATGACAGCCTTACCGAAGCGTTAGCGGCGTCAGCGAACCAGCCCCCGATATGGGAATCGGAAGCAGACCCCAACCGGAATCTGGCGCGGCCTTACAGCACCAGCAGTTACGCTGCCGGGGATTACTGTATTCACGATGGGAAGCTCTGGCGTGCGCTGGAGGCGACCAGCGGTGCGTGGGACGGGAGCAAATGGGAGCAGGCAAAGTACGCCGACGGTATCAGCGGACACGAAGCCGACCAAAACAACCCCCACAACGTAACTGCGGCGCAGACCGGGGCGGTATCCCCGACGGTACTGGCGACGGTACAGGCCACCACCACGGCGGTGCGTGACTACTACGCCGGGGAATACTTCTTCTATGATGGGCAGCTTTATGAATTGAGGGAGGCCGTGGAGCAGGGCGGGGATCTGTTTGCAATCGGATCTCCCCCTGGGGTAAGTTCTTACGATGCGGACGTGTGGTATCCAGCCTCCGCTTACGACAGCAATGTGCCGCACACAGCAAATGTGTTGGCAAGCGGATTCATGCTTCAACAATACCGGATGATATACGAACAACGAGTTCCCGCAGGAAAAGCAAGATACTTTTATTGGTGGACTCAAAACCAGCCCTCCATACCAGTAGAAGACCCCTACGTTAGATACAGCGCATTATACTGTGTGGTTTATTCACCGGACGAAGGTGATATTAACCAATTGGGTTCAATGTATGATATAGAGACAACCTTGCCGCCTACCACTTATAGAACGGCTGATGGATCAGGGCTGGCATCCTCCATAAAAACAGGTGATATCTATTTCATATGCTACCCAATTGCAGCATACGATGATTACTATAATCCTCCTTTCGCTCCCACGTGGCCAGATGACATGCAGATGTTTTATGGGAATACTATCGAACTTAAACAAATGCTGGCTAATGATATTGGCCGAAAGTCAGAGCCTGCGGAACTGAGCGACGGCATCTCGACGCTCCATACAAAGACGGGAAGCGTTGCGCTGAGTGCGACGTGGACGGGGAGCGACCCGTATTCGCAGACGGTGACGCTCTCCGGGGCGACGGTCACAGGAAAAAGCAAGGTAGACCTAACGCCTACGGCGGCGCAGCTTGACGCGCTGGCTACGGACGGGGTAATCAGTCTCATGATAGAGAACAACGGAGGGAGACTGACGGCATGGGCCGTTGGCGGAACGCCGAGCGCGGCAATGACGATATCCTGCACCGTGACGGAAACGGTGTAATGCTTTAACGCACGGAAAGGAGGGTGACATATGGCAGTCGGCGAGGAGACTATGAGCGAAGCTGAAGCTATGCACGAGCTGGCGAAGCAGCTTTGGGAACGGTACTTCAAACAGAGAGTCAGCGACGATTTGCTCAACCACTCTCTTGACGGATACAAGGCTACCGTCATCACCAATAACGAAGACGGTACGCTGACCGTTCGCCGTCCCTTCGATACGGTCTCCATGACGCTGCGATGCCCGCCTGCACTGGCGAAGAAAGCGGAGCCGGGAGACCAGGTTCTCGTCGTATCCCTTGGAGACATGAGCAACAGCTTCATCCTCTGCGCCACAGATATGGAGGGCTTCGGAAGCGGGGACACAGGGGAAAAGATAAGCCTACTGGATTTCAGCGATATAGAGGAACTGGAAACCTTCCTCGTGGAAACGGAGAGCGGCGCTTCCGAAACCTACACCGTCACACGGGACGAATACGGACGTATCATCACCATTGAAGACGAAGACGGATTCGAGACCTTCGTGGAGTGGCCGGAATTCGCCCTTACCCCGGCGGAAAAGATAAGCTACGACAACACCGGCAGCGGCGCGGCAGCCACCAATGTGCAGGCGGCGCTGGACGAACTCTTTGCCGGTGGCGGCGGAGGCGGAGGCCCCGCGCTTTCCGACGATGACCCCGTGATGGACGGGGCGACCCCTTCCCCCGGCGTGTCGGTCAAGGCATCAAGGGCAGATCACCGGCATGAAACGGACAGCAGCCGTGCCAGCGCCGCTGCCCTGGCGAGCCATGTGCAGAACAGGAGCAACCCCCACGGCGTGACGGCGGCACAGACGGGGGCACTGCCGAACACCGCGACGCTGGACGATATCCAAAACGGAACGACCTACGCAAAGACGACGGCGGCGCAGGTGGCTCAGATCGGAACCAACCAGACGAATATCGGAACGATCGAAGGAAAAATCCCCAGCGCAGCCAGCCAATCCAATCAGCTTGCGGACAAGGCTTTCGTCACGGACGCCATCACCCAGGGGACGGCGATCTTCCGGGGAAGCTTTGCGACAAAAGCCGCGCTGCTTGCGGTGGCGTGGCAGACCACCGACCCGGACGCCCCATATTACGTCAGCAACAACGACTATGCAGTGGTGCTGGACGACGAAACCCAAAATGACGAATGCTGGCGATATATCTACGTTACCGGAACGGGATGGACTCCGCAGTATCGTATCAACGAATCTCCGCTGACCCAGGCACAACTGGACGCGCTGAACTCCGGAGCAACGGCGGCGATCATCAACTCAGTTGCGGACAAGCTGGACAAAACGGGGGACGGGAAAGACGTGACCGCGACGTTCACCGCAGCTTCCACAAGGGCGAACATCAGCACCGGAGAGAAGCTGTCGGTACTTTTTGGGAAAATAGCCAAGTGGTTTTCCGACCTTGGTACGGCGGCGTTCCGTGCGGCAACCGGAAGTATAACAAGCGGAAGCACCGATCTGGTGGAATCCGGGGCGGTATATACGGATGTCAGGACAAGAGTGCCGAACTACGGTAAAGGTGTGAACCTTCTTAGGAACTGGTACTTTGTAGGCGGTGGTACGGGCAGAGGGGTATTTCCTGTCAATCAGCGGGGGCAGAGCAGTTATAGCGGTGCTACTTCTGTTTTTGACGGGTGGACGGCTGACGCAAACACAAGCATTACTTTTGGCTCTGCGGGGATTACTGTTTCCATACTCTCTGGTTCATCGACAAACATTTATCAACGAGCGGGGAAAGCCCCTCTTGGGCAATCCATAACAATGTCGATTCTGACTGGAAACGCATTGGTATCAGTTTCAGGGATAATGCCAAGCACCCTGCCATCAAGCAATCAAACCGTTCTTACCGTTGGAACGAGCGCAGATGGTTATAGGTTCAGGCTTTACTTGCAACCAGCCGGGACAATGTATGTCGAGTTTCGTGCTTATACAACTCAGACATGGGTTGCCGCCAAACTAGAACTCGGCACAGAGCAGACCCTCGCCCATCAAGAAGGCAGTACGTGGGTTCTCAACGAAATTCC
>ERZ808034.7-NODE-7-length-35257-cov-12.751222_pt1 | contig 35257 bp, 53 predicted proteins | sample MGYA00380188_ERZ808034 | MGnify/ENA primary metagenome ERZ808034 (study PRJEB31490, sample SAMN06133380) | cow dung metagenome | isolation source: M12 | host: cow | place: China: Chengdu | collected 2015-05 ...
TCAAAAATTATTTACTGATGCAAAGATTATAAAACTTTAATAAACTACCAAGTTTTTTGATATAAAGTTTATGCTATAACATCAAAAATTTAGCCAAATCTGTAAATTGAGAGAATAAACTACGTAGGACAATGTAAATTTTTACATAAACACACATAAACCCAAGACCTCAGCCATCCATGTCAATTAAAAAATTTATCCGGCAAAACAACATCCTTCAGAAAGATCTTGCCGAGTACCTCAACATTAGTAAGACGCAGGCGTCATTCCTTGCAAATGACAAAATCTCAATACCACCAAAGCATTTGCATAAATTACTGAATAACGATCGAGGCTGGGACACCTCTGCATTAACCGAGCCTACCTCAACGGCAGAACCGGCGAGCTCTCCTTGTCATGAGTGCGAAGGTCAGGAAGGGTGTGATTCGCCTCGTTTGCTTCCTGCGGAGGTGGTGAACTCTCCGGATCTCGACATCTATGAATGGTACCAGGATAACTGCGAGCGAGCAGAGCCGATAAATGTGGACCGGTTGGCCAGTGGTAGCGACTTCGCCATCCGCGTGAAGAGTGATATGATGTATCCGCGCATTAAACCGAATGACATCATTTATGTTCAGCGTTTGGATCCGAACGAGCGAATTCTTGACAATACGTGTTACTTCATCGACACGAAGGAAGGGGCATTTGTTGGATTCCTCCGGGTGGAAGATGAGCATGTTCTGTGTTCGGGGTTATCGGGCAAAAATGTCGCTACGCTCCACGAGGATGAGGTGTATGGAGTGTATCGGATAAAAAGTCAGATCAGCAGCTACCCGGTGCGCAATGATGGCCGTGCTGCCGACATGAACATGAAGTCACTCATCTCCCGTCTGGAGAGCTCCGACGAGCGGACAGACAAACTCCTGGAAGAACTTGTACGCGCTGGTGAACGCGTGGATCGTGCTCTTGATCTCGTGGCGCAGATGTGCGCTAAAATTGGTAACCATTAAAACCTTATATCATGAAACGTTTTTTGTTATTGATGGCCATTGCCATCTTCTACGCCTCAACGGCTATTGCGCAGAAGGCAGATAATTTTGATTTCCTTGCCATACCATTAGGCGGTCCAGCAACAGAGATTAAAAACCAATTAGCCCAAAAGGGGTTTAGGCTGTTATCCACATATAAAGATGCTCGTAAATACAAAGGAAAATATGAAGGAGAAGAATGTACGTTGACTACGTTTACCACCGACGAAGGGTATATTGAGATGATGGAGGTTTTTCTCCACTATCCCGATTGGAACACATTGAAAGAAAAGTATTATCACTTCAAAAACATCTTCTCGGAGAAATACACATTGTATGAAGCAAAAGAAGAGTTTACTGAAGGCCACTTTTTTCGTAACGAGTTAGAATTTATTAAACGGGGAAAATGCAACTACAAGGCTGAATTTTATATAGCAGACAAAATTGGCGATGGGAGCGCGAAAATAAGCATTGACTGGTTTGATGGCAAGCCATACGTGATTATAACTTATTTCACTTTCGCACCATAATAAACATAAGGGTGGCCTCAACGGTCACCCTTCTTCACTATTACGATGTCGTAGCCGAGCGTGTCCAGCACTGTCCCGAGCGAGTCCACGTGATAGCCTTGTGCGTTCATCATCTTCCGTATGTTGGCCTTGTTGCACTGGCAGTCAATGGCCATTCGGTAGATGGATAGTCCTCGTTCCTTCATTGTTTCGTTCACGAGTTCCGCAATACCTTCGCGGATGTGCTTGGTGTCTATTCTTCGTTCCATTGCTTTGAAAATTGTTTGTCCTTGAAAAGTGCTGCAAGTCCGGTGATTTGCTTCAGCCTCAACAGCTCGTCGGCATCCATCCCGATGTTCTTGACGATCCAGGCGTCCGACATGCCGCACTCGACGAGTTCAGCCACGATCTTGCTCATGAGCTCGATGCTATGAGAACCGCGTGCTCTGTTGTGACGGATGGTTGAAGCCATTCGGTTGCTGATGGGTTTGTCTATCACCACCACCGGCAGACATCCACCTTCTCTCTCGTATATTCGTTTGCTCGTCTTGAGCACTGTGTATCGGTGATAGCCATCCACGATTTCGTACTTGTCAATGTCAGACAAATAGTAACAAACCACCGGCATTGTATAGCCGTCTTCCCAGATGGAGAGCTCGAGGAGCTTCATCTCCGGCGGTGCTACGCTGTTGGGGTTGTATGAGTTTGCCTGGATCTTTTCGACCGGCACTCGTTGAACATTGTACACTGGTGATGTCATAGCATGTTGTTGTATTTATCCATTATTTCTTTCCGTCGTTGTTCCTCGTTCTTTGTCTTCGAGAAGCCCATGTACTTGCATAGGTGGTCATTCTTCATGATGCAGACGCACATCCTCTTGTATGTTGGTATCTGCTGAAACTCGGGGATGTCAATGTCGTCCAGGTAGTCCATCCGCACGGGCAGCTTCGTTGTGTTGTAGTTTGTTGATTCGACCAACTCAAAGTCCACCCCTTCCTCGCGCAGTTTGTCCACCACCTCCTTGGAAAGACACCCGCCGCGCTCCTTCCAAAACTTGATGCTCGTCTCGAGCTTAGAGAGGTAGTTGTTTCGCGTCTGCTCGGGCAGTGTGTCCAGCAGGAAGTACATATACGACTTCCACGTGCATCCTTCCGGCAGCTTGATGCTCTTCCATCCCATAGCGGTGGTTCCGCCATAGATACCGGTGAAGTTGACACCATTCACTCTGCCGACCATCTTCGCCCAGTTGTTCGGGTCTATCACCTTGTAGAGCTTGAGCGAGTTCTGCGCACAGTCATTGAAGGGTGACGCCACCCGCATTTGGTCAATGTTAAGACCTGCCATGTAATAGAGGTCATAGAGCTTGTTGTATGACCACCCGAACCGAGCATTTGCCACCCACACATCCTCTGTTGTCCAGTCAAAAATTGGATATGCGTTCACCACCCCGTCCACCGACACCTTAGTCCACTCACATCCGTCGTACTTGTTGATGTTACGAGTAGAGTGAATTGCCCGCCAACGGTTCAGCGATTCCTGCGTCCGAATACCGACCAGACACGCCACCTTCTTCGCTCCGACATGCTGCCTCAACCACCCGCCGAACTTGTCCTGAAGGTCATAGTCCCACATCTCGTGTGTGAAGAACTCGAAGGTGTGGTTGTCCTCGTTGATGCAGTTCTTGGGCATTTGCCTCACCCAAAGGTCCTGGTGCTTCTTCTCCCAAGGCACCCAGTGGTCTTGATACATGGATGTGGAGCACTGCGCCGATATGGGCAGACAGATACGATAGAAGTCAAGGAAGCCAAGATCATCCGAAAACACCTTGTCAACGTAGTCGGTTGTCATCTGGTACTGCGCCTCATAATCTATGTGGAACACACCCAGCCGGCGGCGAAGGTTGTGCTCACGCACATAGTCGATGGCAAGGTTCAGCAGCACCCCACTGTCCTTCCCACCAGAGAAGGAGACGTACACGTAGTCAAACTCATCGAACACCTTCTTGAGGCGTCGTTGCGTGAGTGTATAGACATCAGTCATCATAGCACTTGGTTTATCTCTTCTTTCGTTTTGCCCTTGAAGTATTCGAGCATCCCAATCTTCTTGTTTATGTTTTGGTCAATTAGATCTTCCAGCTTCACATCGCCGGTAAGATCATAGTATTGGCAGTCGCTCTCTTGTCCGGTGCGAAATGTGCGACGAGAGGCTTGTGTCCTCAACGCGTAGTCCCAGATCTTGTCAAAGTAGATGGTGGTGGAGTAGTCCTGAAGGTTCAGCCCGAACGACTCACTCTGATAGGAGAGCACTCGCGCCTTCGGGTAGCGTTTTGCGCATTCCTCGCGTGATCGCACGAACCGGCAGAAGATGATGGTGGTTGCCTGGTTCACCGTCTCGAACAACTTGTCCACCACACGAAACTTGTCCTCTGTGCAGCAGTATAGGTGTTGCATCTTCGATGTCATCTCCAGGAAGATGTTGTTGTTCTTCAGTTCCATCATCTCGTCATCCAGGTATATCCGTTTTATCTCGTTGTATTCGTACTTCTCATCTTCGGAGATGTTATACCTCAACTCGTGGAAGAAGCTCGAAATACGAAGGGAAAGGTCGCATCTGAACACATAGTGCCGGATGAGTGAGTATAGGTAGTCAATGTTCTCGTAGCCATTGATCCACTCGCGCGTGATCCGCTTGCCGTATATCTGGCGGGTCATCTTCGTGTACTTGACGAATGTGTTCTTGAACTGGGCCTCGGTCATGGAGAGGATCTGCGGAGATAGGAAGTTCATCTGCGGGTATAGGTCGAGCAGGTTGCGCGAGATGGGTGTACCATTGAGGATGAGCTTGTATTTGGCCATCTGAGAAACTTCCATCAGTCGCTTGGTCCGCACTGCATAGCTGTTCTTGAACTTGAGCGACTCGTCCACGACGATGAATGGGTTTGTGGCCGTCTTGATCAGTGTTAGGAGACTCAGGTATATCCGCGAGCTGCCGGATATGCTCTCGGCACCGAAGTAGGCGTCTTGCATCTTGAAGCCTCCCCACTTGGCTATCTCTTCCCGCACCGAGCCTTTCCCGTCCAGCGTGCGCAGAGGCCCTATCCACACAACCAGGTCACAAGGAGACGCGTTCACGATTTCCATCGCCACCCTTGTCTTGCCCGTTCCTGCTTCCATGAATAGCGCACCCACCTTCCATCGTGATAGGTGGTCCAGTGCATCAGTCTGCGAGGAGAGAAGGGATTTCATTGTTTTCTTTCGGTTCTACGTATGTGGGGATGTGTGTCACGAATGATACATGTGAGACGGTGCCATCATCAGCGCACCAGGCTTGCTTCTTGTCGGAGTAGGTGATGCTTTTCTTCTGGAGCAGCCACTTCGCTATCCAGTAGGCATCGCACTTCTGCACTTCGTAATCTTGGCCGAAAATTCCAGATTTTGGAAATATATCCGACGATCCGTCGTGGCAAGTTATCTTCACCGCCTTGGCAGATATATTTTTAAGCTCTGCCACCCGTACAGAGCAGCAGAGCGTTCTTCTTTTTTCGTTAGCCATTACATCAGGTCAATCACGAACCAGGGGCGGTCAGCAGTTTCAAAAACGTCAGCCGCGATGAAGCTATCATCAGAAGCGAAGATCATGGTATCGTTTCCTTCAGCATCCATCAGGATGGTTCTTTTGCGATTTTCGTCGCGGCGGGTTTCTCCAACCACAAACTCGAGCGCTTCATCTTCATTACCTTCATAACCAAAGAACATGGCTGCGACGCGGTGTCCTTTTAATTGTTCTGCCAAAGCGATGGTGAACATTCTGGTTTCTTTGTTTTCGTGGCGGGTGTTAAATTCTTGAGTTGTCATGGTGTTTTGTTTTTAGTGGTTATTGTTTCGTTTTGTTTTCTGACACAAAGATAGGCTATTTCCGCGACCTATGCAAATTTTTCTTTCAATTTTTTCAAAATATTTTCGACTTCATCGTCCGTCATATCGCCATCCGCCAGTCTGTTCACCGCTTCGTGCAGGGACTTGCGCAGCTGGCTCCGCCTCAACGACTCGTGTTTGAAGTAGCGCGTTTCTTCGAGCTTGCCCACCGTCACCTCGCGGATAGAGGCTTTTAGGTACTTCTCGAGCATCTCCTGCGACGAGTGTCCGGTACACACCTGGATGATCCTGCGGTCCATTCCCGAGAGGTCCATGTTCGTGGCACCAGAACGTCGGGCGGTGTGGCTGGTCACCATCTCCCACTTCTCCTTTCGCTCCTCAACCAGCTTCCCGCCTCGCGTGATGTACTTTATTATCGGCTGGTCTATCCCAGCAAGCCGGCAGAGCACCTTTACGCCCTTGTTGATATGAAACTCTGAAATACTTTCGTTCAAGTCGAATCCTGAATCAATAATCCTCCTAACAATAGGGTGCATCGGCAAGATGATAGGCTCAGGCTTGCGCAGGGAACTCCCCTTCTTCGGCATTATAAAGATTCGACCGCCGTCGATGTTGTCTGTTGATAGGCGCGAGAAATCCGAGATGCGCAGCGCACAGATGGCCCCTATCATGAACTTGTTTCGCACCACCTCCAAGCCACGCACGCCGATTTTTACCTTCCATTCCTTTAGCTTGGCCGCCGTCTCTGCACTATTGAGGTCTATCGCATTGATACGTTCAAGTTCTTCCATCGTGAGATACACAGTGTCGGCCGTCTCGCTTTCCTTCTTAAATCGCTTGTAATCGGTGTTGTCGTGAAGATGGTATATTTCATGCGATGATCGCATCAGCGTCTTGAGTGTCTGAACCTGGAGACCGACATAGTTTTTGGAATAGTCGTTGTCTATCAGCCACCGCTTAAACTTCGCTTCAAATAGTGTCGTTACCTCCTCAAAAGGGAGCATCTTCTTTTTGGTAAACTCACAAAGTTTATCTGCCACATTCAAGTACCTGCCTCGAGTCACATCTCCGAATTGATAGTCCGGAACAAAGGTTTCACGGATGAATGTTATTAAGTCGCTTCTTTTTGTTTCGATTTCCGCGGCGTTGAATCCCTTGTTGAATTCTTCCACCACCCGCCGAAAATCGTCCAGCGTCGGCAGCTCGGCCTTCCGCTCGAAGTAGTTTACGGCCTGCATCATTGCCGCCTCAACATCTCGCAGTTGCAAGTTGTCTATTTTGTTTGTAGTTTTGCCCTTGCTGAAGGTTGCCACCTCAACGGTCACTTTAGGGTTGTAAGAGTATAACTTGCCCCGATAGCGAAGACGACACTGAACGGCGGAGTTCTTTCGATCACGATGAACGAGAACAAAGGAGACTTTCATACATCAATTTTTTGGTGACACAAATGTTGACACAATTTTTGAGTTTTGCAAGTTTTTTGGAACCATCAAAACCGCCCCACACGCTATTTCTACGGGGTTTTGCATATCCGCAAACCTCGTTATTTTGTCCCAACCGAATCACAAGAAACGGCCTCACAAGTATCTGTGGGGCCGTTTTCCATTTTTTTGGTGACACACTTTTGCCAATTTTAGGTAAAAAACGAACCTCCTATGAACAACTTTTCAGTGAACATAGGAGGCAATAACCACCGAGCGAGCTCGGACAAAACGGTGCAAAGATATGCAATTATTCGAGATTTTCATGCAGCTCTCGCCAGTAGTATCGTTCGATGTAGTTAGGGCGATCGATATCGGTTAGCGACTCAACGGCCTTCTTGTACATCGACAGTGCCAGCCGTTCCGGTGGTATCTCTGACGGCATCGTGTAGCCCATGTCTTCAGCCACCGACAGCGCGTGGTCCGAGTAGTGTGCATTCGCCACCACCCACAGTGCGTATCTGTTGTAATAGGGCTCTTGCTCGATGCTTCCGCCGAGCTTCTCCACGGCATGGAAGAACACGTCTTCCGACCATTTCGGTCCTTGTTTTCCGTCCTGGTTTACGAGCTTGGAGGCGATACCTTGCGCTTGGCTCTGCGAAAGGTAGTTGTCCCAGAGGATGGCCTCGAACCCTTCCACCCACTGCTCTGCGATGTCCGGGTGTTTCTCCACCATACGACGGAAGATGGCTGTGGTGGTTGCTCCGTATAGCTTCATGTTATGAGGGTTCTTCGAGCTCTTCATCCGCTCGTACAGATAGTCGTAGCGTTCGTTGATTTCTTGCTTGTTCATCGTGTCATTGTTGTTTTATAAGTTTTACCAGTTCTGAGATGTCCTCCGCGTTAAGGCGTACCGAGCCGATCTCACCCATGAGCATTGTCGTGATGATGTTCTTCGGCCAGGAGATCCGCACGTCCTTACCTGAGAACTCCACCTCAACCGGTCCGATGGTCATGTTCTGCGGTGGCAGTGTTGCCAGCATCTCCATTAGTTCGGTCGATAGGTTGTCAATATCAAGGTTCCCGTCCTCGTCTTCCAGGAACGGCACGATCATCTCAATGTTCAGCTTGTCGTGGATGATCTTCGATATGCCGCGCTTGGCGCGATAGCGCAGCGAGGTGTCCGGCATCAGCTCGTCGATAATAGTCGATAGCCATTGGTCGATGGCATTGTTGATTCGTTGGGCGTTTGTGATCATTTCTTCTTCTTATTAATCGCGTTCATGAAGTCGTTGTACGTTGCGTTCGGGTTTGCGGCGGAGAACGCTTGCCATTGCCGGAACAGCTGCATCTCCTTGTTGGAGTGCTCTTGCACTCTGCGCTTAACTACTTGCAGGGTGTCTTGCACCTTCAACAGCACTTCTCTTCCTTGCTCCGAGCCTTCTACCTGGGGCTTGACGATACGCAGTAGTTGCGCCTGAATGATCTGCTCGAGCTCTGCGTTTACGGCAATGTAGTCTTCGTCCTGGAGGAGCATTTCTCGTTGCTGGTCGGTCATTGCCGACACCTCTGCGTCGATCTTGTCCCAGATTGGAGTTCTGCTTCCGATCATCTCCACTTTCCGCCGATACTCGTCGGTTGGGAGTGTGGTTCTTCGCTGCATTGATGCGAGCAGCGGGTCGTTCGTAAATAGTGGTTCCATAGCATTAATGAAGGGCCGGCGGTGAGACCGGCCCCATTGTAATAGTTAGCGGTTGTTGCAGGAGCAAGCGCAGCTCTTGAGAGGGTTGTACGTCAACCGTTCAGTGGAAGTGGTTGCCGGCGTCATGTCGGCCACGTACAACGGTTGGAAGTTTCCGTTCAAGTAGTCTACGATTTGGTTGTCAGCGCAGCAACGACGTTCGCGTTCCAGGTCGATGGCGTCGAAGATGATCTTCGTTCTGTACGGCTCAACGGCAGCGGCAACTGCTTCACGTTTCTCGAGTTCAGCGATGCGTTCCACCAGCTTGTTGTAGTTGGCGTTGTCGTTTTGGTACAAGTTGAACTTCTCTTGCACGTCACGTTCGCGGAAGGCGTTCAGTTCAGCGATGTCGCGCAGACGTCCTTCATAGATGGCGCGGGTGAGCGCGAGGTTGTCTTCGCACTCCTTCTCTTGCAAGGTGAACACGTTCGGTGCTCCATTGCAGCCGCATCCGCATCCTCCGTTGTTCCATCCGTCGTTGTTACAGCCATTGTTGCCGAAGAGGTTTCCGAGCAGTCCACGGCCGAAGCCTGATGCGAGAGCGGTGCCGATGATACCAGTTGTCAAGCCACCGATGGCGATACCACGAGTGTTGTCATGTTTTTCAGTTTCCATTGTGTTTTGTTTTGTTCGTTTTGGTGCCGTTTCAGGCCGTCACCACACACCTGGGTTGCAACTCCTATGTCAAAGTTCACAACGAACAACAAAAACTGAATGCCCCTTGCATAATAAAAAAAGAGCCCTGATATAGAGCTCTTTATCTGTAAGGTTGTCTTTCATTTTTTCAAAAATCTACACCTCCTTGTTTTTGATTTTCATTACATCCGAGTACCTGAGCATTCGTCTGTTCAGGACCGGCTTGATGTTCGAACGTGAGATCTTAGAGTAGAGTGCCGGGAGTGACTTACCAGTGATCTGGCAGGCTTCTTCGTAAGATACGAGGGGGTCGACCACCTCAACGACCGCATCGAGCAGCTTCTCGATGTCCTGCAACGTGATGTTGTTCGTTTTCATCTGTTTTTGGTAGCATTACCAAAACAAAAAACGAATAGCGTGCCACACTGCTATCCGTTCAATAACTTCTTGAGCCTTCTCCATACGGCCACCAGCACCAGGAGCGCAAGGGCTATGTATCCGACAACCTGCACGAAGCTCTCCCACCTTGTCCACTCCGCTGGCACCTCAACCGGCACACGTTCAAACGACGTGGATAGATAGGAAGTGGTGACGGTGGTGGCGGGTACCTGGATGGTGATCTGGATCGGTTCGGCCTTGTTGGATAGCGTGTGGTATAGCTTTCCGTCGCTTGTCACCTGCGCAATGCTGATGGCAAGTGTCGTCTCAAGGCGTGACAGCGAGTCACGCGTTGTGTTGCTTTCCTGCTCCACCGGCGGTAGGTACACAATAGTTGTGTCATATAGCGTTTCTGAACGAACAATATATGTGGTATCGTGAACTATCTCCGTCGCGGGTGGTAATACCTTCGGAGAGCAAGAAATTGCAAATAATGCAAAGAAAATGGCGTTTGATGCAATTTTATTCATTGTTTAGGATCATTAGTGCGAGGGTGTATATGTGTAGTCGGTCCTTCCATCCGCGCAGCGCACCGTTCACCTTGCGTGTTATAGCCTTGAAGTTGCCTTCGTCAGCCAGGGTGTTCATATCTTTCTTGTCCCAGAACCAGCACGCGGACATCACCGCGTAGTACGGGAGTGAGATCTTCTCAGGGAAGTTGATGAAGTCTTCCCCGTAGTCAATGGATAGTGTTTCGTAGTTGTGCCTTCCGGTCAACTGGATGAGACCGCGTCCTTTGTATCGAGGGCCATCTCCCGGCACCACGTTTCCGAGATCCTCGCGTCCTTCGTAGGCAGAGCCGTCGGCCAGTTCTTCGGAGTACCTGAAGCGGCCACTCTCGTGGGCAATGGTGGCGATGAATGCCGCCACGCGCAGTGGCGTGGTGATGTGTGTGAGCTCCATGAAGCGCACCAGGTGGTTGAAGTATATGCGGATGTTGTTGGTGTCTTCCACCTCGCAGATCTGCGCGAGTTGGCTTTCTGTCAGAAACGACTTGATCATTAGATTTCCGGGATAATGAATGCAATTTTTTCGGCTGCTTCCGCCATCTCGTTTCGCGCGTAGTCAGGTGCGATGTCGGTCTTGTGTAGGTAGTCTACCACCAGCGAGCCCACCCAGTCGTTGCGCTCATCAGATAGCTGCTTAATAAACAAGCTCTCGGTGCCGATGTTGATGAAGTTGGCACGTGCTCTCACACCCTTCATCTCGTGGGTGTTCTTCCAGAAGATGAAGTCCCGCGCTGATAGTTCTCCGACAAACTCGGGCACCCGGTCGATGGGGTATTCCTGGATCCGAGTCTTGGCCGGCATCACTCCGATGTCGTCCACCTCGAAGATCACGGAGATGTACTGGTGATGTTTAAGCGGGTGAGGCTGGATGATGTACACCCGCGAGGCCTTGAGCGTGGCCAGAAGCACGGAGAGTGTGTTGTATATGACGCCAATGTTTCGTCTGTTTTCGCCTTCTGTTTTGTCAAGTTTCTTCTCGAGGCTCTTGATGCGCAGGTCGGAGCGTTTTTCGAGGTACTTCCAAAGAATAGCCGTTCCGGCAAGTGTCACCGGTGCGATAAGTGCGGTGATGAGCGTGATCCAGATGTTCTCCATGTTTCTTTACAAAATAGGGAGGGCATTGCCCTCCCCGAGAGATGTAGTGTATGAAAGTTTTCCGAAAACAAAGGTAACACCCACCGTGCCAGTGTGCCAAGAAAAGTTATTGAAGTTATTGAATAAAAAAAGGGGACAGCCGTAGCCATCCCCGTCTAAACTCCAAGTGCAAAGGTAGTGCTTTCCACCTCAACACGCGAAAAAAGTTATCAAACATCTTCCTCAACATCCTTTTCATCCCAGTCATCGACTGATGGGTCGAAGGTGATAGGAAGGCGGGCAGTGTCTGCCGGAGGTGTTACAATGATGGTGTCTTGCTGCTTGGTGCGCGTTGGCATCGGCACCACCTCGTTAATCACTTCAGTACGTACACATCCGACGCAGGTAGATAGAAAAATAATGTACAATGCTTTCCTCATTCGCTCAATACCCTTAAAACATTGCCGTCTGCGAGCCTCAACTGCTTGCCGTCGCTGGTACGCAAGAAGTCGAACACTTCACTGACTGGGATTATAACGTCTACCGTCACACTTGCGCGTTTTGTTATGTCGGAAACGGTCACCGTTGTTGGTGTGTTGATGTGTGAAGCCTGAACGATAGACGGAGTGTCCAGGCGTGTGAGCGTTACGTTCATATTAATACACGATGTTGTAATCTGTTTCAATTTTTTTTGCATCGCGCTTAATTCCGTTCGGCATGTCTGGATCAGGTATAAACGCGATTGTACGTATTGTAATGCGACCAGGAGGCAAGTCACCGGTATGAAGTGGCACGAAGTAGTTGTTTTCATCCACGCGGACGGTATCCTCTTTCTTGAATGTGAGTGCTCGCACCGGTGAAGTAAACACCTCTACGGAGAAGTCAAAATCATCCATTGTTGCACCGCTCTCCGGGGCGATGTTCACGTTTAACTTTATGTCAGAAGGGACAAAAATATCTTCCATTGTCGTGAGGTATTAATGTTATTTAAGAGTTATGTTCGGGTGTTCTGCCAATGCTGCCAGTACGTCGGGATCAGGTATAGACGCGATTGTACGTATCATAATGCTTAGAATGTAAATGTACTTGCTTTGACTATTTGACTTGAATATGAGCTCCAGTTAGTTGCTGCTATCCAAGTATCATATAAAGAATCAGGAACTACTATTTTGCAATCGGAAGGGATACCACTAAAAGCATTCGTATTGGATAATGTAGGTACTGATATATGATTTGAAAAATCGTAATATGCTATTCCGTAGCAAGAGCTGAATGTGAAAGTTCCAATGCTTGTAACACCACTTGGGATTACTACTGATGCAAGGGAGTAGCAAGAGCCGAATGCGAAAGTTCCAATGCTTGTAACACCACTTGGGATTACTACTGATGCAAGGGAGTAGCAATCGGAGAATGCGTAAGTTCCAATGCTTGTCACACCACTTGGGATTACTACAGACGTAAGGGATGAGCAATACTGGAATGCGTAAGCTCCAATGCTTGTCACACTACTTGGGATTACTACCGACGTAAGGGATCGGCAATACTTGAATGTGTAATTTCCAATGCTTTTCACACCACTTGGGATTACTACCGACGTAAGGGAGTAGCAATTCTCGAATGTGTAAGTTCCAATGCTTGTCACACCACTTGGGATTACTACTGATGCAAGGGAGTAGCAAGAGCTGAATGCTTTATCTACAATGCTTGTAACACCACTTGGGATTACTACTGATGCAAGGGAGTAGCAAGAGCCGAATGCGCTATTTTTAATGCTTGTCACACCACTTGGGATTACTACTGATGCAAGGGAGTAGCAAGAGTCGAATGCGCTATCTACAATGCTTGTCACACCACTTGGGATTACTACTGATGCAAGGTGGTAGCAAGAGCCGAATGTGAGAAGTCCAATGCTTGTAACACCACTTGGGATTACTACTGATGCAAGGGAGTAGCAAGAGCTGAATGCGTAATTTCCAATGCTTTTCACACCACTACCTATCTCCACTTTTTGGAGCATATTGCAATAAACTTTCCCATTATTTCCTTTACTTCCAATAACACAATAAGATGATGAGCCATGTCCAAGTCCTAAAGTACCACTTGTTACTTTCAATGTAATACAATAATCCCCTATATTTGAATAGGTGTGTGTTGTATTTACATTTCCTGTACCACTCAATGTTTGTGTATCACTACCATCACCCCAATCAATAGTAACACCATTATCAGAAGTTTGTGAGAAATACAAAGGTACATTCATTCTTCCTTTGGTAGCAATATGGATATACAACCTTGTTTTACCATCATCGGTAATATAAGTTGCTCCCACATCGCATTTGCCATAATCAGAAGCCATTGATTTTATATTATCAAGAGTATAGTTCCATCCTTGACAAGTCAGTCCTTCCCTTGTTGGCAATTCAGGTAGTTGTGACATAGATGCTATCTCACTTGCACTATAAGTGTGTAGCAATGTACCATCGTAATCATAGAAATTAACATCATTCTTAGATGCACCATCGCTTGAACTTCCACCTCCACCAGTCTCGATGGAAAGAATTTCTGACGAAAAGTTCTGCGGATTGATCGGGTCCGCTGTGCCTTTCTTCTCTCTGATCGCGTTTGCGATGTCAAGCATTAGGTCATGAAGGTTGTCGTTTTTTGCCATTAGATCTCAGTGTTAATAGTTGTTATTACTGCTGCGTTGATTTTCTCATCCACGTATGACTCATCTGCCTTCTCCTCTAATGCTTGGTTTACCGCTTGGGCTAAAGTTGTAATCGTTTCTTCAAGTTCTTGTTTTGAAGCCATTCCTCCCACTTTGGTAGCAATGGCACTGACTTGCTCTTGAAGGGCGGGCACCTTGCTTAACAACTCCTCGAGTTGTTGCCCAGTTTTTTTAAGATCGTAATATGTAGTCATAGTTTATTGATTGAATACTCTTAATACTTTTCCGTCTGATGTTCTCAATACATAGCCGTCTGACGTTTTTATTTCTAAATACATATTTTTCACCACTCGGTCGTTGTCGTTATTTCCAAGAATCATGAAATCAAAGGCGGTATCAGAATCTGTCGTGATGTCGATATAATCAACACCCCGATCCACTACGGTGCATCCTGGAGCGATCACCGTGTAAAGCTGGTGCCCGATGGAGTGCGTTATTCGATAGCTTCCATCGTCCTGCTTTTCTGCGCTGCCATAGTAGTACCCGCCACTGCTAAGCACACTGCCGGATGTGTCGACGGTACCCCACAACAACACACCGGGGATGTCCATTGAGCCTTTATGCGTCATGAGCAGGTCGCCGGTGCTCTCGTTGTACTCGAGCGAAAACATCCGGTTCTTTGAGTATGCTGCGCGAAAGCCATTGCGAGCCATCTCTACTATCTTTGTCGGTGTACTTACATACGCATCGCCATCGGTATCAGTTGTCATTCGTAGCAGGCAGGTTGTCAACGATGCCGGCGCGAAGGTTCCGGATATGTGCAGGGTCAGTGTTTGCGACATGCCTACCGGCTCGGTCGTTGTTACCACTATCGGAGGGATAGTTACCGAAGGGGTTGATGCCGTCAGTTTTACGAATGAGTCTTTGAGGCCGGTGTTATTCCATCCGAAATACACTTGCAGATTATACACGCCGCGACCGGTTAAAGAGGTGTTCAAGGTGATAGCCGGCAGCAGTACGTTTGCCCCCATAGCTGGCACTTCGATGTTTAACAACGGGAATGTCCTATTGATGGTCACCGGCTCGGTTGACGCAGTGTTGGCCAGTGTGGTGTTCACGGCCAGCATCGTCGCGGTTGTCGGTTCGGGGTCGTTTTCTCCGAGGGCATCGCCCGACACGAGGACACGTTGTTGCCCACCGACGAGCATCTTCACGCTACCGTCAGCGATTGATACCTTTGTATCGGTGCCAGCGTTTGTCGTCTCAAGGCTTCTTATAACCTTCCCACCTATGGGACGAGGTCCAACCGGTCGTTGGATCACCTCTTGCGCTCCTTGTACTGCCTCGGTAGATAGCACTTCTTCCAGGTCGATGCGCACTTCCTCGGCAATCTGCGTCCAGGAGTAGGCACCGACGGCCATCATCGCACCGCTGTGCTGCTCTTGTATCAGGATGGGCATTTGGTCTGTTGGTGCGTTGATTGTGCCGGAGAGCTTCATGCGCTTCTGACAATGGCGGTCGATGTATTGCTGAATGAAAGCACCCCAGAAGGTATATGTTTTATCCGCACCTTTCCACGAGTACAGATAGTTACCTGCACCGGTGATGGTGTTAAAGAGCACGGCAGCACCGTTGTCGATGAAGATGTTGTCCGAGAATGCAAGGTCAACACCGCCGGCACTCTCAGAGGCACGCGACGCCACCTCAACGTCTTGCTCGTAGCCTTCAGGCAGTTTGATAGGCAGCAGGTATGCCCCACCAACGTAAAGAGGGAGCACGAATGGAACAGCTTGCAATGTGTATAGGGAGTCGTTCTGTATTCGTAGCACCAGGTTCGGGCGTCCCACCTCACCAGCTGGCAGCGGCGGGATGGGAATGCTCACCCGCAGGAGGCTCTCTTTCGTTATTATCTGCTCTGTTATAAGGGTGTCCAACGGCACTCGGAAAGGCTCCGGCGCACGATATAGCGACACATTACCGGTGTCCGGATCAAGGATATACTGAATAGGTTTCCACGTTGATTTTTGCTCTGTGCTGTCAAATGCGAGGTAATACCCCACCACCCCGACAACGTTTTCAGCAGGCGGATATTCACGAATATTCATCAGTGTGATATACATGCCCCCCTTGAACGAGAAACTGTCGTAAATGTCAACTTCTGGCGCGTTAAACACCGGCACCACGTCAATGTCCAAGTTGAACTCTGTTGTGTCGCTCATGGTGATTGGAATTGTCTGCTCTATCGACGAGTCACGGTTTCGCAATACATACATCTCGCGCTTATAGGGCTTGTCATCTTCCGGGGTGATGATGCCAGGAGCCTCAACGTCTCCGAATGCTTGCCACTCTGCCGCCTCGGTCATTGCACCATTGTAGAATAGTGAGTTTGCGTGTATGTACTCAAAGTTGAACTCCGCCCCAGACTTAGCAGGGACGATGTCCATTTGCAACGAGCCAAGCGGATAGAACTCGGCTTGGTACATGCGACCCAAAGAACCCGCCTTCATTGGCAAGGTCTTATATTCATCGGAGCCGTCAGCGGTCTCGCGCAGTGTTATCTCAACAGCATCTTCTACGTTGGTGTCTTTCCACCGACGGATGACCCATCGGTTCTCGTGTTGCGTAATGCTGGCGCAGGTGGCCGTCATAATCTCCTGCAACACCTCGTAGCATGTCTTTCCCGCGAAGGTAGCGTCATTGATATATGACACTTCGTACACCGTTGAAAGCGGAAACCAGGTATCGTGCAAGCTGGAGAGGATGTGGAATGGCAACACCAAACCGGTGTTATTCAGCACGTCGGCCAGTATGTCGATGAGTTTTCGACGAGCTCCCATCGGAGTGTAATCGATAAACTTGAGAAGTCCGAGGCCATCCACCGCCGTCACTTGTACGTCATAGGGTGCATCCACCCACATCTCGGTGTAGAGCTCTGGCACGAGGTAGCCTTGCCATATAATCTGCATCTTGTTTTTGCGCACGGAGTATTCGCGCACCAGCCACTCCTTGTTGTCGGTGGTGTATAGTGTCGAAAGCTCTCCGTTTGTTGCGCTCTCGAGCGTCATCTGCAACGATGAGCCACGCACGCCGTCCGCCTCCTGCTCTACTGATAGAACGGGAGACGCACCGATGGCAAGTCTCTTGGCGAGGCCCTCATAACCCATCTGCAACAGCTCCACGCGGAATGGTGTTCCGGTGGTCTGTGCAGTGAATTCAAAATAGTATCTTAGTCCGTAGTCCATTAGCCGACGTATGATTTGCGTTTTTGATTTCTACCAATGACGGCCACCAGGTCGTCTCCGCGTATCTCGAAGCGTCCGGTCACCTCAACAGGCTCGGATGATGGTGCTCTGTTCAGCGTGCTGGCGTAGCTCTGCCCGCCTGAGCCGACAGAGTAACCTGAGCCGACAGAACTGATGTTGTTGGATAGTGCCGTGACGCTGTTGGAGATTGCCGAGCCGAGTGCCACGAGAGCCACCCCGGCACCGATAGCCACCCAGGGGTTTAGCGTTTCAAATGCCTTCTTGATGGCGAGCATCCCCACCCCCGCGGAGATGGCGATTTCTCCAAGCTGCGTGAGCAAGTCTCCGAACAAGGCGAGCAGCCCCTCTCCGAAGTTGGTCGTTCCTGCGATGGCACCTCCAATCAGATCAGAGAAGCCTGAAACGGCATTGTTTATGATGCCTTTGAACGAGTCGTTGATTTGTGTTGCTACGGCTTTTGCGGCATCAATGGCACGCGCCGCCTCAACGTCCAGGACGTCCATGTTAACGTTTGAAAGGAATTTGTTCAAATCATTCGTCAGCTGCGCTGTGAAGGCAGCCGATTCTGCGGTAAGCTCATCAAACGGGATTTCCACTTCAAAGTTCAGCGCATCCAGGTCAGCCGACACGGCTTGGCTTGTTGCCAGAGCGACGCGTTTCTCCAGTTCTGCGTTTTGCTTCTTGATTTCGTTTGTCAGTGTCTTTTCGTATTCGCCGATTTCTTTTTGTTGCGACTTATACGACGCACGAGCCATTGTCTGCTCGCGTTGCAGCTGCAGGGCCGCCAGCTCTGCATCCTCGGATGTCATCGTGTAGGTGTTGTAGAGGTTTGTCAGGTCCACGATCTTGCCGCGGTGCTCGTCTTCCAGTGCGCTCATCTCACGAAGCAGCTCTCCTGCTCTGCGCTGGTGTCCGAGGCGCTCCTCGTATGATAGATTCACGTCGCGTGCCATCAGTCGCTCCTCTTCGTACTGTTCCTTCATATTGGCCAGCTCATTGGCTTGCACCCGAGCGAATTCAATCTGCGCCTCTTTCAGCTTCATCGCTGTTTGTGAGGCGTTCTCTGCATTGTATTGCGCAGCTTTCGCTTGTATGATGGTTTTAGCGAGAATGCCACCGGTACCAGCGTCTTCATCCTCAACGCCAAAGATGGCATTTACAGTTTGCAACCATGCCGAACGAACATAGGCCATTGCATTGGACCATTTCTTTTGCCAGATACTGGTCATCTCTGCCGCACCTTCTGGGTTGTTCAGTTCGCGGATGGTGTTCTTGACGGTGTCGGTGTATGCCGTCAGACCTGCCAGGGCGATAGAGCCTTTTGTGCTATTGTTGTAGAAGTAGTCTGCTTGCTCGTTCAGCTCTTTCCATGATGCCACAGCCGCACCAACTACCAGTGCTCCGATACCACCGGCAAGCCCGCCGATAGTACCAGCGAGGGCACCTGCCTCCGTTCCGGCTGTCTTGAACACCGATGAGAGCAAACGTCCCGCACCATCTCCAGCTTTTGACATTCGCTGCAACTGGTCTACATTGATGCCCATTGCTCCGGCCAATGAGGTCAGCGCACCCGACGATTCGTTTTCAAACGCTTTAATCGCCTCGGTTGCCTCTTTGGACCCTTTCTTTAGCCCTTTTGTATCGGATGAAAATATCGCCTTTAGATTTAATCCTTTTGCCATATTCGAGTTGCTATCTTTGTCATCTCTCCTTCTTGCAGGAGTGGTTGGTTGTTTTCGTGTTCTCGGTCCCAGGGCAGTGGCCACAGTTGATGGCTTGTCTTGGGGTTCTTCGCATAGGTGTTCGCGTAGGTGGTCACTATTACGCGTGTCATCTCTACGCTATGTCTTCGCTCTTCTTCCTTCGCTCTATTGAAGAAGCGGAGAGCGAGGTAGTACCGGTGTGGTGTCATTGCCTCGAACTCCGCCTCAGTCATTCTCATCACTCCGAGTGCCGTGCCTACGACATCATCGATGGTTACTTCTTTTTTTTTACATCTCCATCTTCTCCATCCTCTGCCGGTGGTGTGGAGAGCCGTTTTCCGACTACTTTGATAAAATCAGAGATCGTCACTTGGTCCACGAGCATCAGCAACTCGTCGGGCTTGATCTCCGGCTCTTGCCGTCCATCGGCTTTCGCCCCGTACCATAGGCATATCCAAAGAAACTGGCAGATCTGCAACGGTGACGCCTCCATCAGTCGTCCAAGGTCGGAGAGCTTGTCGATGCCGACCAGCTCGCAGTATTCGCAGATGGCACCCCAGCAGATGGAGATGGGGTGCTCTTTTCCTGCGATCTTTACAAAGTCAACCATTAGTTCACTGTTGTTTCGGTCAGATCAGACACCACGCGCCATGCAGCACTCCAGGTGGCTGTGCCGTCAGCATTCGAGTCTTCCGAGTAAGATGTCATTACGGCCTTGCCGGAGTATGCCTTCAGGTCTCCGCGGTTGTACACGAAGTCCACTTCTGCGTCTGCACCCTTCTTGAGTGACTGAGCGAACAGTTCATCACTGTCCAGTCCGGCAGACGTGCCGTCCTTCTTGTTGATGTTGCCATTCGTGTTGAACGTGCAGCCGTAACCGGTCACCACTGCCTTGGTGACACCCTTGTCACCCTTGGTCAGCGACTCCTTGATGGTTTGGCTGATGCTGAACTGGTCTTGTGTCACTGCCTCGATGACCTTGCCACCGATTTTCAGTGCGATGTTGTAGCCAAGAATTTCCATTTTTTACGTTTTAAGATTTTTTCAAAAATTTAGATTTTTTCAATCACCTGAAAATCAATCTTCCAGGAGAAGTAGCCATCATCGAACGTCTCGGTGACATTCTCGATGTTTATACATGTTTGTGACGATGTATAAGTAGCCAGAGCACGCAAGATCTCTCGTTTGTTGGCGGTGGCGGTCTGCTCGACGGAGTGCACGAAGTACACCGACACGTCAGATGTCCACCCGCTGATGCCTTGCTTGGTGTACGTAGGTGTGTTATTCGTCACCTCGAACGCGCAGAAGGGAGGCGTCACCTCATAGTCCACCAGCAGTGATATCGGGCAGACAGGAGATACTATCTCCACCACGAGCTCTTCCACTCGTGACTCACCGAATTTCCGTTGTCGTTGTTCTGCCATTGGTTTGTTTGCTTGTTAGAATTTCGTCTGCTCGTTTGTTCAGCTCTTGTTCGAACTTGTCTGCGAAGATCTTCAAGGCTCTCTCTGCCGAAGGCTCAAAGAAGTTGCTTGGACGTATGCCGCCCTTCCAGTTTGCCGACACCCTCTTTCGCTTGTAGTCGAAGTGATGGTTTGGATCTCGTCGGGCCAGTGTTCCGTGGTTCTTCCAGTAGGCCTTGAACCAGTTGGTGATCTTCCCGTCTGCGGACGATTTCTCGCCGTATAGACCGAACTTAAAGTATGAACCACCTTCCTTGTACGACTTTAGCCTTCCCTTGGCCAGCTTCCGCCAGTCCTTGTGCGGTACCGCGCTGCGAACTTCCTTCACGGCTTGTGTGCCGGCTTTGCGGATAGCCTTGTCAATCACCTTATGTGCATTGATGGGGTAGGCCTCGAGCACCTTCAGCGCGTCGTCCACGCCTTCAATCTTAACGTCCGTCATAGCACCTCGTCTTGCTTGGTAGCGGTGATCTGCAGGTAAGGCTTGTTGCGGACACGGTTTACCGACAAGATGTTGAAGATGTCGTTTCCCACGAGCACCCGCCAGGTGTTGTCAATGCCAGGCACCAGGTAGGTGGTGATGGTGGCGGTGGTGGTGGAGTTGTAGTTGTTGTTGTCCACCCCTTCGTCCGCGTTTGACTCGTCCACATCCGCGAAGAAGTCCCCTTCGTTCTGCCACCGGCGCACACGTGAGCCGCGCAGGTCCGTCTCCACGATTGGCGACTGGAACGTCACCAGGTAGTCGAAGCTACCGATGTTCACATTATCTGCCATTGCTTTCGTATCGTCTGTACGGTCGAAGGAGCATCTGCGATGCGCGAGGCATCGTTTCCACTCTATCCACCGGGTTGTTGAACATGTCCGCTGCGATCATCATAATGGCGATCTTGATGTCGTCGTTCACTTCGTCGTTTCCACTGATGTAGCGCACCGAAAGGGTACCCGTGTGCACACCAGGGATGACGAGCATCCCTTCGTCTGTGATGGTGTAAGGGATGTCGGTGCCATTCAGGGTGACGGCTTCGACTTCATTCACCGGGTACCGGAGCATCTGTACACCGGTGAACTCCATCGATTCCTCGAAGCGAGACATCATCATCACTTGTCCGATGTGATGTTCTACGGCATAGTGCGCAGCGCGCAGCTTGCCTTCAAGGTCCACGTCGAACACGTTGTTGGCTATCCGCAGATGCGTCTTCAGCTCGTCAAGCGTTACGGCTGTTGTGATGATTTCTCGTTTGGTCATTACTTCTTCGGTTTGTCTTCGCGCGCTTCTTCGCGTCGGTTCATTACTTTCAGCTCCACATAGCCTTTCTGACGGAGGAGGTCCGCCATGTCATCAGGCATGGCGGCCTCGTCTCCAGGGAAGTAGGCGTATCCGGGAATCGGTCGAAGCACCTTGACATTCATTACGCGATGGTGATGTCTTTAACTGCCGCAAACGATTCAGGACGAACGACCTTCACGTCGTGGTAAGCGTTGATGGTGATCTCGATCTCTGCGGTGCGTTTCGCGGTGTACGGGTCAACGACGATGTCGATACCACCCCATTGTCCGATCCAGAGGTCTGACCAGTTACCGAAGATCAATGCGCTGCACTTGCCGGAAGTGGTGCCCTTGGTGAGGTTTGACGGCACGAGACCGGTCCAGGTGATCGGGTAGCCGTTCACATTGCTTCCTGCGTTCGGATCCAACAAGAATCGGCCGCTGCCGGTAGCCATCTCGGTGGTCTTCATTGCACCGATTACTTTCGCATTCGTCAAGTATGCGCGGTTGCCAGGGTATGCGTTCTTGTCGTTCACAGCGGTTTCGAGTTCAACCACTTGCTTCCAGGTGATAGGACCACCATTTGTTCCGATAGCCACTGCACCAATGCCAGTGGTGTTCAAGATGCCGAGCGGTTGACCGGAGCCGGTACCGCTAATAGCAGCGCGTTCAAGAGCCACTGCGTGTGCGTTTGTCAGCTCGTTGATGACCATTGCTTCCACGTCACGTGATGTTTGGCGGAGCAAGTCGCGGGTGTAGCTCATGGTGATGGCAACACGTTTCGGAGTCATCGTTGATTTGTCGAATGACATCTTCACGAGTTGGTCTTCGTCTGCTTCACCTTCCCATGCTGCCTCTACGTTTGAGCCGTAAACGAACGGAACGGTACCGACAAGGTCACCCAGGTAGGTAGCACCAAGTGATGTCAATGCCATACGTTCGCGGAGTGCTTCGAAGTAGTTAATCGGAGCCACCTCGGTGAGGTTGCCACCATCTGCGGGAGTGGTGTAGTTTTGTCCTTGAGCGGCACGGAGTGCGCAAGAGGGGATATACACCGAGCGAACGGGACGACCGGTGATGCCCAGACGAGCCACTTCTTCTTCTCCGATGCGACGCACTTCTTCTTCCACACCAGTGAAGGTGCCTTCTGATGCTTCGCGGATGAACTTTACGATGCTGAAAGCACGACGTTCTTTGTTTTCCGCTGCACGAAGACGGTCATCAGCGATGAGTTGTTGTGCGTTTTCGATTTCCACTGCTTGGCGGAGCTCTTCTGAGAGCTCGTTCACCTTGGCAAAGGCTGCGCTGCGCGCCTCGCCAGTTGCTGTCTTGGCGGCCTCGATTGCGAGTGCCAAGTCACGCTTGATTTCGTGAATTTTTCTCATGTGTTTATTAAATTTTTTACAGCAGAAGCTCGGCCTCTGCCAAGGTTAATAATTTATCAATTTCTTCTTCCGTCGTTTCGGGAGCCGGTTCTTGGCGTTCTTCCACCGCCGGTTCTTCCACCGGGGCCGGTGTCGGCTCTTCGGGTGCAGGTGTCTGACGTCCTTCCACCAGGTCGAGCACCTGACGCACGGTCATCTCCTCAATCTCGCTGTAACGGTACTTTCCGTCGAGTGCTCGGTAGATGTACGACAGTGCGGAGCTGGTTGACTCGCGCAAGGAGCGACGAAGGGCATTCGGGTTGCTGGGGATGTTCACGATGGACACTTCCAACAGCTCTTGCTCATCGAAGTAGTATGTCTCATTTGAAGCACCGCGTGCTTCTTCGCCTTCACCCCAGTGTCCAGCCTTGCCCACGAAGCCAACTGAGCAGGCATTGAGAGAACCGAACAACATCTTCCTGAACACCTTCTCCGCGGTGGGGTTGATGTCTGCCGGCTCGAACGTGATGTCAATCATCAGCTCCTCTCCTTCGATGTATGCGCGTCCCTTGCCGATGATGTCGTCGGGGTTGGGTGCCAGGCATAGCGAGTCGCCGTAGGCATTGTGCATGTAGGCGATGATCGGATTTGCATTGAAGTTGTCAAGTCTCCAGCCTTGCGGTGAGAGACGGGTGCCGTGTCGGTCCTTGGAGAAGTCGGATGCCACCAGGGTGATGGTCCTGGTGTTCTCGACGTCATCCATCTTGCGCACTTGCGTGCCGACGACGCTTTTCTTGATCTTGTTATTCGGCATTGTCAGTTGTTTGTTTGTCGTTGTTAATTTCTTCAGTCTTGCCCACTACGCCGCTATTGAGAGGATATAGGAAGTCGTCAAGGCCTTCGATGCGAGGCAGTCCTTCTTCGCGTCGCACCTCGTTGCGCGACATGTAGCCGTCAAGGATGGCATTGTGGTAGAATGCTGAACGTGCCGCCGTGTCACCACGGAGCAGTCCTTGCAGGTTGAACTTGATCGAGAACTTCCCTTGCTCGTCGGAGAAGAACAGCTTTCCTTCGAGCTCCACCTCGATGCGCTTGACTGTCGGACGAAGGTGAAACTCCACGAACTCTTTCGCCTGGTGCTCGATGTTGCTGAACGTGGCGCGTGACAGTTCGGCAAGCATGTGAGGAGGCACGGAGAGGATTCGCGCGATGTCCTGAATTGACATCGTCTCACTCTGTATGAGCTGCGCCGTCACTGGAGACACCGTCACCGGTTTATACTTGATGCCGTACTCGAGGAGTGGCGTCGAGTGGTTTTGCGCTGCAGCCGAGTAGTTGCGAAGAAAACGGTCGTATGCCTCATCACCGAGTGTGCCGTCTGTCTCGAGCACTGCCTTCACGTTGCCGCCCTTGCGAAACCAGTCTGCACCGAACTTCTGCGTGGCGATAGCCTTTCCGATAGCAGAGGCATTGTATTCCACGGGAGACACCCCGACGATGCCGTCGAAGGTCATGAGCATAAAGTGGAGCACGTTTTCGTTGCTGTGTATTCCGTTGAACCGTGCCATGTCGCCGGTGAGACCGGCCACCTTGAACCACTTCCGTCCATCGGAGAGTGCGGGTGTAACGTATGAAGGGTGGACCTGATGCAAGGCAACCGGCCCACCCGCTGCAGAGCGTTCGATGATAGCGTATGCGTTACCCCAGCCATCCAGGCACGAGTTGACCATGTACCAGAAGTCGAAGGCATTGGTGTAGTCATTAGGCCGGATAGCAATGAGGCGTCGCAATGGATGAGTGTTGTCCGGAACAACATCGGCACCCATCTCCCGGAGGATGAGCTTCGGCAGGGATGCGATGTTCTCCGAACGGATGCGCACACCAGCATAGAAGGCAGTGAGTTTCATTGCTGCCGTCTCGCTCACTTGTACGCCGAAGTCGTCGGACATTGCTCGTGCTACCGATGTGTACTCAGACATCGGCATCTTGAACAGTCCCCGAACAGACCTCTTGATATTTTCAAAAAAACCCATAAGATTCGTTTATGTTAGCAACAACAAAGTTGCTGACATGTTGTTATATGAGGCGCAAAAAGTTATTGAAGTTATTGAATGAAACGAGTTACAGCACGAAGTTGACCGCACGAAGGTCGTGCTGGGTGTAGATCTGCGACTTCTGGAGCTCTGCCTCGTTGGACATATAGCCACCGATGGCGTTGATTAGTGCCGCGATGCCGTCAATCTTGTTGCGCGACTGCCCCTTGTGTACCTTGATGTTGTTGTTCTGGTCGGCGAAGATAACCACGTTCGAGAACATCCACCGGAGGATGGGGTCGTTCAGGAAGTTGATCTCGCGTCCGTGGACCATCCGCTCAAGCTGCTTGGTTGGCTCGGACATGTTGGTGATGGACTGTGAGAACTCGTCGAGCACCTCCGATAGTCCTCCCTTGATGAGCCCCTGGATGAGCCCGTGGTATGCCTTGTAGGGGTCGAATGCAAGGTTCTTTACATAGTACTTGCGGCAGATCTGCAAGATGTCGCGCACCAGGAAGTCGATGTCGATAACGTTGCCAGGGGTAGTCTTCAGAAGCCCTTGCTGCGCCCATAGGCGGTAGTCCACCTTGTCTTCGTTTGAAAGTGCCTTCTCCTCCGGGCACCAGAAGAACGACTTTACGCACTTCTGTTCTGGAAAGTACAGCTCGAGAGCAACCAGGTCGACGTGTGACGCGAAGTCGAGTCCGCCGTAGCACTCTTGTCCTTCGAGCTCCTGCTCATCCTGCTGCCAGTTGCATGCCGCCACCATCTCGTCACGAATCCACACCTCCGGCGCGTCCACCCAGATGTTCAGGTTCTTAGTCTTGAACGACACTTCGTACCGGCCACCCTTGTTGCATGCCGCTGTGAACTCGTCTCGCAGGTAGTCCAGGTAACACGACACCCCAAGGTTCGGGTTTGCCTTCACCCAGTTCTTCTCGTCCTTCCAGTCGTCGCCATCGTCCAGCGCGAAGATCATCACGAACTGGTTCTCCTGCTTGACTGAGCCTTCGAGTATCTGCTTGTAGATACGCACATCTTCGTAGTATGGCACGTCTTTGTTCATACCGAAGGTAGAAATGGAGAAGGTTAGCGGTTGCTTACGCGCACCCATACCCGTCCGGATGAGCTCGACAAGCTCGTCTGTCTCCCACGCGTGCCGTTCGTCCAGGATGGCGCAGTGAGGGTTGAGACCGTCTTTGTTTTTCATGTCGCGGGAGAGAGGCTTGAAAAACGATGCCGTCTCCTCGCAGGTGACGGCCTTCTTGAAGAACTGGAGCAGTGGCGATAGGTATGGCGAGTTCTTGGCGATGGTGCTTGCCGCCTCCCAGACGATCTTCGCTTGCTCCTTGTCCTTCGCACCGGCATAGATCTCTGCTCCTGGTTCGCCATCCAATAGCATGCAGTATAGTGCCACACCGGCAGCCAGTGTTGTCTTCCCATTCTTACGAGCGACTATAAGGTCTGCAGCTGTGAATCGACGAAAGCCGTCGCTGCGCTTCTTCCATCCGAAGATGTTCCACACGATGAATGCCTGCCATGGCTCAAGGACGAACTCGCTGCCGGCTGTTGAGCCCTTGAAGTGGGAGAGCATCTTGTAGAAGTTACATGCCTGAAGGGCTGCCGCCTCGTCAAAGTAGTACGGGTATCGTTTTTTTTCGGTTGCTTCCAGATCACGAAGATAGCGAGCCACAGCAAGGTACTCGTAGCGACCGCTCACGCGACGCCCCGACATCACTGCCTTAACGTAGTTGTTCACTCGCTTCTTGTAATCTGCTGCCATTGTTACTTGCCGTTTACGATCTTACGAATCTGCTCCAGAGGAGACTCTTTCGCTCCAGGGGTGGGAAGTTTCATACGTGACACGGGTGTGAAGCCGAACTCCGAGCCGATGCTGTTAACGATGGTACGGTACTTCATGGCGAGAGCAATGTAAGGGTTCTCTATGTGTCCAATAATCTTGCCCGTCTCTGTTCGACGGGTCAAAAATGGCTGACCAAGCTCGCGCATACTTATGACGGCTTGTTCCCACATGTCGTAATAAACCGCATACTGAACAAGCGCATCCACATACATCTCTTCCATCATCTTCAACGATACAAGCTGACCAACCTTCTCTACAAAAATCTGCTTCTGTCTATCGTTTGATAATAGCGTGGCAGAAGGATGCAACATTACCGATTCAACATCGGTAACGATTACACCCTTAATCATCGGTCTCATTCTACAAGGCTGGTCAGTTCCTCGCAGTTTTTTCATCTCATTTGGAATCGGCTTTCTTCCCATCAAATTGCTGACTTATAGTTTCAAAAAATCGGGTTTCAAAATTTTGCATCCGCGCACAAGGGGATAGGGAGGCGGTCTTGAAGCAAAACCCTTCAGAGATTGAGACCCCCTACCCCCTTGTGCGCGCGGCCTCTCGCCTTCTGAATCAGTCTCTTGTCTCTATTCCCTTTCTCGTTGTTACACTTCTGACAAAGACTTTGCCAGTTGCTTTGGTCCCAGAAGTCCGCGCAGACTTCCACCGGCACGATGTGGTCCACGACTTCTGCCGGCGTGATCACTCCCCGCCGACGACATTCCTCGCAGAGTGGGTGAGCTTCGCGGAAGGCGCGAGACAGCTTCGTCCATCGCCATGTGTGGTATTCGTCCCTGGAGCGTGGCCGGTTGCCCATTGGTGCCACCTCAACGCGCATGGGTTTGTAGGCTCTATTCTTCTTTTCTGGTCTCATCATGGCTGGTACCATCCTTTGATTTCTTGCAGTTGAATAGACAAGTAGTGGTGGTTGCTATTGACGAGCCTGATGAAGATGAACGGTGACACCTTGATGTTCTCCGGCATGGTGAAGCGCACCTTGTATTCCTGCTTTCCAGGAAACTTCTCGTTCAGCTCGTCGCACTTGGCTTGCAGATCACGGACCAGGAACTCAATGAAGTCCCGGTCTATCATCTTGCTGAAGTAGTTACCCAGGAAGTCCTCGAGTTCTCTGCGCTTCGCACCTCTTGGCAGGTTGTTCAGTCCAGTGTTAATTACAAACATTGTCTTCCTCCTCAACAATCTTCATCGTCGTCAGGTCATATTTGCAGCAGTTGATGTGCTTGGCCAGTATGTTTCTCGATATCATGCAGTGGTACCACTTGTGGTAGAACGGACACTTATAGCATTCGGTCGTTCCTTCCTCCATCTCGATTATGATTCGCTTGCTCATACTTTCAGTTTTTTGTAGTGAGTTTTGAAACGTTTGATTAGCACCCTGAAGATGCTTCGTTTGCTGCTATGCTTCAACACGCAGAGGATGTCGTCATCAACGCGGTTGACCAGCACCACCTCCCGATGGAAGGTATCGTGCCACGTGCTGCCTATTTTCATGCTTTGTAATCCTCGAATCTTTTGCACTTTGAAAATATTACTCGATTATTAACCCACCGTTGTAAGTCTTTATACCGATGGTCGCAGTTCTGCTTTTGATAAACCATAATGTATGGATAATATCCAAGTTCTCTTAGAGTGTACACTCGATCAAGATCTTGTTCAAATGACATATTGTAATTAACGATGGTATAAACTATTGCGTTGTGATTCAATTTTAATCTTGAATGTTTTGCAAAAAACTGAAACTTAGGAAGTATAAGGTCTTTTTCGTCATACTTGTCCCACGCAAACCGAACCGTCTTCATCTTGATTTGATTGATAAATTCAATTTTTTCTTCTGTAATCAACCTTATATCCAGCCCCTGGTTGAAATCAACCCATGCTTTTGAATCCTGAAGCGACATCAACAATTCTTTCCAGTCCTTGCATGCTAATATGTTGGGATCATTCAAAACAATGTTTTTTTGACCATTCCAAAACTCATTCAAATCTGAATGCTTACGAGAACATCTACCTTCTTTTTTGCCGACAATACAAAATTCACATCCTCTTGGACATCCTCTTGTGAGAAATCCGTATGCAGTGTCACTTATTCCGTATAACGAGTAGTCAGGGTATTCGTGCTCTATGATATCGTCAAGAGGTTTGTCAAGAGCAGGGTTGAATACTTCACGGTTATTAATTGTTTCGATAGCATATCCAGTACCACCTCTTACAACAACATCTGCATTGATGTGATAGTATATGTCGGGAGTGAATGAAAAAATCTTGCTAATGTAAACAACATCGTAACGTGCAGAAAACGGAATATACCATTCAACATGGTCCCCGAGTCTTTTATGATGGCTTGATATTTTCATTAGTGCCAGGTTTGGGAAGCCCGTGTAATCTGCATCTATAAGACCTATCCTTTTCATTTCTTCTCCTCCTTCACTTCGTCCACCTCCAGCGTGGCAAGGTCGTAAAACGTGCATCCGATGTAGTATCTGTCGCCGATGTACACCCCGCCACGGCAGTATGGCTCTTCCCTGAACATTGGGCAACGGCTATCGCACACCGTCTTGCCCGCCTCAACATTGATGATAAACTTGCTCATGATATCAGAATAATGATGGTACTGTGTTTATTATGTTTTGTTCTTTCCCTAAGATAAAGTCGCAGATAAAGTTTCGTGCGTAGTCAGAGGAGATCATTGATCTTATTTCGCTGCATTCTCCAGTTTTAACTTTGAAATTATCATGTTGTTTATAAACGGTCTTTACATCTTTGTCTTTCTGCATAGTATATCCTTCTGTGTTTTTACATCCAAAGAACCAGTATGCAGTAGGCTTCACATAAGAATCTCCACGTTTTGTTCGGTCTTTGTCAATTAAAGTAGGAGCGATAAAGTTGCGTTGCAAATAGGTCTCTCCGCTCGTATTCCACGGGTTTTCCATTATCATTCGTAGTCCTTCACGATCAACAATAGACACCATTTTCATCATAGTGATAAAAAACCTCTCTCTCTCTTTAGCGAATCCTATGTTTTTGTCCATTATTTTGTTTAATGGCCATTTTTTTTGCGATATGTGAGAACCCTTGAACATCAATGTTTTTGCATCACAAAAGTGAATGCAAGGGTAAAAGGCAATAATCAAGTCGTTTTTGGTGATATTGTCGAATATGCTCGGCAAGTCATCATAAGCGTTCTCAATCTCTTTGAACAAGTCACAAACATTGTCTGTTTGTCCGAAGTTGTTTCTTAAGTCGTAATCTTCGGCCGGTATTCCGAGTTTTATAAACTCATTTTTAAACGTTCCTGATTGTTCAAAGAAACAGTGAACCTTCCCTTCAATCTTCATAATCTTCTCCTCCTTCGACGAAGTGAACAAATGTTTATCTCTTCCGGTTGCTTCGGCTGTTCTTCCACCGGCAGGTCCGATAGTTCTTGTGTTTTCTTGATGTCCTCTGCCATCTCTACATCCTTGAAAATGGCCTCTTGAAGCAGTAAAATGTCTGCCCAGTCTTGCAGATCTCGCAGCTGCTTCCTCACCATCATTGCTCGGTTGTAGTTCTGGTAGATGAACTGCTTAACGTCAGAAGAGTTCTTAAAGTCGCCCTCGAAGGGGATTCTGAGCGTGTCCACGATCAGGTGAATGCACGCCATTTCTCGCATTGTTGCCATTATTGTTTTGTTTGTTGGTTATTGATAAATTTCTTCATGAATTCGCAGCCGGAGTCGCATGTTCTCTTGATGTTTGACACCGCATCCTTGCAGATGGTCTTTTTATGGAGGAACGGACAGCTTAGCCGATGCAGCTCAACGAAGTCAACACCATCCGCCGACACGCATTCGCATCCAATGGCGTCTCTGATCATATGAATTGTCGGCATGGTGAGCAGTGTCTTTGGAGTGCACCGGAGCACCCTCCATCCCATCATAGCAGCTGCATTGTATTTCTCCATATCTCCGAGGAAACCTTTCGGCCGTATGTGTCTGCCACTGGTGTAGATACCGCCCTCAACCTCAAGTGCTATTTTATGTTCTGGAAAGGCATAGTCGAAACGCCATTTTCTGTTCGGATGGAAGGCGTGTTCTTTGACCACCTCAACGTTCAGATGCTGGGTTATTACTTGACAAAAAATCATAACGAATCTGCTTTACTTTTGAGTTTATGTCGTAGTACATCATCAGACTTCGGATCCGGCGAAAGCCGTTGAGAACGGCACCGGGTGTTCGTTCAGTAAATTCGGCCACTTGCTCGAGTTTTGCTCCGAGCAGCGTGATGGCGAGATAGTAGAACACCATCCGGTATTCGGCTATCTCCCTGAAGCGTGCCTGGGAGAGGAGTGTCTCCTTGCTGAATCCCGACACTTGGACGGTGGCGGTCATCAGTTGCTCCAGCTGGGTGGCGAGGTCTTGTCGTTTAGTTCTTTCGTTCGTTTTCATATTCTTCGAGTTGTGCCAGGTACTGGCTATGATGTTCGCAGGTGTCGTGATTCACCAGGTTTTCAAAATCCCGATACTTACACCGGCAGAAAATTGGCTTTCCATCCTCATGACGTTTGCCGTAGTGTCCGAAGGCATGGGAGCAGGAAGCGCATCGAAAATCTTTATGATTCGGCCTTGTTTTCATCGTGTTTTTCTTCCCATTTCCGGCACAGATCGGCCGAGTATGATGACAGCGAGTGGCGGTAGCACCATCCCTCCTTCGAGAGTCTGTACTTGGTATCCCAGTGAAAGCACGTTTCGCAGCATTTTTTCTGCGTTTTTCCGATTTTTTGATTTTTAGACTGCATAATGAACGATATTTTTGGCCGAAATGGCCGTTTTTGTTTCGTTATAGACGTTATTTGTGAAAACTTGACCAAGATATTGCTTGAGCTTGTGAGAGCCGTAAATTCGGCAAATTTCGTCGTTCGTCATTTCTACCCCGTGGAACTCGGTCATGGCAGGTGTCGCAAAAACTTTGTGCTTGATGAAAACTTCGATGATTTTCCGCCAGATCTCCAGCTCTTGCTTCTTCAGCGGCTTGAACTTGCTTTCCTGGGGTTTTACATCCCAGGTCTCCAGCAGTGCTACTGGGTTGACGATGTCTCTTCCCTGGCCATCTTTCCATCCTCGAGCGGTGTAGTACGCCTCGAACTTGGCGAGCTCTTTCTGCGGATATCTCACTTTCCTCTCGAATAGCAAAAAAAACAAAGCTCTCTCTCTCTCCCCATCCGACAGTCTCGCACCTCCTTCGCGCGTGGGCGCGCAAGGAGAGAGAGAATTTTCATTTACATTAACATTAACATTAGCATATACATTATTTTTATGTGCTTGGTTTTCGGATTTTCCAACCAAATCATCATTTTGGTTTTCGTTTGGTTTTGATTTGGTTTCGTTTTGGTTTTTCGGTTCTTTATTTTGGTTTTGATTTGGTTGATTTTCTTCTTCCAAAACTTCATCCGACGAATCCGTAACTTTCTTTCTGCCACCCTTTTTGGCGTTTTCCCAGAGCTTATGGTTCTTATCGACCATGGGCTTGATGATTTTCAACAATGCGCGGACAAAGGGGTTCAGTTGCTCCCAGTCTTCTTCTGACTGCTTGCCAAGTCCATACATCACGACGGCAGACATTGCCTCGTTGCGCAATTCAACAGACGGAAGCTCTTCAATAGCCTCCATCCATGAATCGTAGAATACAAAACTCTCTCTTTTCATAATATTTCGACTTCTTCACCCTCCGGCGCAGTTATAATGCTCCAGATAGGCACCAACAATAAACACAAACCTATAATGGCTGTCACGGTGTTCAAATCACCATTCGGCAGCTCTATGGTGCAAAGCACCAGGCCACAAAAGGCGGCCAAAAACTTCAAAACTTTCATACTTTTCATCATCTCGTTTAGTGGTTATTTTGCTTTGTCGTATCGGTACCGGCTCTTGAGCTCTGCGCGGTCCTGACGAAGGATGTACGATAGGTCAAACTTCCGGACAACACGTGCTCCGTCGTTTGCCTCGTTGACGGGGTTCAGCACCTTCACTTTCACCCATCTGTCCAGTGTGGCAATGGAGATCTGCAGTATCTGACACACCACCTCGCTGGTCACCTCAACACCGGCGAATCGTTGATAGTAGTTGTCCTCCATCACTGCGAGGAGATCTTCCTGAGACATCATCAGAATGCTCTGTCCTGGCATGTTTGCTCTTGTTCCCATGGTTATGCTATTTGGGGTTCAAAATCAATCCGCCGGGCGCGAGTGGTTCGGACGATGCGAGACGCAGCTCTGCTCGGACGGACACAACAATAATCATCACACAAAAACATTGAAGGCACCATTGCCAGGAGCATCGTCCCCGCCAGCAAGATGCTTTTTATAGACGTCGGGCAGTCCGACGCGTCAGCTCCACGATAGTGGCAGAAGTAATAGGCGGCGATTTCTGTCACCTTCTGAACTCCCACCTTCGCCTTCACGCGTTCGATCACGTGAGCCACGCACGACTCACTGATCTTCCCGTGGGGGCCAGGAAGCACCAGGTCCGGCACCTCCTTGGTTGATGCTCCGTATGCGACGCACCGCATCACATCGAGCTCTCGTCTGGTAAACTTCATATCTTTCATCTCTCTTTTGTTTTGTCCGCCTCAACGGGCGGTGGTTATTGGTATAATTCGTTCAATTTCTTGATGATTTCGCCACCATATTGACCTGACGTCATATCTATGAATTCCCGAATTGTGAATTCATCCGAATTGATGTCTATCCCCTTATTGGCGACAAACTGATTTCGACCAAAGAGGCACGAATGTGTCACTGTTCCGTGCCAGTCGAATAGTTCTTTTGCAGGGTATTTTTTATTGATTTCCGGGAACTGTTTAACAAAACAACTGAGGCGTTCTTCTTCAGGCATTTCTTCCATATCCTTGCGGATAGCCTCCTCGTATGCTTCTCTTGCTGTGGTTCCATGTGCGAATGAGTTCCCAACCTTTGCCACAAACCCTTCTGTTAGAGTAAAGTCGTCATTTATCGTGCATACTCGTGCAATATTCCCTTTAATACTGTGGATAATAGTTTGAATACCATCTATCTCGTAAACATGTTTTCCGTTCAATATTATTATCCCAGAGCCAGAGCCAGAGCCAGAGCCATCGCCATAGCCAGAGCCAGAGCCATCGCCATAGCCATAGCCATAGCCATCGCCATCGCCATCGCCATCGCCAGAGCCATAGCCAGAGCCATAGCCAGAGCCATAGCCAGAGCCAGAGCCAGAGCCATAGCCAGAGCCAGAGCCAGAGCCATAGCCAGAGCCATAGCCAACTTGTAGGAACTGGCTTGCTCTATTAATTATCAGATCTTCCATATCGGAACGGCATTAATATTTTCAACCGCAGAAGGTGAACAAGGTATTATCTCGACAACCTCCATCACAATGCAAGAATCGACAGCCATTGTGAAGCGACATTTATTCGGTTTTTTCACTCCCTCCATAGCCAGCTGAGATAACGACGCAGCACCATCCCAGTAGTGTAGGCGTCTTGCATTGGCGAGTTCAACCTCGTTTCCATTTCTTTTTACGATTTCTGCGAAGAACACTCCCGCTCCTCGGCTGCGAACGATGTACATTTGTTTTTCCATATCTTTTATCTTTTGTCCGCCTCAACGGGCGGTGGTTAGTGGTGGCCCGGGGAGTCGAACCCCGGTAATGAACAATATGCAAAAAGAACTATCGAAAATCTTAACTAAACCTTAGCGACCTATCCGTTTAATCGCCTATGCCACCTGCGGTTCATCTGACCGCCTTGCCTACCTTGCACCGGCCCGTTGTCCAGAGCAGTTCTGTGGGGAGTCGGGGAGTCGAACCCCGGCAGAAATCGCTTGAATATTATTTAACCTAAACTCAATCTATGAATGAATTAATAACGCGATTACAATATGGACTCATTGTATCTGTATCGATGAAAATGAAAAGAACTGTTAGATTCCTGCTGACCATCTTCCCCGTGTGGAGCCGTCGCTTGCAACATCCGGCTCCGTTATTTTTAAGAGATCTACTTTACCTATTAGTTTTGTTTTTTGTTTTTATTTGGTGCCAGATTGGGGCTCTTGCCCCGGCTTCTCGGAGGATCCGCTCCACCTCCGCCGCCTCAGCGGGTGACATCTTCACCTTTCCATGCAGATAGTGGCTGAATGATTGGCGGTTGTTCAGCCCGAGCGTGGCGTAGATCTGAAAACGAACCTGAGCTGCCATTCCGATGGGAACCTGGTTCCAGCCCGGTGCGAAGCTGCGATACTGGCTCTCGGTGCTCCGCTTTTGTTCTATCGTGGTACTTTCGCTCATTCCACCTCCTTTTTTCATATCTTTTTTTAACTTTTTCAAAAATTATTTACTGATGCAAAGATTATAAAACTTTAATAAACTACCAAGTTTTTTGATATAAAGTTTATGCTAT